>ERZ1034992.775-NODE-775-length-16419-cov-6.631753_pt1 | contig 16419 bp, 13 predicted proteins | sample MGYA00520695_ERZ1034992 | MGnify/ENA primary metagenome ERZ1034992 (study PRJEB33766, sample SAMN09781778) | gut metagenome | biome: gut microbiome | host: Homo sapiens | place: Madagascar | study: EMG produced TPA metagenomics assembly of the PRJNA485056 data set...
TTCTGTGCGGCCAGCACGGTGAACAGGATGTCGAACACGGAATCGGTGCCGTCCGAGCGTATCCATGTCTGTCCGGATATGGGAGCAGGATTACTCCAGAGGGACCAGCAGGACCCGGGCCAGAAAGAGTTTGTTTTCCTTGTCCGAACCAGCCACATAGAACGGACCCTGGACTTTGACCAGAATCCAGCAGTCGAACCTGCCTTTCACATCTTCCGGCACCCAGGCTCCGATCTGCCAGTTTTCCAGATAAACCTGCGTATTATTTCTTCCGCCCGGAAATTCGATATCTTTTTCCCGGCGCGGGATCTTGTACCAGTTATATTTCTCATTATCGGCTTTGGGACGGACGAAACCGACCACCTGCTTTTTGCTTCCGGTATAGATACCCATACCGATCCCGCCGTGGTTTTTCGCGTCCTTGGCGGGGACATAAACCGCCGCTTTGCCGGTCGGCGATTCCGGATCGTCGGCTTTTTGCGGACCGTAGATGAATTTGGAAAAATCAATGATTTTATCTTTGGGCACATCTTGGAGTTCGCCGGGAAGATCGCCCGCGGACAGGACCGCGAATGCCATTGCGGAGAGAATGGCGGCGGTAAATTGTTTTTTCAGATTCATGGTGTTTTCTCCTTTTCGTTTTTCAATTTTATTTTTGGGAAACGGGCTTCAGCACGACCCGGTCCAGCAGTACGGCATTTTTCTTTTGTGAACCTTTCACATAGGCAGGTCCGGTGATTTTGACCGAAATCCAGACATCCCAAACATTGATCCCGTCCAGACCGTCGGCATTGGTCCATACACTGCGGAGATTCGCGTTCCTGTGCCAGAACCACGCCCAGAGGAAAGACTGTTTTCCGAATTCGAACCGGCCGACATTGTGCCAGTGATATTTTTCATCCTGCGGGATCGGGCTGATGGTCATGCTGATGCCTTTTTTCGTTTCATTGTCGTAAACACCGAACGAGACGGGGAGCAGGCTGCCGGCCTGGGGCTTCAGCAGATGCCTTCTTCCCGGAACTTCTTTCCCGGGAGAACTCATGGCTTTGCCGAGCGGGGACTCCGGATCGGAGACCACTCCGGAAAAAAACGGCCAGGCAAACTGACGGATCCGACCGGCTGGAATGTCCTTGAATTTTTCGGGGATGTCGAGGACCAGAGTCATGCGCTCCAGATCCTTGTCCAGCTTCTTTTTCAGTCCAGCTTTCTCCTTGTCCGCGGCATAAGCTTCGATCTGCCCCAGCCGGCATTGCCGGTATTCGTCGGAGAGCTGTTTCACGGAAATACCGGTTTTGCCGCTGGCGATCATAGCCGCCAGCGGAATTATCATCTCTTTCTCGACCCGGAGCCGGTACGGGGTCCCCGGTCCGGTAAGCCGCCTCGCTTCTGCCAGATAAGCATAGCATTGCTTCAGGAATGCCGGGGTCTGGTATTCCCGCACCGGGTTGACGATATAAAACATCGGCGTTTTCTCTTCACGGACCGCCTTGCGGAGCAGATTCAGGAATTCCGTCATCGGCTTTTCCGCCGGACCATAATGATGCTTCATGAAATCGGCGATCAGGACATTTTCATCCCGGCCGGGGTCTTCCAGCAGTTTCATACCCAGCCAGAAGTGCAAGTCATAGAAATTCGGAATATCGTCGAAGAAATCGACTTCCGCTTCCGTGAAATAGTTTTCCGTCCCGATCTGCTTCAGATACCGCAGGTCGCCGGGGATCGCATCGATGATTGTTTCCACTCGCGGGGGATTGAAATAACCGTCGTGAGCCATATTCCAGTAATCCCAGACCGTAATCCGGGCGCCTTTTTCCTTCCAGGAGTCGAAGATTTTCCTGCGTTCGGCATTGATGGGATGAGTCAGCGGGCGATAACAGTCGCTGCGTGTGTAGAGGTCGCAGATCTGGATCTGAACGTTCTTTTCCGGACGGATGGTGCGCGGCGCTTTTTCGCTGGAAACATACGCGAAAGTCCGGATCGTCACCTCGGGATATTTCACCGCGGTTTTGCGGGCGATCCGGTTGATGAACGTCAGCACCAGCGCCGCATCCGAGCCTTCTTTTTCCGAGAGTTCTTTGCATTTCGGGCAGAGACATATCCAGTTGGTGTTGTCCAGCTGGCTGATATCGTAGATATTGCGCAGTTTATGCTTCGGCAGATTTTTCCGGTCGGATTCGATGAATGATTCCAAGGTTGCCGCTGCAATATCCGCCACCGCCGGATTGCTCAGACACAGCTGTCCGCCGAGCCCATTTTTCCCGTGAAAACGCTCACCTTTTTCATTCATGGAAAAATATTCCGGATGATCCTTGAAATATTTTTCCGGACTGACATAATCATAAAAATTGTGACAGTTGCGCCTCACGGAAGCGGGACAATTCAGTGACCCGTACATATTCAGTCGGTTCCGGCTGTAAAATTTCCAGATGCCGCTGACGTTTTTCACCTTCTGGCTCCAAGGCGGCATATAGATTCCCTGCATTCCGAAAGCCGGACATCCCTGCCGGTTCAAGCCCGAAAAATCTTTCCGGGAAGTTTTCGGCACGTAAGCCGATTCAAACGTATACCAGCGGATCCCCAGTTCGTTTTCCAGAAAGTTATAGACCGCATTGGCGATCCCCTCGTGCGGATGTCCGATGAGCACCACATTTTCCCCAATGCTTTTATAGATCCAGCTGCCAGGAGAGAACGATTCCGCTTTCAACCCCTGCCGCCTTGCGTATTCGGTAGGACCGACATAGAAGCCGGGTCCGCCCGGAAAATCCTTTTCCTCGAAAATCCGGCAGGGACGGTCCAGGGAAAGTTTGAGGTGGGCGGCCAGATCTTCGGCGATCCGTCCGGAATCCCGGTGGACGATATTGACCGGCTCCTGCGCAAACAGCCATCCGCAACCGAACAGAATGAGAAAAACCAATTTATTCATGATGTCATGCTCCTGTTCAATTTATGAATGAAGATGCATTGCTGACCTGTTTGCAATTCCACGGCAGAACTTTTGCCATGCTGCCGTAAAATGTCGTGGTCCTGCCGCCTCGCTGGTAGAGATTGACCGTGATCCCGGGAACCGTTGCCGCATTGCCGCCGATAAATACCAGATTGATTTTTTTGTCATGATCGATCCTGCCGTTTCTCCAAGTCATCACCCAGTGATTATTGACATCGTCTGGCATTACTTCGCTGATCATCAGATTCCGGCTCGGATAAACGATCTTGGAAAAACGCATCGGCGGCTTGCTCCCGTTGAAATCCACATGGGGGTTTGTTAGATACTGATTGTAACCATAGGACAAATTGCCTGTGCAGGGGCCGGCGCATTTCGGCATGTGTTCATCGGAAGGACAGATCATGTTTTTCAGAATCGGGCCGTTCGTATGCAGTGATTTGGATTTTCCGCCGACATTTTCATAAATCAGATCGGTCCAGAAGTATTTTCTGCCGGATGAAATCGTGGTCGCATGCGCCGGGAAATAATCTGCGGAATCGTTGCCGTACATGATGACTCCGTAGCCCAGCTGTTTCAGATTGTTGAGGCAGCTGATGGTTTTGGCTTTATTCCTTGCGGATTTCAATGCCGGCAGCAGCATTCCCGCCAGAATCGCGATGATCGCAATTACCACAAGGAGTTCTATCAATGTGAACTGCAACGGCTTACGCTTCAAATATGAAATGGATGATATGACCTGTCGTTTTTTCATGGTTGAGTTCTCCTTTCGTTCGTTTTGAAGTTGAATGTTTTTCCGCAATCTGGCCATTTCCGTTCTGTTTCCTTCCTTTCCGCTGTTTATTTTTTATACGCGACAATTGGATTCATCGTAAAAACACATGCTCCGCCTCCACCGGTATCTGGTATTCGCCGGTCCGGCAGATCCGCACCGCCATTTTCCCGGCTTCCACGCCGATATTTTTTCCGGCATGATAATAATACCGGAACCGCGCCTTGATTCCGGGATAGGATTTCCGCAGCAGTTTGACGCGTTTTTCGTATGCGATGCTGATCACCGGCCGGAATTTTTTCTGTGCGGCCAGCACGGTGAACAGGATGTCGAACACGGAATCGGTGCCGTCCGCCAGGAGCGAATCGACTTCGCCCTGACGCAGCAGCGCGGGCAGATGTTCCTGGATCGCGGCGGCGTCTTTCAGATCCCAGCTTTCCTTCCATTCCAGTCCCAGCTTCCGGAAATGTGCCAGACACCATTCCTTCGCCGCCGGATTCACCGCCAGAAGAGCGATGCGGCGTCCGCCGGCATTCACAATGGAATCAATACGCTGTCCGGAACATTCGCTGCTGATGACATAATTCCATTGCAGCTCTTTTTTCAGAAGCAGCGGATAAGTCGAAATGAAAACGGTTTTCCGGCGGCAGGATTCCGGCATATATTCCAGAATCTTTGCAGCTTCCGGCAGGTCAGTATGGTTGACAATGCAGGCGGACAGCTCATAGCGTTCCATCAAGGACGCCAGGTCTTTTTCATCATGCGGATTCAGAAAACGGATAATGCAGTTGTTTTCTTCCAGGGTTTCGCAGATGCCGGAAAAAATCAGCGGGAAATTGCAGAAACCGTCCGGTTTGCCGAAATCCTGAACGATGCCGACAATCGGCGCCTGATACTGGCGCAGGAACGTGCCTTTGCGCGGAATGCGGTAAAGACGCTGTTCGAGAATCAGATCTTCCAGACACTGCCGGAGCAGGAAACGGTTGACGCCGAGCGATTCGGCGAGTTCCCGTTCCGGCGGGACTCTGCCGTCGCTGACAGACGAAGAAAGCAGTTCCATCAACCGCTTCCGCAAACCGTTCTTGACTGCTGCTGTTTCCGGACGCTTCATAAAACCTCCTGTGGTTGGTTTTAATTATACCACAAGAACTGCAAAAAAACAAGAGGTCAAACCGGAAAAACGAAAAAATTTTTCATAAAATTAACGATTTCTGAACATTTTCCGGCGTTTTCACTCCGGAACTGCCGTGCTTTCCCGAATTTTCAATTCGTACGGCAGCGAAACCGCCCCCGGCAGCGGTTCATTGTCCAGCCAGCCTGTCAGAATTCTTGCAACCTGTTCCGCAAGTCCATGGTAATCAGGCGAAATCGTTGTCTGCGGCGGAACCGTGAACTGCGAAAACGCCGTCTGTTCCGAAGCGATCAGGGAAATGTCATCCGGAATCCGGCGGGAAAACAGCGACAGTGCATACAGAGCCATCAGCCCCGCATTGCCGCCCGGACAGAACAGCGCGTCGATCTGCTGTTTCAGCATTTTCCCGATCAGCTCCACATATTTTTCCGTGCCGTCTCCGGAATAGCAGACCAGATTGCGGTTGTACGGCAGACTGTGTTTTTTCAAAGCGCGCGACACGGCGTTGAAACGCAGCAGCGCATTGCCGCGTTCCGGCGAACCGTGAATAATACAACCGATTCTGCGGCAGCCGCATGTGTACAGATGATCCACGGCAGCCGCCATGCCCTGCGCCTCGTCCGAATGCACAAAGCACACATTCGGCGGCACTTTCCCGGCAGGCGAGCGGTCCATGACAATCAGCGGCACGGAAAAACGTTCCTCCCAGCGGGGAAATTCCGAAGCTTCCACTCCAATTGCAACCGCACCGCAGAACTGAATGCTTTCCAGCCGCTCCTGATTGTTGACAGGCAGAATTTCTATCCGGAAATCATATTTCGGCAGCACCTGCGCCAGAGACATCAGAATCATATCCACACAGCTCTGCACGGGAAATACGGAATCATACGGAGTAATGATGACCACATTTTTCTGTCGGGAGGAGAAACGCGGATGATAGTTGTGTTTCCGCGCAATGGCAAGCACATTCTGCCGTACTTCCTCCTTGATGCCCGGCTGATGACTGAATACCCGCGAGACCGTGGCGGCGGATACTCCCGCAAGTCTGGCTATTTCCTGTATTTTCATGAAAACACCTCATTTTCTGTTTCATATTTGCAATATATCCTGATTTTTTAAGAAATCAAGCGGTTTCTTTCATTGAACTTTTCCGAAATAACCGGAAAAACCATTGAAATGGATGGAGACTGCACTATATTCAATGATAAAGGAAGAACCGGAATATAAACAAACGGAGGTTGTCATGGAAGAAAAATTTCTGGATTTCAGCGGCAGATGTGTTCTGATCACGGGTGCGGCGTCCGGCATGGGCGAAACTGCGGCACGGTCATTTGCCCGGAACAGTGCGGCAGTGGTGCTGGCAGACATCAATCTCGAACGGGCGCAGGTCATTGCGGATGAAATCACCGCAGACGGCGGTAAAGCGGCGGCGGTCAGAGTCGATGTCCGCCATTATGATGAAATCAGAAATGCAGTGCTGCTGGGCGAGGAAAAATTCGGTTCCGTTGACGTTACCGTAAGTTTTGCCGGCGGCGAACCGGGACGTATGCTCAACACCACCCGGAATTTTGTCGAACAGGGCGTCGACGTGATTGACTGGGGTCTGGAAGTCAACGGGCGCGCCCCCATTTACCTGGCACACGCGGTACTGCCCGGCATGATGAAACGCAGACGCGGCGTCATCATCAGCATCAGCTCCATCGACGCTTATACCGGCGGTTCGCTGGTTTACAGCGCAGCCAAGAGCGGACTCCACGGTTTCACCAAATCGCTGGCGAGATACGGTGCGCCGTATGGGATCCGCGCCTGCTGCGTCGCCCCCGGTCCGGTGCTGACCCGCGCCAGCATGGCGGAAATGAAAACCTGTCTCGGCCGTGCCGCCGAACCGCGGGAAGTCGTGGACCTGGTCATGTATCTGGCGTCGGACAAAGCCGCATTCATCACCGGGGACACGTATCTGATCGACGGCGGACGCGCCTGTCTCTGTCCCTGACTTTCCACCGCGAAAAACAGGAGACAGCCAATGCGCAAATCCTTTTTCAACCGAACGGAGCCGGTCATCACCTCACTCATCAACGGCGAATCCGATGTCGGACGTCTCCGCGAACGGGTCGTTTCATCGGCGGCGCAGGGAGCGGACGGCATCGCCATTGAACTGGCGGAAGTGCCGCCGGAAGCCCGGACCACCGCCAATTACAGAATGCTGATGGACGCCGCGCCGGAACTGCCCTTCATGTTCATTCTGTACCGAAACGACAAATGGTTCGGGAACGATGACGAAGCCCGTCAGAAATTTCTGCTGGACGCCGCGGACGCCGGCGCGGAAGTGATCGACGTCATGGGCGATCTGTTCGATCCGGAACCTTATGAACTGGCAGTCAAACCCGAAGCCATCGGGAAACAGAAACAGCTGATTGAGGAAATTCACCGGCGCGGCGCGAAAGTGGTCATGTCCTCGCACATGCAGACCGCCCGCACGCCGGAACAGATCCTGGCGCATCTGCGGGAACAGTCCGCACGGGGCGCGGACATCCTGAAAATCGTAACCGCCGCCGGAACGGAAGACGAATTTCTGGATGCGGTCCGCACAACCGTCCTGCTGAAAAAAGAACTGGACAAACCGTTCATCCAGCTGATCACCGGAAAATATGCACGGCTTCAGCGCATACTCGGCATAAAAACGGGCGTGTCAGTTACATTCGCGATCCAGGACGAAACGGATACCTCACCGCAGCCGACCGTAAAACAGTTCCGTGCGGTTGCGGACAATATCCACTGGCCGCCGTATGCGCAGAATCTCCGCGCCGCGCGGGAGGAAGCGCAGCATCAGGTGGATTCCGGGCTGATTCAGGGAGCAGTCTTTGCCCGGCTGGATGCGCCGGAAGACATCATTGCCGTCGGGAACCAGACCACTCATCCGCCGAAACCCATGACGGTTCATTCACGTTTCGACATGGCGTCCTGCGGAAAAACCATGACTGCCGGCTGCTGCGCCCTGCTGATCCATCAGGGACGTCTTGACCCCGATGCGCCGTTCACGGAATATTATCCGGAACATGCGCTCGGAAAAAACTGCGGCATCACCATACGCGACCTCGCCATGCACGTCAGCGGATTCAGCAACGACAAACCGTATCATTCCCGGGACCGCGAAATCTTCTTCCGTGAAATCGCGAAAAAAATGCCGGTGCGTCCGCGCGGCGAAGCCTTCGAATATTCCTGCTATAACCTGATTCTGCTCGGTCTGATCCTGAACCGTCTGACCGGCAAGGATCTGGACACCCTGGCACGGGAAATGATCTGGAAACCGCTGGGCATGAGCCGCACCACGTGGAATGAACCCGGCCCCGGTCCGGATGAAGTGGAACACTGGGATCCCAACCGCCCGGCGGGCGTCCATAATGATGCTGTATGTCTGGACTGCGGTTTTCCGCTGGGCAGCGGCAGTTTCTTTTCCACGGCGGGCGACATGCTGCTTTTCCTGCAGGACATTGCGGCGCGGAAACATTTTCCCGCCGTGTATTACGACCTGATCACGCAATGCGCTTACGAAAAAGACGGTGCGCGTCGCAGTTTCGGCTGGGATATGTGCGAAGAACACCGTCCGCGCAATTTCTCGGACAAGACCATATTCCATTCCGGCTGGACCGGACAGTCCATCATCGTGGATCCCGCCACCGGACGCGGCGGCGTGGTGCTGACTTCGCGCATGGGGGACTGGAATCTGGCGTATGCCGGACGGGTGCGGATTATGGAAAAATTATATGGCTTGATATAACAACAGGAGATTATCTTCATGAAAGCAATGATTCTGGACGGCAAACTCAATTTTCAGTGGACGGACGTGCCGGATCCGGTACGCAAGGACGGCGAAGTCCTGATCGAAGTCCACGCGGCGGCGGTCAACCGCGCCGACCTGATGCAGAAGGACGGCTGTTATGCCTCTCCGCCGGGATGGCCGCAATGGTGCGGACTGGAAGTTTCCGGCGTAGTGCTGGAAGCTCCGGAAAATGCGCAGGTCAAACCCGGCGACCAAGTCTGCGCCCTGCTGGGCGGCGGCGGATATTCGGAGAAGGTAACGGCTCCCGCCGGCATGGTCATCCCAATCCCGGAAGGGTTGTCCATGATTGAAGCGGCTTCGCTCCCCGAAGTGTGGAGTACGGTTTACCTGAACCTGAAACAGGAAGCCGGCGGCATGAAACCCGGTGATGTTTTTTACATGCAGGCAGGCGCCAGCGGTGTCGGACTTGCCGCCATTCAGTTTGCCAAACTCATGGGCGCGGAAGTCATCACCACCATTGATTCTCCGGAAAAGGCGGCGTTCGTCCGCAGACTCGGTGCGGATTACGTGCTGGATTACCGCACGGAAGACATTCGCCCGGTCATCGAAAAACACAATCCGACTGTCGCGCTCGACTGCATCGGCGGGAAACTCATGGGGGAATGTTTCAGCCACATGGTGTTCGGCGGACGCTGGATTATGATTGCCACCATGGGCGGCGCGGAAACGACGGTCAATCTGGAAACCGTGTGGCGCAAGCGCATCCGTCTGATCGGCAGTACGTTGCGCAGCCGGACTCCGGAAGAAAAAGCGCATATTCTGCATTGTCTGCAAACCGAATTGTGGCCGATGTTCAGTTCCCGGAAACTGATTTCCAACATCCATGCGGTTTTCCCGGTTCAGGATGTGGAAAAAGCGCACGGGGTTCTGCGCCGTGCGGAAAACATCGGCAAAGTCGTGCTGACTTTCAGATAACCTTTCTTTTTCCGGATTGATTCTGCATCGTGACGCCTGTTTCCGGCACGGTGCGGAATTTTATTTTTCCGGAAGTTCGTCCTCGCGGCGTTTTCTCATGCCCTGGAAAAACACCAGCATGGCAGTGAACACCGTCAGGTCGCCCGCCAGAGTATACGCCAGCTGAAGATCCAGTCCGAAGCCCCACGGCAGTTTATGCACAGGCGAAGTCCACAGGATGAACGACGATACAATGAACATCATGAACATTCCCGGCAGCATCGTGACAAAACAGCTTTTCTTCTGCCGCATCAGCCAGACCGAAGCCGAATACAGGGTGAACACTGCCAGCACCTGATTACCCCAGGCAAAGTAATTCCACAGACATTTGAAGCTGTCCGCATTGGAATTGGACCACCAGAGCAGCAGGGAAATAATCAGGATCAGCGGCAGAGTCAGCAGGAACCGGTTTGTCAGTTTCACCTGCGGGATATTGAAAATTTCCGCCAGGCTGAGACGCAGACTCCGCAAAGCGGTATCGCCGGAAGTAACCGCCAGAATGACGACTGCGATCACCGTCACGCCGCCCATCCACGGACCGAGGAAATAAGTGGTGATTTTGGTCAGGGTCGCATTGGCGTCCGGTCCCATGAACTGCGGGAACAGATTGTAGATTGCCATGCCGCCGGCTGCCCAGATCATGGCAATGATGCCTTCCACAATCATCATGCCGTAGAAATCCGCACGTCCGTAATGTTCAGACGCCATGGTCCGGGCAATGATCGGGGACTGTGTGGCATGGAAACCGGAAAGAATACCGCAGGCTATGGTTACGAACAGCACGGGGATGACCGGCTGCGTGGTCATTCCCTTCCGGAACGATTCCGTTTCCGTCATGATTTCCGGGTTGGCAAAGCCGTTTTTCAGCAGACTGATGAACAGTGCCAGAGTTCCGATCAGCAGCATCGCGCCGAAGAACGGATAAATTTTGCCGATGATTTTATCCACCGGAAACAGGGTTGCACAGATATAATAGAGGAAAATCAGAATGACCGCCGGCCAGAACAGGGCGCAGTCGGGCTTCATCAGGTCAATCAGGCTGGCAGGAACATTGATGAACACCGCAACAACCAGCAGGAGCAGGATGGTCATGAACACGCTGAAAACACGGGCTGTGGTCCGTCCCAGAGACATTTCGACGAGTTTCGGAAGATTGGCGCCGTTGTGCCGGAGAGACATCATGCCGGCGGCGAAGTCATGCACAGCACCGCCGATGATGTTGCCGATCGGGATGATGATGAACACAATATCGCCGAACAGCACCCCCAGAATCACACCGATGACCGGTCCGACTCCGGCGATGTTCAGCAGCTGAATCAGCATATTCTTCCAGTTGGGCAGAACCACATAATCCACTCCGTCCGGATGTGCTTTTGCGGGTGTGGGCCGGTCATCCGGACCCAGGATTTTCTCCACCATCCTGCCGTAGGTGCAATACCCGGCAATCAAAAGAACGATACCGCCAATGAACCACCACATTTTCTCTGAAACCTCCCATATTGTTTGACCGTAACGAAAAAATGCAATATGTTAAATTAGCACATTTTCACGGAAAAGCAAACCGGAAGCCGGCAATACCGGAAAAATAATGCAATGATTTTCGCATAACCACTTGTAAAAAATATTTTTGCGTGTAATTTACCTGACGATATTGTTTTCTGATGAAAATAAAGAAGGAGAAGGAAACAACATGGGAGACAACAACAAGAAAGAGTATTGGGGAAGTCATTGGGGCTTCCTGCTGGCAACTGCCGGATCCGCCATCGGATTGGGCAACATCTGGAAATTTCCGTACATCACCGGAATGAACGGCGGTGCGGCTTTCGTGCTGGTCTATCTGATTTGCGTTCTGACCGTAGGTCTGCCGATCATGATCTGTGAACTGACGCTGGGCCGGGCAACCGGACGCGGACCGGTCGGGGCATTTGCCGCTCTGACACCGCGGAAGAGTATGCTGCTCAACACCATCGGTTTCCTTACCGTGATTGCCGGATGCACGGTTGCAATGTTCGGTCAATACGGTTTTGCCGCAGTCATCGCCCTGTGCGGCGTCGGCATTCTGGCGTTCGGCTGGAAAATCATCGGCCTGGTCTGCGGCGTCCTGGTTCCGTTTGTCATTCTGTCCTACTACGGAGTGATCGGCGGCTGGACCGTGATTTACATCTGGAAAGCCATTACCGGCAGTCTGGGCTTCACCACGCAGGCGGGGGCCGAGTCGGTCATGAACCCGATTCTCATTGCCCCGAAAAGCGCGTGGTGCATGATTTTCGGCGGACATTTCCTCTTCATGATCATTGTGGGCGTCATTCTGTTTTTCGGCGTCAAGAAAGGAATCGAACGGTCCTCGAAGATCCTGATGCCGTTCCTCTTTATTCTGCTGGCAGTTCTGCTGCTGCGTTCGCTGACTCTGCCCGGAGCGCAGAAGGGGCTGGCGTTCTTCCTGTCGCCGGATTTCTCCAAACTCACTGCGGAAGGCGTGCTGATTGCAGTCGGACATGCTTTCTTCACTTTGAGTCTGGCCATGGGTATCACCATGACCTACGGAAGCTATCTGAAAAAAACGGAAAACATTGTCAAGACGTCCCTCACGGTCATCTGTCTGGACACCATGGCGGCGGTCATGGCGGGTCTGGCGATTTTCCCGGCGGTGTTCGCCATGGGATTTGAACCGGCGCGCGGTCCCAGCCTGACCTTTGAAATTCTTCCGGCGGCATTCAACCTGATCCCCGGCGGAGGCGGAGCGGTCTGGAACGCGCTGTTCTTCATCATGCTGTTCGTGGCGGCTCTCACCAGCGCCATCAGTCTGGCGGAAGTGATCGTGAATTTCTGCATGGAACAGCTCAAGATGTCCCGCAAAATCGCAGTTATCGTCAGCGTCATCGCCAACACTCTGCTGGGCATGGTCTCGGCGATCAGCATTGCCAACTGGGACAACTTCCCGCGTCTGTACAAGTTCCTGTGCAAATATTTCCCGAATGTTCCCGGAAGTGCGTTTGACCTGTTCGACAGCACCTGCTCCGACTGGTTCCTGCCGATCGGCGGTCTGATCATCACGCTTTATGTTGGCTGGATCTGGGGTCCGCGTCATGCGCTCAAAGAAATCCGCCGCGGTGCGTCCTACCATATCGACACCAACCTGTTCCTGCTGGCGGCGGGTCTGCGCGGTGATCCGGGCTACATTTCCCCGCGTCCGATTTTCACCCCGGCTTCCCTGTGGGGCGTGTTCGTCCGCTTCATTACCCCGGTTCTGCTGTTCCTGGCGTTCCTTTACAGCGTCGAAATCATTTCCTTCAAGATGCCGGAAGTAACACCGCAGCCGCAGGCGGCAGTGCAGCAGGTTGAACAGAAAGCCGCTGAACAGCTTCCGCAGGAACAGACTCCGGCGGCGCAGGCTCCGGCAGCAGAAAAAGCAAAATGACCATCCGGCACGATTTTCCGTTCGATCCGTCCAACGGCATGACTCCGGAACAGCTGCTGGCAATTCAGCCGCAGCCGGAACCAGCCGGATTCCGGGAGTTCTGGGAGGAGACTTACCGTCTCACCCGTGCCATGGTCCCGACTTATTTCATCGAACGGGAAATCTGGTCGCCAGATTCAACTGTTAAAATTTATTCCATCCGGGCGAAGAACTGGGACAATACGGAATTTGTCCTGTGGATCGCACGCCCGGAAGAATCTCACGGCGGACTGGTCATCGGACAGGGTTACGGCAACCCTGCGACACCGCCGGCCTGCAAATACGGGCTGACCACCTGCCTTGCCTGCGTCCGCGGGCTCGGTCGTTCCCAATGCAAAGACATTCCCTGGGAACCGGCAAAACATGTGCTTCACGGCATCCGTTCCAGAGACACGTACATTCTGCGCGGAGTGATTTCCGATCAATGGATGGCGGCAAGTGTTATGCTGGATATGTTTCCCGACACGGCGGCGAATCTGAACTACTGCGGCTCCAGTATGGGCGGCGGTATGGGCGCACTGCTGCTGCCGTGGGACAGCCGGTTCAAGGCGGCATGGCTGGATGTACCGACTTTCGGATCGGAAATACGGTTCAATTATCCTTCCACCGGCAGCGGAGAAGCCTGCCGGCAGTATCTCATGGTACATCCGGAAGCACGGCAGGTGCTGGCATGTTTCGATGCTTCTGCGGCGGCAAAATATCTCCGGATCCCGGTCGCGGTTTCCCCCGCGCAATTCGATCCATGTGTTGCGCCCGCCGGACAGTTTTCCATTGCCAATGCCATTCCCGAACAGTATAAAACACAATTCATCCGCGATACCGGCCACTTCTCCCCGACAGCTCACGATCAGGAGCAGCTGAAAGCAATCGGCAAGTGGTGCGAAGAACATTTCAGGAGTTGACTTATGAATTTTGAAATACGGCTCGCCCTGCCTGAGGATGTGGAACTGCTCACGGAAATGCGTCTGGAGATGCGCCGTGAACGGGAAACCGTACCGCTTTCCATGCCGGAAACCGAATTCCGCAGATTGACACGGGAAAGTTTCACCAGATTGCTGAACAACGGCACACTGGTCTCTTTTCTGGCGTTTGCCGGACCGGAAGCGGCGGCGTGTTCCGGAATGCTTCTGCAGGAATCGCTTCCTTCATACGGAAATCCTTCCGGCAAAACGGGTTTCATCCTCAATATGTATACGCGTCCTGACTGGCGCGGGAATCATCTGGCGGTACGACTGCTGGATGCACTCCGGGATCATGCACGGAATCTGGGCTGCGCCCGGCTGGAAATGAATGCCTCACCCATGGGACGGGGTGTTTATCTGAAATACGGATTTTCCGAAATCTCCGGACAGATGCGTTTGGAACTGAAATAAAACATAGCGCTATATTTATTTGACATAAAAAAAGCGATTTTCCGGATTTTTTACAGGAAAAGCTGTTTTTTCGGCAAAAAAAATCTTGATTCCTGCGCGTCGGAAAATATATTAACGGAGAACAGCACGAAAGAAAAAAATGCGCACCACGCAACGGGATATAAAAACAAGGAGGCAACCATGTCCATTCCCAGCATTCCGAAACAGGAGTATTTCGACAGAATCGCGAAACTTCAGGCCAACATGAAAGCAGCAGGTCTTGACGCCTGCCTGATTCACGGTACTGAATCCGACTTTGCCAACGTCCGTTATCTGACCGAGTACTGGCCGACCTTTGAACAGGCCGGTGTGTTTGTGCCGGCGGAAGGCGACGCCATCCTGCTGATCGGTCCTGAAAGTCTGAAATACGCCTATGGTCGCAGCGTCTTCGAACCGAAAAACATCATGCAGATGCTGAACTACCGCGAATCCGCCGAACCGGATTACCCGGGCATTCCGCTGTCCAACTACGCGGAAGTCGCCAAGAAAGCCATGGGCGGCAAGAAACTGAAAAAACTCGGTCTGGTCGGCACTGCGGTCATGACTCTGCCCACGCTGGAAGCCCTCAAACGCGACCTGCCGAATGTGGAACTGGTTCACAATGAAGATATTTTCCGTCCGCTGCGCTGGATCAAGAGCGAAAACGAACTGGCATGTCACCGCAAAGCCTTCAAGGTTGCGGAAAAAGCGGTTCAGGCCATGCTCAATGAAATGAAACCGGGCATGACCGAATTCCAGGCGATCGGCATCGCCCAGCGCGAGATCTACGCCAACGGCGGTGAATATGAAGGACACAGCCTGTACTGCTTCGGCGGCGACCGCACCAGCAACGGCATCAGCCGTCCGACCTACAACAAGCTGAAAAAGAATGAAATCATTCAGCTGAACATCGGCGCCCGCGTGAGCGGTTATTCCTGCTCCATCGGTCTGCCGGTCTGGTTCGGCAAACTGCCGAAAGAACAGATGGCCTTGGTTGAATTCGGTCTGCGCGCCCATAAGTACACCTTCGAACTGATCAAAGCCGGTGTTGAAGCCGGATCCATTGCCAGAAACTACACGCAGTGGGGTATTGATCAGGGCTGGGGCGACTACATGCTGTACGGTCCGGTTCACGGCCTGGGCATCATGGAAACGGAAAGCCCCTGGATCGAAACCACCAGCAAGTACAAACTTCAGGAAAACATGACCTACCAGGTCGATACCTTCTTCACCGGCAACGGTTACGGTCTCCGCTGGGAACGCGGCGTCATTGTGACCAAAGACGGCTGCGAGATCATGTCCAAGAAGTTCATGTCTCTGGACTGCTGCAAACTCGACTGATTCAGTCTGTCTGCAAGATTCAAAAAAATCCGGCTCCGCATCAGGTGCCGGATTTTTTTTGAAAAACGGAATTACAGTTCAGCTGCAATGGCAAGACTGGCAATATCGCCGAGGCGTTCCCCCAGCAAAGCGGGAACCACCCGGCAGCGCAGCGCCGGCTGCGGCAGAGCCTCCGCTTCCATGGAACGTTCCATCGCCGGACGCAGCAACGATTCCGAACGGACAAAAATGCTTCCAATCACGATGCGTTCCGGATTCAGGATGTCGATCAGTATCGCCAGTCCCTGCCCCAGACGCCGTCCGCTTTCTTCGTAAACCGCGCGGGCTTCGGAGTCGCCGTCTTCGGCGGCATCGCCAATGATCTTTGCAGTAAGACCGGACAGGGCGGAAGTATCCGGACACCAGCGGGGCGGATGCCCTTCCCGGATCAGCCGTTCCGCGTGAAAACGTCCCAGCCGGGCGATTCCGCCGCCGGAACAGAATCCTTCAAACGAACCCTTTTTCCCGTAACCGTACGGTCCGGACTCCGCCAGCCGGATATGTCCGCATTCACCAGCCATGCCGGAACAGCCTTCAAGCAGACGCCCGCC
>ERZ1034992.787-NODE-787-length-16228-cov-5.300006_pt1 | contig 16228 bp, 20 predicted proteins | sample MGYA00520695_ERZ1034992 | MGnify/ENA primary metagenome ERZ1034992 (study PRJEB33766, sample SAMN09781778) | gut metagenome | biome: gut microbiome | host: Homo sapiens | place: Madagascar | study: EMG produced TPA metagenomics assembly of the PRJNA485056 data set...
CTCGTTCAGCCTTTTCTCGTTCAGCCTTTTCTCGTTCAGCCTTTTCTCGTTCAGCCTTTTCTCGTTCAGCAGTGGCAGTCGCCGATAGAAGCACTCCGCTTCCGAAGATTGTTTTTCCGGCAGGGCGCTGACTGTCCAGAGCGCTGATTTGAATACATTCTTCGCGGCGTACAGAAAAATCCACGCCGTATTTCGAGAAGAGGTATAGCTGTGCCGTTGTAAGAACCTCCGGAGGATATGCGTACTTCGGGAGTTGCTTCGACACTTTTTTTTCTTTTTTTTGCACATCAACGAGTAACCTATATAATGTCGGCTCAGATTTCATTGCAATTTTTTCGCGTTCAAGATTTGTGACGAACGACGTATTCACACTTGCGCCATTCTCGTAGACGATTGTTGTGCCAGCCACGAGAAGAGTCGCCCCCTTGGTGTAATAACGTAGCGACGTCAACGTCGGAGCGAAAAGGAAAAATTTCACACCGTTTTTTATGTAAAAATCGACAATCTGTGCCAAAATGCTAAACGGCGGATTATCGACTACGATTTTGTTGGTGTAGTCCTCGCTCTGATAGTCGCCGCCCGGATAGAATGGGCGCACAAAATCATCGCGCGGCACTCCATATTTATCTGCTACCCAGTCCGCCAGTGCGTCATACACGGTAGGTGGTGTGTAACAGTCGTCCGTCGTCTTTTTGGGCTTGAATTTCTCCACAAATTCTTCGTAAGTTTTACTTTTTGACACTTGCATCACCTCCATTGTGTTTCACCTTCCCCGCCAACTTCTTCATCAACTTCTTACCCGCGACCCCGTTCTGCTTGTACCCCAGCTTCCCGAGCACCGCATTGGTAGCCTTCTCCGTGCCACCGCCGAAGCCGCCGTCGTTCGCTAGGTTCTCAGCCACGCCGAGCGCCGCGCAGGCGAGCCGCAGAAGCTGTTTGTATGCGTACACTCCTACGCCCTTGTCGCCGCGCTTGAAGCCCTCGCTGTCAAGCGTTTTCAAAGCTTTCGGAGCGGTGAAACCGTTCAGCCCCGCCGCCTTTATCTTCGCGGGATAGTCCACATAACAGTAATTGCAATCCACCGCCGAGCCGATGCCCGCGACCGCGCCGCCGTCCGTGTACTGCCACATTCCGACCTCGCCCGACCAGTTGAGTTTGCCGCCATACTCCGCGAGCCATAGGGCGTAACGTTTCGCGACCTCGCTCGTCAGCATGGTCTGCGCGGGGCTGCGGCTCATGTAAATTCCCGCGAAATAGCCCGCCTTTTCGAGCTCTTCGCAGAACGCCTTGCACATCGCCGAAACGCCCGTCTTGCCGACAAGCGACTTGCCCTCGACGTCGAAATATATCGGGTACTCGAACTGCTTGCCCTTGATGGCGGCGATACAGCACTTCGCCTCCTGCCGTGCCTCGTCGGCGGTGGTGGCATAGCTGAACCAGTAGCCGCCGCAGGGTATGCCGTGCTTTTTGCACTCCGAATAGTTGCGCGCGAACGTCTTGTCTATCTGCCCGGCGTAACGCCCGTAGCCTATCTGCATTATCACGAAATCGACTGCGCCGCGCACTTTCGCGAAGTCGGGCGCGCCCTGGCAGTATGATATGTCAATGCCTTTTTTCATCGTTATCCTCCTTTAAAACGTCGATAGCCTTTGTGATGACCGCGGGGATAGGCACGCCCATCAGCCCCGCGTTTTCGATGATTGACAGTGTTTCGTTGGCGATGAACGCCACGCACACCGCGTCCTTGATGTACGCCGTGCCGAGCGTGAGGTCAAGGCGGCACGCGACCAGCAAAATCAGCAGTATCATGCCCTTGCGGCACAGCCCCTTGAACCCTGCGCGGCTCTCGAGCGCCCCGCTCTCCGACTTGCCCGAGCGCTTGAACACGCCCGCCACGATCAGCCCCGTGAGGTAGTCGATCGCGATGAAGATGATAAGCGTTGTCATAGCGCTAGTCCAGCCGCCGAACAGCGCCGCGACCGCTCCGCCGAGTGTTCCGACAGCGGCAAGCACCGCCGCTTTTATGTTTGTCATATTATTCCTCCTATTCCTTCAAAGCGAACACGCCGTTGTAAACGTATTTTGTGCCGGACACGTCGATGATACCCCAGCACAGATTACTATATTGCGAAAACGGCGTTGTCACGACTTTGTCGCAATATGTTTTGACATCCGAAACGATAGGCACGAGTGCCGTCATGGAAGCTGATAATGCACCATTTATACGATGCCGTGCTAAAGGGTCAGAATTGTTGCTGCCCTCAGTTTTAATAGAAGCCAGCGAATTAAAATCAAGAAACTCCGCCCAATTGCTAGGAGAATTTAAATTTGGACTATCGGGCTTTAACACTGCAAAAATCAAATCGCCATTATTATCTTTAGAAATAAAAATAGATGATTGAAAAGCATTCGTTTGATTATTACAAATTGCTATTCCGTTGTCAGTCTTGTACCCATAGCGCCAGCAGCATTTGTTATGAACGTATCGATACCCGCTGTTTATATTAGCACCATTTTTCGCGGTTACTTGAAAAGAGCGCTGGGTATCATAATCGGTTCCCCAATCAAGCTTTAACGCAGTTACATCGCCGACTTTACAGCTTACTTCCTGCCCGCCCGACGGAACATCAATTGTATCAAAATAATCAGCCGCATTAGCCGTCAGCCATGCCGACACCTCAGCGTAGTTCGCTGCGGCTGTAGTGCCAGTGAAATATGTTGTTTCTATTGCCATTACTATTCCTCCTCAATTTTTGTTGCATCGCCTACTGTACCCACGACCCCCTCCGCTACCGCCGAGGCTAAGGCGGGCTTGCCACTGTCCTGCGGCTCTGGGGTCGGCTCGGGAGCTATGCCGCTGTCTGCCGCCGCCATTATGTTGATGTCGAACCGCGCCGCCGATATGCTCTCGCCGTCGCCGTACAGCACCATGTCGCCGAACGCGCGACCTGCTACCGCCAGCATTTCCGCCGTCAGCGTAGCCGTAGCCGAGCCGTCCGAGAGCGCCGCCGCTGCCTTTACCGTAACCCCATCGGGGCGCAGCACCTTTAATTCTGCGCTCGTCACCGTGCTGAGGTCGGATATTACGCCGCTGCCGTTCGTGAAACGCGCGACTATCTGCCGCGTGCCGCCGTCGCCCTGCTTGGCGTTGATACGCGCTCTGGGTGCGGCGCAGCTCAAATCCAGCTCCACTACCGTCGATATTTTTATCATCTCATCACTCCTTTGTATTTCGCGACCGCGTCCGAGAGGGTCGCCGCCTTGCTGCCAAACGTCAGCGTGCTGTTTTGCGGTCGGTCTAGGTCTATCGTCCTGCCGATGATACGCAGCCGCTCGTCTATGCCCATGATGTCGTTTTTGACTTGGTGCACGCCGTAAAGCTCGTACCCCGCCGATACGTCCAGCGCGCTGACTTTGTACTGCCGCTGACCTATCGCGATAGCGTTCAGCGTGTTCATGCCGCGCCGATAAAGCGTTGTGCTCTCGCGCACGATGGTGTCGCCGTCGCCGTGTACGTCGTATATCGTCACGCCGCTCCGCACGCCGTACTTAGCCACAAGGTCGGCACGCTCGATGTAAGATTTGCCGCCCGCCATGCCGCTCGGGATTATCGTCAGCCGCGTACCCGTTGACTGCCTTACCGCGCCCAGCGGGTACAGCCGCGTTATCAGCCCGCTAACGTCCGCCGCGCAGGTTATCTCGCGCATATTTCCGCCGCAGTATATCGGCATATCCTTTTCGATGGCGAACTCCTGCGCGTAGTCAATACAGCGCGTATCGCCGACCTTTCGCAGGCGTATCTCGCCGCCCAGCGTGTCCGCAAACAGCGCCCGCAGCACATCGAACGTCACGCCCCAGTCATACGCACTGCCCTCGGGAAATCCCGCCATTTCAACGTTCCCGAGCGCGAAACGGTGCTCGCTCTGCTCGTTGTGCGCCGTTATAAGGTCTATCAGCGTGCTGCGGTTTATCGTGCCCTGCGATACCTCGCCCTCGGGCTGTACGCTGTCGCAGAGGTAGCCGAGCTCGCCCTCAAAGACCGCCGTTTCCGCAAACAGCCCCGCCGTGCTCATGCCGTCCGAAACGCTCAGACAGCGCCCCTCGAACAGCGTTGCGTCGCGGTCTAGGTCTGTTACTACCGCCGTGCTGACACCCGCCTCAACGGCGTTGTACGCGGGGTTGTCGGGCAGCAGGCGGAATGAAAACGACGGTATCTCGTTGACGGCTTCGGTGATCTTCGCCTGCGATATTTTAGGGTCTGACGAGCGGTAGCTGTGCAGTATCTCCGACTGCGTGCCGTTGGTGATCGTTACGCGATAGTTCATAGCCGCTCCTTTATCGTTGAGTACCTAAGCGTGGCGGGCATGGTGTTGTGCGTAACGTTCAAGCGGTTAATGCCGCTCTTGACTGCGAAATGCTCTGTGTCTGCCGCCGCGCCGTTGACGTACAGAACGGGCGCGCCGTCGCAAACAAGTGAGTACGCATCGAGCGAAGCCGTCTTGAACTCCGTGCCCGAGCCGACGTGATACGGCACTTTTACCGCGCTCAGAGCGCTTGTGCCTACCGCCTTGCTTAGGGTGAGCGTAACGCCGTATGTGCTCGCGGTGCCGTTCGGGTACACAGCCTGCAAATAGATATAGTCGTCGTCCTGTCCGAATACAGTGGAGTACCTGCCGCCGCTCGCCGCCGTAACTATGCCGCCCATCGTGGGGATAGCGTACTGCGTTACGCTTCCGCCGAATGGCAGGGTAACGCTCGCGCTCAGCCCGTCATCTGATATGGATATATCGCTGTAACTCACATAGTCGGCAGACGAGCCCATGTCGTAGTACGTCGCGCCGAAGTCGTTAACATCGAGAAGCATAAGCCTATTGCCGGTAAACGTTGCGATGTCGAACGCCGCGCCCTCGCTTATCATGTACGGGTCGGCGGCGAACGCCGCAGTAAGCTGCACCACGCGCCGCGCTTGGTCAATGTACTCGTAACTGATGTCGGTGCAGCGGCAGTTCGTCAGCTTCCAGCCGTGCAGGTGCTCGTCTTTCAAAATGCCGTCGCCCTCCGAATAGAGCCAGTTTATAACGTCCGAAACAAGGTCGGCGGTGTCCTCCGCGTCCTCGCCGATAACGTTAAAAACGTACTGCGGGTCGCGGTCGTCGTAATAGACCTTGCCGCCCACCGCCGAAAGGTCGGTGCTGCCGCTGCGGTAAGGCACGCTCTCGCGCACCACGCGGGGCTTCGGCGTGCCCCAACTGCCTTTCGCGACCGTAACGCCGCGCAGGTCACCCGTTGAAACGCCGTTAAAAATCATCTGTCTTATCATATCATCTTGCCACTCCTCTCGCCGTAAGATTTAAGTTCGCGCCGTTGATGATGTCAAGCGCGGGCGCTATCACGCTTGCAACTGTATCGCTGTCTATCACTAGGTTAAAGACCGCCTGTTTGCCGCTTTCTGCGGCGTTCTGAGCGTGCTCGGCGGTGGCGGCGGTCAGCCTGCCTGCCGTTCGTTCGTCGCGCTTAGCGGCGGCTCTGACGGCGATGTGCGCGCTGTCTGCCGATGTATATTCGGGCAAACGCACCTCGCCCGCAGCAGATACCATGTCCGCAGCAGCCGCCGAGACCTCAGCCATGCCGCCCGAAATGCCGCGAGCCATGCCCTGCGGGATATATCCGCCGAGGTCCGCGAACAGCCGCGAGGGCGAGTGTATGCCTGCCGCCGCCTTGACGGACTCATACGCCGCGTCTACCATCTGCTGTGCGGCACGGTCGATGTCGGCAAGCTTTTCGGGGCGGGTCAAGCCGTTTGCAAAACCCGCAGCCGCATACCCGCCGAGAATGTCGTAAGCTTCCTCTAAGCTTGGGGCTCTGCCCGCAGCGTCCGAGATGATGTTCTGTATCTGCCGCGAGCTTTCGTCGCGCATATTGCCGAGCGACTTTTCGGCGGCTTTGTACGCCTTCGCGTATGCCTCGTCGAACTTGTCGGAATAGTCCTGCAATTCGGTGTCCGACATCGAGGTCATAGCCTTTATTTCAGCCGCAGAAGAGGGCCCCGCCGCGCGCAGCTTGTCGATAAGGCCGTCAGAAACGCCGCGGTCGATAAGCTCCGCCAGTCCGTCAGACCAATCGGAAATGCGCTCGTAGTTGCTGTCCATCGCCGAAACGAGGTCTTCGGCAGACACCTCAGCCAGCTCGGCGGGCTGAGAGAACAAGTCCATAGAATTGTAAATGCTGTCTGCCGTCTGGTCTAACATCGAGGTGTACTGATGTGATAACTCGGCGATACTGTCGGCGGCGTCGGCGCTGACTTTGTAGCTGTCCTCGCCGACGGTGTATATGACGCTGTGAGTGCGCTGGGCGGCTAGCTGGAGGTCTGACATATTCGCAAGCGCCGAGTCTGCCGACTTTTTCTCCTGCTCCGAAAGCTCGGCTATCGCGGTGTTCGCCGCGTCTATCTGCTCATTGACGTTGCGCATAGCTTCCGAAGCCGTGACGTATGCCGTGTTGACAGCCGCGCCGTAGTCGGTCTGCATATCAGTGCCTGCGGCAAGAGCGGCGGTGCGCTCATCTGTCGCATTTTTCAGCGCTTCCTCAGCCTTAGCCTGCTCCTTGTACAGCTCGACAAGGCTTTCCTGCGCCGCCTGCGCCTTAGCCTGCCTGTTATAGCTTGCGACCACCGCGTCGATAGCCGCACGGTTCTTGTTCAAATGCCCCGTAGTGCTGTCTATCGCAAGCCCCAGGTCGGGCATTTCTTCGTTGAGCGACTGCACGATACTTTCCATCTCGGCTTGCTCCGTCGAGGTGAGCGAGGTCTGCGCGTTCAGCTCCTCGAGCCTGTCCACCATGCCGCCATACGCCGCGCTGCTTTCCTCTGCGCTGTTCATGCTCTTATCGAATTTTTCAGATGTTTCGGCTATTGCCTTAGCAGCTTCGTGCGCCGCGCTCACAAGCCCCTGAGTGTCTGCGCTGAGGTCGGTGAGGGGGTCGTGCGCTTCGTCGATCTTCTCAGTAACGCCGTCAATGATACTTGCAAGCATTTGACCGCCCGCCGCTGCCGCAGCTATCGCTATACTGCCGCCCGTCATGCTGTTTTTGAGGGACGTTCCCGCCTTTAGAGCCGCCGCACGCAGCGTTTCGAGCGAGATAGTAACGCCTTCGAGCTTGCCGAGTATCTGCGCCGCCGCTATCTGCGTGATGATCGCCGCGAGCACTGTCTTTACGCCCTCGAGCTCTGCCTTGCTCACACCCAGCTTCTTAGCTATCCCGTCCTCCAGCGCGTCGCCTAGCTTGCCGAGCTGCTGTACGCCCTGCTTGCCCATGCGGATAAAGTTGTCCGCAAAGTTTCCCGCGCTCTCGTCGAGGTCGTCAAGTGCCTTCGCCGTGTCGCCGCCGTTCGTGAGCGTGCCGAGCAGGTTCGCCGCCGCAGCTTTCATACTGCCGAACGAGCCGCTGAACGTCGTGGCGGCTTCTTTCGCGGTCGTGCCCGTGATGTCAAGCTCGCCCTGTATAACGTGAACAGCGGCGTATACATCGGCGAGGTTGTCGATGTTGTACTTTATGCCGCTTATCTTCTCCGCGTCAGCGAGCAGGCGCTCCATCTCGGTCTTTGTGCCGCCGTAGCCGAGCTTTAGGTTGTCGAGCATGGTGTAATTCTGCTTCGCGAAGCCCTGATAGGCGTTCTGAATGTCGGTGATATTAGTGCCCATCTTGTTGGCATTGTCCGACATATCGACCATAGCCGTGTGCGCCGCTTCGGCAGCTTTCGCCGTGTCGCCGCCGAGCGAAGAGATCAGCGAAGCCGAAAAGCTCGTGACGTTTTCCATGTACTCGTTCGCGCTTACGCCCGCCGTTTTGAAAGCGTCGCTCGCGTACTGCTCGACCTTGCCCGCGCTGGATTTAAACAGCGTTTCTATGCCGCCGATCGACTGCTCGAGAGCCGCGCCCTCAGCGAACGCAGACTTTATAACGTCGCCCAGCTTGTCGGCGACCTTGTACGCGCCGAACGCCGCAAGCAGGCTTTTACCGAGATTTTTGCCCATCTTGCCGCCCTGCTCGCCACCCACGCCGTCGGGAAAAAGCTTCGCAAGCTGCCCCTGCAAGCCCTCCATCGAGGGTACTATCTGCACATACGCCTTCGCCAGCTCAATGCCTTTGCTTTCTGCCATTTAATCACCTCCGTCAAGTATTTTTTGCCGCGCGATCTCGTAAGCCATCGGGTCGTCAAAGCCCTCGGTCTGCGGCTCGTTCGGCGTGCCGAAAAGCTTAGCCGCCAGCGATTCGGGGCGGTTCTTGCCGCGCGCGCCGTCTTTGCTGTTGAGCCAAACTAACAGCGAAAGTTTATCAAAAATCAAAACGCCCAGCATTTCGCTGAGCGTATGTTTTTCCCCCGCAAGTGCCATGCGTGCGCGGGAGTTTGAGCGCAGCCCGCCCGCAAGCGCAGCCGCCGTCCTCAGCGGCAGGGCGCGGTGATCGTATATGTGATACGTTTCCGCGAAGTCGCATATCAACTCGCCCTCGCACGCGCTCACCATGCGGGCGAGCAGTATCAGTTTTTTCCGTCGCTGTCCTTCTTGCCGTCGCCGCCGCGGATAATAGAATAGATCTCGCGCACCATCACGTCGCGCGGCACTCTGCCGTTTTCGTCGCGGCAGAAGTCTTTCAGCGCCGCCGCCTGAGTATCGTCGAGCAGGCGGTGGAGCACGCTCACGAGCCGTGAACCGTCGCCGCCGTCCACCGCGACAAGGTCTTCGAGCAGCTCCCAATCGTTGAGCTTTTCAGCCTCGTACTTAAACGCAAAACCATGCTCGGTCTTGCCCTCTATCATCTTCATGCCGTACCTCCTTACTCAGTTGCGGGTTTCTTGAAATACTCGTAGTGGGTGTTGCCCGCGCTGTCTGCCATAGCGGTCAGCGTTACGCCGTAGCCCACCGCGTCGCTGTCGTCATACTGCACCTCGGCAACGTTGGAAACGCTCGCAGATGGCAGCACAACGCGCTTGAGCACGCCGCCCGTCATTATCATTTCGATAACGTATGCGTAGTCATCGAGGTCGCCCGAGCCTGCCGCTACCGTCATGCCGTCCTCCAGCGTACCGGTAACGTTGCTGTCGCCGTGAACGAGTTTGAGCACCTCTGCGCTGAGCGATTCGATGAACGTCATCGTGAAATCGTCCTTTTTGTCGGTGGTGGAAACGTGCACCACATCGCCGCCCCACGCCTTGATAGACTGGGTGGTGCGGCTGCCGTCGTTGGTCAAGCCGTCCTCGCTGATGTAGCCGAGGCACTTGAAAGCCGCGTTCAGCTCGGTGGTGGCGTCGGTCGGCAGGGGCGTTGAGAGCGGTGCGCGGAAAACTGCGCCGCCTACTTTGGGCTTGCCGGTAGTGACATTGTTTTTGTTGTTCGACATTAAAGATCACTCCTCAAAATATGTTATTTCGTACACCGCCTGAAAGCGGTAACGTTTTGTAGTTGTATCGTTGAATGGGTAACTGCTGACGAGCGCACAGCGGCTTATATCATCGCGTTCGGGCATACGCCGCATGAGTTTCAGCAGCCGTTCGTTCAGCTCCATAGCTTCAAGCAGCGTGCCGCCGTAGCTTTGTACAGCCACCGTCGCGGACGTTATGCAGTTGCGCTCAGATGTGCCCGTGCGCTCGATAATGCAGTAGCTTCGGGGCGGCTTGGCGGGCTCTTCGGCAAAGCACGGCACGTCCAGCCCGCGCGATATGTAGTCGATAAGCGTGACCTCTATCATTCTTTTATCTCCCCGACCGCCTTTAGTATCGTGTTGTTCTTCTGATTTTGCTGAATAGCGCGCTTTTGTGTCGCCGCGACCGACGATACACGGCGGCGCACGCGGTAGCGCTTAGTCCATGCGTAGTTCTTAACGCGGTAGCCCTGCTTCGGCAGCTTCGCGCGTATGCGTTCGGCGTACTCCTCCGTCAGTGCCGCCACGCTGTCGCTCATGAGGTAGTCGCCCACCGCCTTATGGTTCAGAACTATCTTCGTCGGCATATCTTTCCACCTGCACTTTCTTGTTCCAACTGAGCGGGATAAGCGCGTCTATGCCCTGCGTCGGCTCGCCTACGGTGCGGTATCGTCCGCCCCAGAAGCGCACCTCAGTGTCTGTCCAAACGTGCTCGTCGCCCTTTGGTATCGCCAGCGTGTACGCTATTCTCTTGCCGCTGAGGTTGATCGCGGCTGTAACGTCCTCGCTGCTGGGCGCGCCCACAAGCACGTTTTCAATGACCTCTGTCCGCTCCGTGTATATCGGGCGATTGAGCGCGTCAGCGCCTGTCTGCTCGCGCACTACAAGTTCAACGGGTATGCCTTTAATCGCTGTTATCATTGCCGTACACCTCCAGAGCGCCCCAGCGCTGCCGCAGCAGCCCGAGGTCTTTAAGCTCATTTCGCAAATAGTAAAGCTGCTGCCCCGCATTGAGGTACGACATAGAAATGCTGTACCCCATAGCCGCCTGCGAAGCCTGCGTCGCAGCGGGCGAATTGTCAGCCGCAGCATTTACCGCGCGGATTACCGCCCGCGCGATGGTCTCTTTGACCGTGAGAGCGAATTCGGGGTCTGCCGCCGACATTAGCGCTATGCTCTTGCCGTGCTTCTTTGCAATTAGTGAGAGCTTTGCGGAAGCAACGGGCAGCAGCGCCTCCGCAAGTTCCTGTTCCTCAGCCGTGAGCTTGCGCTCCAGCCGTATAACGTCCTCGATAGCCGCGTACACTGCCGCCATTGCCATGCCCCCTTACTCAGTCGCCGCCGACTGTATAACGGCGAAAGCGTTCTTGTCGAGAATGCCCCAGCCGATGTAAGCTTCGGCTCTGATGTACACCTCGTTGTATCCCTTGAGGTCGCGGCCGCTGTTGTCGGGGTCGCCGTACTGGATAACTTCGAGCGGTATCTCCTTAGAATAGCCCCACTTGAAAGCCGTCGCGAAGTCGCCAACTATCGCAAGGTCTTTGCTTGAATTGAAAGATACCGTAGTGTTGGTGAGCGTGCTTATACCGTTCATCTGGGCGGGAGTGCTGCCCCACGCAAGCTCGGGGTATATCTTTCTTCCGCTCGCGTCCACCATCTTAGCGAGGTCGGAGCGGAAAGCGGGAGCCATCGTAAGGCCCGATACATCGTACTCGTGACCCTGCACCGCCGCGATAGCCTCTTCTATCAGCGCGTCGGGGGTCTTAGGCGTTTTGCTGTCCTGCGCGATGACCGCAACGCCGCTGTCGAAGTGGTTCGTGCCGATGATAGCCGCCGCCGTCTTAGTCCTCGGGTTCAGTCCGTGGAAAGCCATGATGTCAAGGCCGCGGGCGACCTTTTTCGAGAAGCCCTCAGAGAAATTTTTGAGCATTTCTATCTGCGCTTCCTCAGAGGCGTAAAGAAATTCATCTGTCATTCTTGCGCCGTACTCTACCTTTAGCGGCAGTACCGTGATAGGGTCGAGAGCCACGCTTCCGCGGGTCTTTTTGCCGCCCTCGGCAACGAGGTCTACTTCGTCGTCCATCGAGAAAATGAACTCTTTCTGTCCGTTGAATGCGATAGGGCTGCGCGCGCAGAGGGTCGAGAGCGATGAAAAGCCCTTTACCTTGTCGAAAAGCTCGGTCACGAGCTGCGGGTCGAATTTTGCGCCCTTAGAGAGAATGTCTGCCATAGTTAATTACTTCCTTTCTTTACTTTTTGAGGTCGGCGAGAAGCGACTTGTACGCCGCGTCCTTGCCGTTCGTGTGTCCGTGTTCCGTATTTGCGAGGGGCTGTGGCTGCTGCTGATTTTTCACGAATTTGGCGAGCGTTTCAGCGTCCTTCTTGATCTCCTCCTCGGTTTCGCCCGAAAGCTTGCCTGCAAGCTCATAGGGTATGCCGTTCTCGTGGGCGATGCGCATTTTCAGCGCGCCGCTCTCATACGCCTTTGCCTTAGCCGTAAGGTCGGCGATGGTGGTCTTGTTCGCTTCGATCTGCTTCGCGAGGTCGGAGGTCTTGGCGTTGTAGTCCTCGGGCGAGAGCCAGCCCTCGTACTGCTTCTTCACGTCGGCGACCGCCGCGTCAAAAGCTTCCTGCGTTTCGATGGGTTTAAAATCTGCCATGATATTTCCTTTCTCCGCTTGTGCGGTGGGTATATATGTAAGCCGTTACCAGCTTATCTTCTGTACTTTCTTCTCCTTGACGGTGTTCACGCACGCCCAGTGCGCCAGCGCGACGGCTTCCAGCAGCGAAATGTCCGCGCCCTCCAGTATAGAGGTGTAACCGTACCCGCCGCCCGAGCTGATAGCGCGGTGCTCGCAGTTTGCGACCGTCTGTTCAAGCGACGGCTGCTCGGCGTGGCAGATCGTTTGCGCGAAAATGCCGCGCTCGAAACTTGCCGCAGAGGTTATGACCTCCGCCACTTTCGGCAGTATCGGCTTGCGGCGTATGCCCGCGTTTTTCATATCGGCGGCGAGCAGAGATTGTCCGCCCGCGCCGTCGATAACCGTTTCGCGCATATGCGGGTTGCGCAGGTACGCGATAATCCAGTCGTTGCCCTCGCGGACGGGTCGGCAGTCTATCGCTTCGACGAACACCCTGCCGTCAGCGGTCTTTGCGGCTACGGCTAGCGATACGTTGTCGGTCGCTTTCGCGTACTTCACGCCGAAAAACAGTTCGTGAGAGAGCTGCGGCTTCTCGGTGATACACAACGCCTGCCACTCGCCCTTGCTGATAGCCGACTTCTGATTATACGTCAGCCACAAGCCCAGACGCTGTATGTTGTCGTCCACTTGGGCGTCCTGCGGGTCGCCGAGTTCGGAGCGTATCTTGCGCTCGGTGAGGATAGTGCCGAGCGATGGGTTTGTCGCGTACCACAATTCGGGGTCGTGAGCGTTGGTAAGCGCAGGCACGCTCCATTCCGCCCAGCCGTCGTCGCCGCCGCCGCCCGTGATGGTCGTTTTGCGGTATTTCGTAAACACCGTGCCGGCAGATACCACCGTCGGGGGCGTGCCGCACATGAGCGTCTGCGGGTTTCGGCTGTCGGTAACGACGTATTTCAGCGCCGTTTCTTGGTCGGTGGTATATTCCTGCGCTTCGTCGATAATAAGCAGGTCGTAACCCTCGCCCAGACCGCCTTTACTGGAACGTGTGCGGAAGTTGATAAGCCCCTCGCCTTTTAGCCACTCGATACGCTCAAGACCGAACTGCTTTGTGGTCTTGAAATCCTCTTTTTCGCGGTAGCCCATCTTCACGAGCAGGCTGGTGACCTTTTCCCACGCCGAGTGCGAGGTTGTGGTGCGGTGGGCGGTGTACAAGACGTGCTCGTCATGGGTAACGCCGTAGATCGAGCGCATGACGAGCAGCTCCGACTTGCCGTTTCGGCGGGGTATAGACCAGCCGAATTTCATGTGCCGCCACAAGCCCTCGCCGTCAACCGCCATGATGTCGTACATCATAAGCTCCTGCCACTCCTGCGCGGTGCGCCCCGACCTGTTGTACATCGCGACAGCCTCGCCGCCGAGCGTTTGCTCATACGGCAAAACTACCGATACGGTGGGGGTCTGCCTGCCGATACGCTTCTCAATAGCTGATTACCTCCTTTTTGGCATAAGAAAAGCACCCTGCCGAAGCAAGGTGCTGAATGTGGATATATGAAAACCGCCCTTCGCGGGGTGCGAGGAGCGGTCAAGGGTTATTCACTTATATTGTTTAGCTTATCTCTTTCCATATCAAGTTCTAATGCGTATAGCAGAATGTTTTCATAAGAAACATCTTCGCCGTTTTCTATATAGTCAAGCAATTTTTCTTTATCGGATTCTGTTTCCGCAAAAACAAGCGCACCGATGATAAAGTCACTTTCCTCTGAAAAGTCTTTTAGCTTTTCAATCAGCCGCAAACAAATTTTTGAGGGCTGTTTATTCTTTAAGTATTCTTCTAACGTCATTTGAGTTTCTTCTTTCCGATTATTCTGTAATCGCCAAAACCGTTATTTTCAACGAGATACATATGATCTCCAATAGGCTTTGAAAATGTTTTCATCGCCTTTTGCTCTTCCGAAATATGCGTCGCTATCTCGCTCATGACGTGCGCGTACTCATTTTTCGGGAGCTGTACAGTAGGAAAGTCGCTGCTTTTCTTTGCAAAATACTGCATATCGACCTTTACGCCTTTATCTATTATACTACTTTCCGCCGAAAAGTCAAGCCTTTGCGGCTTTTTGAAACCCATGATTTTCATTCGTTCGCGCTCTTCTGCTGAAATAGTCGGCGTTTTAAACCCTATCTGCTTCATGCGTTCGCGCTCTTCGGCGGGCAGCTCGCGCGAGGTCTTGCTCCACACGTCCTGCGCCTTTCTGCCATTGGTGTACGTCACGGTGCAGGTGCAGTTGTCGTGGCGGCGGTAAACGTCTTTCGGCACTTCTTCGGGGTAGCGGTATTTGCCCGCGAGAGCCGCACACCATTTGCAGCACCCGCCGTGATCGCTGCGGATAATAAAGCACTCCAGCCCCGCTTCGCTGCGATATTTCACGTTAGTTTCAACGTAATCGTCGTAAAAACTTCGCGTGATGTTCTCGGTCGTCGATGTCATGCGGCGCACCATTTTTTCTTCGGAAATGTCGGGCGCGGAAGCCGCCCCCGCTGCCGCCTGCACGCGCTCTGCGGGGTATGGCGCACGCTGCGGCTCGATGTTAATGCCCATCTTGCGGTCAAGCGCCAGCTGGCACTCAGCCGCCGCAGAATTGATTATCTCGTAATTGTCTTTGAGCACGCCCGAGAGTATCGTGTCGGCGATGTTGTAGTACATCTTGCCGTCGGGCAGCGCGGCGACGTTGACAAATTCGCTGATAGCCTGCGAGGCCCGAAAGCCTATCGACTGCGAGAGAAGCGAGATCTCTTCCATCTGCGCCGTGCCCGCCGCGACCTTGCCGAGCACCGACTGTATGTACGCGTCGCCCTGACATTTTTTCTTGAAATACGCCCGAATTTTCTCGAGCAGCTCTGCGCCGATGTCAGCCATTCTCGCCCTCCATGCCCGTCAAGCGGCGGATATTTTTCTCGCCGAGGTAGTCGGGGGCGGCTTGATTTATCTTCAAAATAGCGTCGCCAACGCCTGCAAGAGCCGCCGCGTCGGGTTCAAATATAGGCAGCCAGCGCGGGGTAAGACCTGCGAACGCATAGCGCGTATACGCCGCCTTGTCGCGCACGCACGCCGCCAGATACACGACGTTGAGAAAGCCCGTGCCGAACGTTCGCTGAGCCTTGCGCGCCGTCAGCCGCAGGTTTTCATGGCTCGCACGGATAGCGTCATAGCTTGATGGGTTTGAGGTCGCGAAGCCGAGATCATCGAGGGTCAAACTCGTTTCGCCCGCAAACAGGCTCGCGATAGACTTCAACTGCTCGGAGTACGGCGTCATGCTCTGCTGCTGAAACTGCCCGACGGTGGGGTTGTTGCCGTCATCGTCGCGCGTTACCGCCAACATCGAGGACATCGTCGCGCCCCACTTGTCCATCTTGTCCATCTTGTCCATCTGCTCGGCGCTGTCCGACAGACCTAAAATGTACTTCTGAGGAAAGCTGTAAAACTCCGCCGAGATCTCCGAACGGCGCAGAGTGCGCAGGGCTTCCTGCACAAGCTCCATGCACGCGCGGGTGATGCGCGAATGCCCGAACGGCCGCACGGGGTCGGGGCGGTAGATCATCGGCACAAGCAGCGGGTAGGGCGCGGGGTTTTCGTAGATCTGCACGTCCTCGCCCTTGCGGCAGATCTCGGTCTGTTCGGCGGTGAAGTACGCTTCGATAGTCGGTTCGCCGCGGTCGTCGGTGTCGAGCACGGCGAACCCCTCGCGCAGCATATTCGTGATGGGGTCGATAATGCCCGTCGCGCTGCCGCCGTCAATGACCTGCAAGCGCGGGTAGCCCTCGCCGTCCGCCGAGATGTAGATGAAACAGCAGGACGAAATGAGCGCCGAGATCACCGCGCTGTCGAAGAGCACGTCGCTGTTGTTCTCCGTCAGTATCTCATTGACGCGAAACTGGTTGCCGTCGAAACCGTCGAACACTATACGGTCGGCGAGCACATCTACCGCCTTGGCGCACCAGCCCAAAACGGGGGTTATCCAGCGATAATCGGGCGGGATCATCTTGCCGAAGTCTGCTATTTTATTCTTCATATGGTAATGGTCGTACCGCACCTGCACGCGGCGGCGTTTGCATTTCAGCTTCGCCCGCAGGTACTCCATGCCCTTGTATTCAGCCATGTTTTATCCTTT
>ERZ1034992.793-NODE-793-length-16142-cov-5.754709_pt1 | contig 16142 bp, 12 predicted proteins | sample MGYA00520695_ERZ1034992 | MGnify/ENA primary metagenome ERZ1034992 (study PRJEB33766, sample SAMN09781778) | gut metagenome | biome: gut microbiome | host: Homo sapiens | place: Madagascar | study: EMG produced TPA metagenomics assembly of the PRJNA485056 data set...
ATTATATACTGATATGCCATTAGCCATGCAAATATGGAATGTATATCGTTCCAGAATCATGGGAGTTATCTTCGAGGAGAAGGGTATAAAAGTTATTCCGGCAGTATCGTGGTCGGATTCAAGATCTTTTGATTTTGCTTTTGATGGAATTCCTAAGCATAGTGTCGTTTCTGTTTCTTCTGTGGGAATTTGGGAAAACAAAAGATTTTATCAATTGTTTTTACAAGGACTGTCTGCAATGCTGCAAGGACTACGACCGGCTTGCATTGTCTTTTACGGCAAAATACCTGCATACGATTTTAGTTCCATATCTATAATTCAGCAGAAACCAGATACTTTTTTCTGGAAAAAAAGAGTTAATGGTGTATATTATAAGGAGATTTAAGATGGGAGGAAGGGGCAGTAGCAGCAGTGGGGGACATCGCGCACCCAACGGGTATTCTACCGTTGGAAAAATAAAAGGCGTCCGTGTTATTCAAGATAAAAAAACAGGGAAAGGGCTGCCTTTTCGCGGTCCCCGAAACGGTAGTTTTTACAGAAAAAGCAGAAACGGTGCTGTTGAACAATATAGAGAATATGACAGCAAAGGATTTCCCAGAAAAGATATAGATACTGGACATGATCATGGGCAAGGAAATCCTCATGTCCATGATTGGGGCGATGGAAAGAGAAAAACCGGAAGAACTCCAACCCCTGATGAACTGAAGAAAATAAAATTCAAATGGAAGGAATAAAATGAGAACTTTTCTTGACCGTTTTTACGATTATGTCAAATCTCCGGAAGGATTCAACTGTGTTGAATTTCAGTATAATGGCATCAAGTATCAGGTTGTTGCCGGAGCCAATATCAGTTATATTGACAACCAGGGTAACAAACACCGGATCGATTTGCCTGATGATATCGAAGTGATCCTTGATGCGAAAATCGGCAGTGAAGGAAAATCCCTTCGCGATATTTGGAATGCCGCGGGCGAAAATGATTTAGAACCTGATTTTTATTGAAATCATCTGTCAATCATAACGTGTTTTCCATAGAGTTATCCCATAAAATTTTTCTGACGAGGTCAGCTCATTGCAAGATATATGAACTGGGTGAATCATCGGGAGCAGAAAAAAGCAAATCCGCCGAATTCCGGATTGAAAATGTACATGGCGGAGATTATATTATTGCTTTGACCGAGAGGACGGAAAACAATGATACGGAACATTCTGTTATGCGGTGTCGGCGGGCAAGGTATCCTGCTGGGCGCCAAGATTATCGCCTGTGCCGCGGAACATGCCGGCTTTCAAGTCGCCACCAACGAGATTCACGGGATGGCACAGCGCGGAGGTTCGGTAACGGCTCAGATTCGTTACGGAGAACAGATTCATTCACCGCTGATTCCGGAAGGCATGGCGGATGTGCTGGCTTCGCTGGAAGCCGTGGAAGCGCTCCGCTGCTGCACCTGGCTCCGACCCGGCGGACTGGCGGTTGCGGCATCCACCCGGATTATTCCCGTTACCGTGTCGTCGGGGGCAGCCAGCTATCCGGCGGACATCGAAGAACGGCTCCGCCGGGTGTTCCCCAATCTGAAATATTTCGATTTCTGCGCTGTCGCCGCGGAACTGGGCAATCTGAAACTTGCCAATACCGTCATGCTCGGTGCGTTGTCCAACGGTCTGGCGGGAATCGATGTTCCTGTCTGGGAAAAAGCAATTGCCGAATGTGTAAAACCCCGTTTTGTGGATATGAATACCGCCGCATTCCATGCCGGCAGAAAGGCTTGAGCTGCAATGAAATATCAGTATTTTGACGAAAAGAACGAAACGCTTTCCCGCGGTGAGCTGGAAGCCCTTCAGCAGAAACGTCTGGTTGAAATGGTCCGGTACACCGCCCGCAATAACGAATATTTCCGGAAACGCTATGAAGCAGCCGGCGTTGACCCCGAAACATTCCGCGGACTGGAAGATCTGGGCAAACTGCCGATCATGTCCAAGATTGATTTCCGGGAACAGTATCCCGACAAAATGTGCTGTGTGCCGAAGTCCCGGATTGAGGAAATGCACATGTCCAGCGGATCCACCGGAACGCCTGTGGTGATGCTTTACACTGCAAATGACATCACGCAATGGGCGGAATGCATGGCGCGCTGTTACCGCATGGCTGGCACACAGCCCGGCGATGTCCTGCAGATTACGCCCGGACTGGGTTTGTTCAACGGCGGGTTCGGCTGTTTTCACGGCGGTAAAAAAGCCGGCATGTTTGTAATTCCCGCTGGTCCCGGCAACACTGCCCGCCAGATCAAACTGGCGAAAGACCTCAAAACCAATGTCCTGATCAGCGTTGTGTCGTACGGCACCCGCATTCTGGAATTCATGAAGCAGGCCAATACCGCCCTGCCGGATCTCCGTATCGGTATTTTCGGCGCGGAAATTTTTTCCGATTCCATGAAGAAACATCTGCGCGAAGGTTTCGGCATTGATGTCTTTGATATTTACGGCATGACCGAAACCGGCGGAATCGGTACGCTCGGCATGGATTGTCCCGCGCATTGCGGAACGCATGTCTGGGAAGATCATTATATTGTGGAAGTCGTAGACCCGGTCACCTATCAGCCTGTTCCTGACGGACAGGAAGGCGAACTGGTCGTAACGTCCCTGACCCGTGAAGCCATTCCGGTGATCCGCTTCCGCACCGGCGACCTGACCCGCATCCATTCCCGTGAAAAATGCGCCTGCGGCCGAACTCATGTCCGGATCGACCCGGTTACCGGACGGGTGGATGACATGCTGATCATCAAAGGCGTCAACTTCTTCCCCAGTCAGGTGGAACAGTCTCTGATGAAAATTCCCGGCGTGCTGCCCAATTACCAGCTGTTTGTGGATGAAGTCAACGGAGTCAACAAACTCCATGTGAAAGTGGAAGTGGAAGCCGGAGTTACCGGTTACATGGTGGAAAAACAATTGAAGGAAGACCTCGGATTTTCGCCGGACGGCGATGTGTATCCTCCGGGTACGCTGCCGCGCACGGAAGGCAAGGCGAAACGGGTGTTCCACATGAAGAATGGAGTGCTGCTCGATGCGTAAACTGCTTTCCGGAAACGAAGCCTTGGCGCAAGGCGCATGGGAAGCCGGTGTCAGAACGGCATTCGGATATCCCGGCACTCCTTCCACGGAGATTCTGGAAAATCTGGTGAAAATGCCGGACGTCTATTGCGAATGGTCGCCGAATGAAAAAGTCGCGCTGGAATCCGCCGCCGGCGCCGCCATCGCCGGCGCACGGAGCATCGTCACGATGAAACATGTCGGCTTGAATGTGGCAGCCGATCCGATGATGACTCTTTCCTATATCGGAATCCGGGCGGGTCTGGTGATTGTGGTGGCGGATGATCCCGGTCAGCATTCCTCGCAGACCGAACAGGACACCCGTCATTATGCCCGGCTGGCGAAACTGCCGGTGCTGGAACCCGGCAATGCGCCGGAATGTCTGCGGTTCATGAAACGTGCTCTGGATATTTCCGAAAAATACCGCTGTCCGGTGATTCTGCGCAGTACAACCTGCGTAAGTCATTCTCGTTTTCTGACAGAGACCGGCGAACGGGTTGTGCCGGAATTTGCGCCGTTTGAGCGCAATCCGCAGCAGTTCGTGCCGATTCCGGTCTGGGGCCGCAAACTCCGCGTCCGGATTGAAGACCGCATGGCAGAACAGAGTGCGGAATCTTCCGCCGATCCGGAACTCAATACTGTTTTCGAACGTCCGGATGCCCCGTTCGGCATTATTTCTTCGGGCGTAACGGCTTTGCATTGTCTGGATGTTTTCCCGGAAGCCTCCATTCTGAAAATCGGCTGGTCCTGGCCGTTCCCTGATGCACTGCTGAAAAAATTCGCCGCAGCACACCGCCGGATCTTTGTGGTGGAGGAAGCGGATCCCATTCTGGAAGAACATGTCAAGTCGCTCGGCATTGCCGCCGACGGCAAGAATTTTGTTCCGCGTACGGGAGAACTGGTTCCGGAGCGTCTGGCGGAGGCGCGTGCCGCATATCTCGGACTGCCGCTGCCGGAAAAGAAAACCTGCCCGGAAACCGCTGATCTGCCGACCCGTCCGCCGATGCTGTGCGCCGGATGTCCCCACCGCGGAATTTTTTACGGATTGTCGAAATTTGATGTGATTGTCGCCGGCGACATCGGCTGTTACAGCCTGGGCGTATTCCCGCCGTTGTCGCGGACGGACGTTCTGCTCTGCATGGGCGGCGGTTTCACGATGGCGCACGGACTGAACAAAGGCGGAGAAAAACGGCCGGTCGTGGGGATTGTCGGTGATTCGACATTCTTCCATTCCGGCATCACTGGACTGCTGAATCTGGTGTACAATAAAGGCAATGCCACACTGATTGTGGTGGACAATCGCACCACCGCCATGACTGGACATCAGGATCATCCCGGCACCGGGCGGACTCTGATGGGCGAAGCCACGCAATGCGCTTCCATCGAGGCCATTGCCCGTGCCTGCGGCATGAAGCGGGTTGTGACGGTCGATCCCAATGATCTGGGGGAAGTTCACCGGGTGTTGACGCAGGAGCTCGCGGCGGATGAACCGTCGCTGATCATTTCACGCGCTCCCTGCATCCTGAAGGAGCCGCCGAAAGACCGGAAAGCGGTGCGGATCGACGGAACCTGCAAAAACTGCAAGGCGTGTCTCAAACTGGGATGTCCGGCAATCGAAAACCCGGACAAGGGCGCGAAGCCGCAGGTGAATGCCGGCATGTGTGTCGGCTGCGGACAGTGTTTGAGCGTCTGCCGTTTCGGCGCGATCCGCATCAGTTGAGGTTGCACCTGGTCGTGTCGAGGGTATATCCTTTGGCGTGCAACAGGTTATAGAAATAATTGATGAAACAGCTCTGCGGCTGTAAGGAATACAGCCTGCGGAGCGTTTTCATGGCGTCGTCATATTGTCCCAGCTGAAAATACGCCTGGAACAGAACCATCTGCACCGCCACATTGCATGGCGTCAGCTCTTCCGCTTTGCGGGCGAAGAACAATGCGTCCCGATGCTCGTTATGGCGCGAAAGGTAATTGGAGAGTTTCACCATTTCGAACGCCGCTGCATACTGGTTGAATTTGGAATAATCCGCATTCTTCAGGTTTTCCAGCAGAATCCGGGCGGTCTGTTCATCTCCGCTGTCTTTATGGAACCGGTATCCGTACAGGACCGTGTGGACGCAATTCATGCAGTGCGGATTGATGGCGATATACTGATTGATCAGTTTCAGACGTTCCTTTTCCGGCTGGATCAGTGGCATATTGGCAAGCAGCGGCAGGACAAACACCGAGTTGTCGCAGGTGTTGAAGGCACGCATCCACTGCACATAATCCATCAGCTGACGGCGCAGAAAACAATGCTGCGGGTCTTTCCAGAACGACGGATTGGCGCGATTGAGACGGTTCAGGTTGCTGCTGATGTCCGCCAGTGTCAGCATTTCGAGATTCCGGTGCGTGAATTTCAGGGTGCGGACAGCCTCTTTGTCAGAAATCCGAAGAGGGATGCTGCTGCCGTTTCTGAACCAGCTGGTGCCGTCGATATACAGAGAAACAAGCAGCAGGACAGCCAGAAACGCCGAAATCAGCGGCCATGCCAGGTTATGCAGAACACGGCGGAAACTGTATTTGCGCAGACGGAGCAGATCGCGGCGAACTTCGCCGATGCTCCGGTATCGCCGCGCCGGGTCCCGTTCACAGCATTTCAAGGCGATTTCATTCAAGCCGATATATTGCTGGAGATTGCATTCCATGGGGATTTCCGGGAAATTCAGTGGATCTTCCTTGGTGAAAAGGACGTAGATGATTTTCCCGATGGCGAAGATGTCCGCTTCGATGCCGGTCGTTTCCCACTGCGGATGATATCCGTCGGTTCCTCCGGGCGAGGCGCCTTGGGAGAATGCAATCAGACCCGGGTCGGCGATTTTCAGCACATTCTTCACGAAAATGATATTCTCCGGTTTCAGGTCATAATGCGCGATGCGGCTGCTGTGCAGCTGCTCCGCTCCGTCCAGAATCTCCCCGATGTAATGCCGGATAGAATCCGGGGTCTCCTGACGGTTGCGGATGCGCCATGCCAGTGTATCCGGTTCGTATTTGTTGTTGAATTCCCGCACATTGTCCGCCAGTTCGGTAACGTAATACAGACATTTGGCGGTTTCTCCGATATACAGGATGTCCAGCAGGTTGCGGTGCTGGTTGGCGACATTCCGGTACATGGCGACAGCCCGGCTTTCCGCTTCAACGCGGATCCGGGGTTCGTTTTTGCTGACAATCCGGATGGCGCGTTTGATGCCGTTCGGATCTATGCCGAGCCACACCTCACTGCTGGCTCCGCGTCCGCACAGCTCCACCAGAGTGAAGTTGGGTATTTTAGGTTTTTCAAAAGACATTCAGATATCCAGAGCTTCCGCTATGCTTTTTAATTTTTCTTCCATTCTGCTGCGGATGGAGTAGATCGTTGCCTCCGACATTTTATACATTCTGGCAATCTCTTTCACTTTCCGGTTCTGAACATCCAGCAGATGAAATATCTGATAATGTTTAGGGCTTGCTGAGTCTTTCAGTTTCTGCAGACTGTATTTCCGGACATGCTCAACCCATTCGGCGTTGAACAGATCGTCCAGATAAGATTCGTCGCCGTCCAGCCGGGGAATGCGTTCCTGACGATAGATTTTCCGCAGCATGTCCGCAGCTCTGGCACGAATTATTTTCCGGAGATAATCCCGGAAACGGCCTTTGTCCGGCTCGTAGGTGAAATTCGGCATCTGCATGGACATGGAAATCATGACATTTTGAACCAGATCGTCCAGATTCTCGTTTTTCAGACCACAATCCCGTCCATGCAGACGAATCAGCGGTTCATACAGATTGTAAAAACGCTCCCATGAATCCCCGTTCTGGTCTTTCACTCCCTCCAGAATGCTGTAACGTGTTGTGAAACTCATATTTACGCCTTGTATTTTTCAGTGCTGCGGTTAAATTTCACTTCTCTCTTCTGTTCAATATAACCGGGAATGGGCGTTTGTCAAGGCGATTCAGCCTGAAAATCTAAAAATATGTTAAAAAATGTAAAGATTTTAAAATTTTTTACGTCGGCACCGCCAGATATAGAAAAACATCTGCCGGAAACAGCGTTTTCATTTTTTCCGGCAGACCTATTGCTTCCGATTCGTATCAGCGGAAAACGGGGAATGCTTCCGAGCCTTTTCCGTTGATTCCGATTGCTTCCATTTCCACCAGCCAGGTCGGTCGGCAGACCGGAGCGCGCAGAAAAACCATGGGAATACCCTGCGGCAGCCGTTCTTCGATAATCCGCCGTACTGCCGCAGCATCGGTCAGGTCCCGCAGATAAACCGTTGCCTGCCGGAGATCGGCAAGGCTTCCTTCGGAACTTTCCATCAGTGCCGCCACATTGTCCAGCAGCCGGACGGTCTGTTTCCGGACGTCGCCCGTATGCAGGACATTTCCATGTTTGTCGATGCTGGCGGTGCCGGAAATGTAGTAATGGGAGCGGTCACCGAAGACCACCCGTGTTCCCCGTTCAAAACTGACGCCGTAGATGGCAGTGGGGGAAAGCATTTCCGGCGCGGAAAGATATTTGATCTGCCGGGGGCTGATGCCGGGAATGCTCAGCGAATCCATGGTCACCAGACGCGACGGTATCTCCGATTGTCCTTCGATGCCGGTGCTGGCAATGAAGTGCGTATCACGGGTCAGTCCTATGACGTCGAAGAAATGATTCCGCGCTTGCACCAGTCCTGCATAATTGTTGTCGACATCCCTGCAGTAGAGCCAGGTCCGGACGGTATGGTCTGCAATATTGCCGCCGAGTCCGGAGAGTTCTTTTTCCAGAGAAACAAATTCCTCGCGTGTCTGGTCATAACTGCCGGAAACCTGCGGATTGCTGCCTTCATGCAGCAGGATACGGTAATTTTCCATATCGAACCGGAAGGAATGTTCCGCCGTCTGCCGTTTCTGCAGCGGCGAGATGTGCCAGGCTTCGAGAGCCAGACGGCAGTTGTCTGCGGGAGGCTGTCCGGTCAGAGTAATGAAAGATTTGCGTCCGTTCAGCAGATTCCGCAGCAGCGGTGCCTGATTTGTGATGTCGCTCAAATGAAATCGCAGCAGAAATTCCGTGTTTTCGGAACAGCCGTACTGCTCCAGTGTTTGTGCATACAGCCGCAGCAATTCTTCTGCTTCGTCATGAAAACAGCCGGATTCCGCCGGGGCAATGGTCAAGGCGAAAAAATGTTCCGTCGCTCCCGTTCCGGTTTCAAATGCGTTGTGTCTGAACATGTTTCATTCTCCTGTTTCAAAGCGAAGCGTAGGCAGTACAAACTGCGATTTGCGCTGGAACACTTTGCCTTCGCGGTTGGGTTTTGTCTTGTAATGGAAAATACCGTTTACGGTAAGATTCATCCGCAGATTCTTCAGATTTTCCGCTGCATGGAAAGTCAAGACGATTTCCGCATTGCCTTTGGCTTTTTCAAAAACTTCCGTTTTCTGGAGCGTAAGTCCGGCGGGGGCATCCTTGAGCAGAAATTCAAACGTTGAATCCGGCGGCAGTTTGCGGCGATTCAGTTTGAGTTGAGCCGTTTTGCCCGGACGAATCCGGACGACAGTCTGTTTCGGATTCGCCAGCGTGAAAAAATCTCCGCCGTACATGACCCAGTGTTTGACCAGCAGCCATTCCGAAGCCGGGATGATATGCGTATAGGCAAACGCCTGTGTCGCTTCATCACCGTAAAAACATTCTCCCTTGATTGCTCCTGAATATGCGGAAAGACGCGCCTGTACCGGTTCCCTCTTTTTACTTGCTTTGGCGGTCAGCGTGATGACGGAACGTTCCGTTCCCGCCGGAATGACCGGGGTGCCGGTAATGCGGAAATCACCGGGCGATTCCACTTTCAGTGTGATGTCGCCCTTGAATCCGTCCAGATATTCCGTATAAACCGTTACCGGGGACGGTCCGTTGGTGGCAACGGCGCCGGCGGACGGCGTCACATAAACCCGGAAGGCGGGGCGCGGGCGGTCGATCCGCAGATAATATCTGTAATCCGCCCCGCCGTTCCCCGAAGTGTCCGCGACTTCAAAAGTGTATTTGCCGTCCTGCGGTGCGGTAAAGCGCACATAGGAATCCGTGTGCTGAAGCTGAAGTCCGGCTTTGATGCGCGGGTAATCGTCGTTGAAAGCCGCTTTCCTGCCGTCCGGTCCGTACACGGTCAAGCGGGAATCCAGCGGGGAATTGAGTCTGCGCGCAAAAATTTCCCCGACAATGTCCGCGCCTTTTTCCGCCTGAATCACAAAGCGTTCCGCCGCTCCCGGTGCGGAAATGCTGCCTTTCAGCAGTACCGGATAAACGGTCATCCGGCTGTCAGGCAGCGAGGCGGATTCCTTGCAGGGAATCCCCAGTTCCGGCGGAGTAGCAAGGCGGTTTTTCCATTCTCCGTGCCAGACGCGGATACGGTAGACAAAATCAGCGCGTCCCCGGTAGAGCGCATCACGCACCCGGAGCTGATACAAACCGTCGGCGGGTGCGGTGAAATTCAGAACCGGATCCGGATCATTTCCGTTGTCGTCGGCAAAAGCAACTTGTGTTCCACGGCTGTCCCGGATTTCCAGCAGACACTGAAAATATCCCGGTACGCAGTCGCCCATGAAAGGAATCAGAGAGTGGGCAAAAGTCCGGAAAACGATTTTTTCTCCTTTCTTCGCGGAAAATTCCCAGATGTCCGTTTCGCCTGGCATGATCTGTCCGTTCAGCACACCGGGAACGGAAAATTTTTCCGGCAGCCGTTTCCGGGGCGGTACGGTGAAATACGATTCTTTGATTTCCGGCAGAGTATCCACATAAAAAGTCAGCGGATTGCTGATGCCGCCTCTGCGGACCAGCCGTAATTCCCGCGGACCGGGAGCCGCATTCCTGTCGATCCGCACTTTCACGATTGCCAGATTGCCGATAGCCGGACTCATCTGCAGCGGATTGCGCGGCAGGAAAATGCTTTCCGCGAGAACGTGGAGCTGCAGCGGCGTGAGTCGGTGTACGATGGGAAAATACTTATGCTGACGCCAGGTTTCCAATTCTGCGGGATCGTTGGTGCGGCCGGGAATTTCATTCCTGCCTTCGGAAACATTGCGCAGCCAGCTGGTCATGAACTGCCGCTGCTGTCCGCTGATGATCGGAATGCCGGGAATGACTTCCACGGCTTCGGCTTTCACGCCTTCACCGGAAATTCTTGCGGCATTGACTCCCCAGTAATTCTGTCCTCCGACCAGAATTTCCACTGTTTCTCCCGCCTGTCCCCCGGCAGGCATCAGGAATCCGATGTGCTGGGCGGTCAGGGTAAAGAATCCGGACAGTAAAACCAATGTGAATATGCAGTGTTTCATCTGGAAACTCCTTTCCCGTCAATGATGATACAGAAACTCTTTGGAATTGACCAGCACCCAGACCAGTTCGGACCAGACCCTGCCGCGCTGTTTTTTCGGCAGTGCGTCATGATATGCCATAATCTGCCGCACTTCCTCCGGAGTCGGACGCCGGGAAAGCACGGTCAGATAGATGTATTCAATGCCTTTCCGGCGCAGATCCCATTTGCATTCTCTGGCGATTTTCATGCCGAGACTGTTCAGCTGACGGTAGATCAGGCTGGAATTGAGCAGAAAAAGCCGCTGGGAATCGCTGATCCGGTTGTTGCGTTCCGCAATTGCTCCGGAATCCCGCGCCGGACGCCCGAACATTTCCAGTGTGCCGCTGGAAATACTGCCGTCCGCCAGCTGGACGGCACGGGTTCCCTTCGGCAGAAAAGTGAACGGTTCCGGGATGACGCTGGTATACGCGCTGTACTGTCCCGACAGGTCCCCGAGCGCGTCAACAATCAATTCCGCTTCCAGCCGCCGCACGGGATAGGAGAGAAAATATTTTTCCGAAACCTGCCGTATTTCCGCAGGAACTGTGGAGGCCGCCTGATAGGCGTCGGAGGTCATGATAAGCCGGAACAGATAGCGCATGTTGTAATTGGAGCGGCGGAATTCATCGGTCAAAAACTCCAGCAACTCCGGTTGAACTTCACGGGCGGACGGGACATCCAGCCCCAGTTCCCGGAAAGCATGTGTCCAGAAACCGGGTTCCGGCGTGATGTCATCGGCGGGATCAATCAATCCTTTTCCGAAGAACCAGCTCCAGGCGCGGTTGACGAATGCCCGCGCAAAATACGGGTTGTCTTCGGAAACAAGGGCTTTTGCCAGGACCTGACGCGGTTCTGTCTGCGGCGCATCAATGGTGAAATTTCCTGAACCCGGCAGACAGGCTTTCAGCCGGACGGGTTCCGGGTCGGTGTAGACAATTTCCTCTTTCCATTCGAAAGTGCTTTTGAACCGGATGCGTGAAAAGAAAGCCGCGAATTTTTTCTGTTCGTCCGGCGGCAGCTTCCTGAATTGCAGTCCCATGAAAGTCCGGGCGGTGATTTCCGCCAGACCTTCCGGCGTGCGGCTGCCGGTTCCCCGGAAGAAATTGGCGTACGGAACCCGGAAATTGCTGCCGGACGCGGTCAGCATCTCGAAAACCATTTCGGAATACGGCCGGTTGTTCAGTATGTCGGTGCGCAGTTTCTGATGAAACGCCTGAACCGCATTGGGCCAGAGATTGACCGGGAATTCCGATTTGATCCGGAGCATGTCGGCAAAACGCATGGCAATCAGATCCGCATGGGCTTCGGAGTCCAGCAGACGGTCTATCAGTCTGAGCCGTTTATCGGGCGAGGGGTCATTGAGGAACGCCAGAGTTTCCGCACGGGTCGGGATGCGTCCTGCTGCATTCAGACAGGCGCGCCGGAGAAAAACGGCATCCGAGACTTTCGGTATGGCGGGAAGTTTCAATTCTCTGCCGCGATCATGCAAGATACGGTTGACGGTTTTGGTTTCAGCGGACATCGCCGCCGGTTCAGGGGATTTTTCGGACGTGAACGGTCCGGCCGCATTCAGCTGCATGATCAGCAGCGTACACATCAGCAGTGCATAACGTACAGGCATTGGATGGTCTCCTTCCTGATGATCTTTCTGAAAAATATACGCTGCACTTTGTATTTGTCAAGCGGCCGGACCGTTTTATTGACAGCTTTTTCAGGCAAAATGCCGGTCATACAGCAGAACAGAATTCAGCACAACCAGCACGGAACCCACGTTATGCACCAGCGCACCCGTAACCGGATTCAGCAGACCCAGAACCGACAGCACCACTGCCGCCAGATTGATTGCCATGGACAGCGTGATATTCATTTTGATGGTCCGGAGTGCGGCATCCGACAGCTGTTTCAGATACGGCAGCTGTTCAATGCCGTCTTTCATAAGCACAATATCGGCGGCGTCCGCCGCAATATCGCTGCCCATTCCGCCCATGGCAATGCCGACGTCCGCTGTTTTCAGTGCCGGAGCATCATTGACTCCGTCCCCGACCATGCCGACTTTACAGCCTTCCGCCCGGAGTTTGTCCAGTTCCGAAACTTTTCCATCCGGCAGCAGTTCCGCGCGGATGTCTGTGATCCCGGCTTTCTCCGCAAAGAATTCCGCAGTGCCGGCGTGATCTCCGGTCAGCAGCACCGTGCGGATTTTCTGTTCCGTCAGACGGCGGATCGCCTTGGCGGATTCCGGCCTGATCACATCTGCCAGAGCGACTGTGCCGAGACACTGTTCATTCCGGGCGGTCAGCACTGCCGCTTTTCCCTGTCTGCGGATTGCCGCCAGTGATTCCTCCGTGAATGCGGGAATATTGATGCCGCAGGATTTCAGAAAAGCCGCACTGCCGCACCGGATGACCTCCTTGCCCAGCCAGACTGTTACACCTTTGCCCGGCTGCATCTGAAAATCCTGTACCGGTTCCGGATGAATGCCGCTTTTTTCTGCCGACCGGACAATGGCTTTGCCGATCGGATGTTCCGAATTCTGTTCCGCCGCCGCGGCCGTCCGCAGCAGATCATTCGCCTGAACACCGTCCGCCGGGAGCAGATCGCAGACTTCCAGTTTCCCGAAAGTCAGAGTTCCGGTTTTGTCGAACGCAATGCAGTCCACCTTGCCCATACGTTCCAGCGCTTCGCCGGATTTGATGAGAACTCCATGCCGGGTTGCCTGTCCGACTGCCGCCATGATGGCGGTCGGGGTTGCCAGTGCCAGCGCACACGGACAGAAGACCACCAGCACGGTTACGCCGCGTTCCAGATTCCCGGTGATCAGATAAACCGCCGCCGCAATCAGCAATGCCGCCGGAACCAGCAATGACGCCCATTGATCCGCGATCCGCTGGATGGGGGCTTTCCGGTTTTCCGCTTCTTTGAGCATGTCAATGATTTTCTGCAGTGCGGAGTCCTGTCCGGCGCGGGTCGTTTCCATTTCAAATGCCCCGAAACAGTTGATCGTGCCGGAGTAAATTTCATCGCCGCAGGTTTTATCCACTGGCAGCGATTCCCCGGTCATGACCGACTGGTCCACGGACGTTGTGCCTTTGACAATGATTCCGTCCGCGGGAATTGTTTCGCCCGGCAGAACCCGCAACAGGTCATGAACACGGATCTGATCCGCCGGAATTTCCATGACAGTTTCCGTGTCGTTTTCCCGGATCAGCTTTCTGCCGGTGCGCGGCGTCAGCTCCATGAGTTTGGTCAAGCCTTGTCTGGCGCGGGCAACCGTTTTGTCTTCCAGATATTCTCCCAGTGCCATGATGAATGCGATTTCCGCCGCAGCGTCCAGTTCCCCGATGGCGATGGAAGCCGCCATGGCAATGGTGATCAGCAGTGCCGAAGTAATCTGTTTTTTCAGAAACAGACTCCGTGCCGCATGATAAACCAGCGGATACCCGCAGAGAATGATGGCTCCCCATGCCGGATCCGGGGTGAAACTTTTTCCCGTGAACAGCAATGCCATGCTTGCCGCCAGAAACACTCCGCCCAGAATGGTGATGCGGATGTCTTCACACAATTCGCTCAATTTCTCCAACATAAAAACTTTATCCTTTCTTTAATACTTATACCCGTATATGTATATTGAAGGGTTAAAAAAATCACGAAAGACGCGAAAAATGTTCCAATGCATCAGAGAACTTGTCGAGAGTTTCTTCCGCATTGCCATTTTCGATTCCTTCGCGTACACAATGATTCAAATGACCTTCCAGTACGATAAGTCCGACCTTGTGCAGCGCGCTTTTGGCGGCGTTGATCTGGATCAGAACCTGTTCGCAGGGGACATCTTCATCAATCATTTTCTGGATTGCATTCAGCTGACCGGTAATCTTGTTCAGCCTGACATGCAGCTTTTCACAGTCCATGCACTTTCGCATTGGATTTCTCCTTGTTTATTTCAATGCATAATATACCCCCATTGGTATATTATGCAAGAGAGGAAAACGAAAAAAAACGATTTTTTTTACCATGCTTCCGTAGTTGCGCGGACAATGGAATCGGAAACGCGCAGGAACGCCTGTTTCAAACCGTTCTGACGGCCGATGGCAGGGTCATTGGTAAAGAGATAAGTCGCACTGCTGGAAAGAATGTGCCGCTCAACCAGTGGTTTTGCCTGTCCCGGAATCAGCACCGTGAATTCCACAGCAACGGAAATACTGAATTCGTTGGGACGGTATGTCTGTTCGTTGTCTGTGCTGCGCCAGGTTACACTGCTGTTCGTTATTCCCATGATGCGGGCGTAAAGGATGCAGTCCGCTTTGCTGAGCGAAGTCAGTTTGAGTGAATTGTCGAATTGGAAACGTTCCGCCAGAATATTCCGCAGCAGAGCGGAGCCCAGCGGTTCCGAGGATTCATTTTTGATGTCGGCGATGGCAATGGTCTTGATCTGCGGATGCATCAGGCTGCCGACCCGGTAGCCGCAGGAAGAGATCAAGGTGGACAGACCTGCAATCAGCAGACAGGCAGACAAGCGCGGCAGGGTATGGAAAAACTGTTTCATTTTGCACCGTTCCGGTTGTTGGGATCAGTTAATTGTTCCTGAAAATTCTCCCGTGTGGCAGGAGTGATTTCATTGGTGTCGACGGTCGGACTCTTGCGCAGATTCCGGACAGGCAGCAGCCAGCGGTTGCCGCTGTGTTCGGGTGTAATCATGATCGGCTGATCTTCATCCGGGATCGGCACGGTTTTCAATTCTTCCTTATATGGACGGTAGCGGTGTTTCTGACCGGGAGGAACTTCGAATTCGTTATCAATTTTCGCCAGCAGATTTTCGGATTCCGCCGCCTGTTGAGTGGTGGAATAATTCCGGACAACTTCCGCCAGATACTTTTCCGCCAGTTCCGGTTTGCCGCTGCGGTAATAATAGCTGCCGACCGCATGAATGCGTGCCGCCATCCGGTTGCGGACCGTCTGTCTGGCTTTGATGACCCAGGGCGTTTCCGGTGTTTTGGGGAATTCCCGCAGATAATTGTCGCACGCTTCCACCGCCTGCCGGCTGTATGAACCGTCGCCGTCGCCGCGTTCCGACATCTGGAGCAGCAGGGAACAGAGTTCCAGCATGGCGTATTGCGCGGACCGGGTGCCGGGATGCAGTTTCGGAATTTCCCGCAGATGCCGGATGGCGTCATCGGTCTTCTGTTCGTTGATGTAAATGCGTGCCAGCCGCAGCCGGGTTTCGCCGGCGCGTTCGGCGCATGGGGCGTTCTTCAGCGCGGCTTCGTAAATTTCAATGGTGCGGTCTTCGTTCTGAATGAACGGAATCCAGGAAATGAAGAGGTCGCGGTGTCCTTCAAAATAAAGGTCGCCGATTTCGTACTGACGGTTGACGATTTGGGTGAAATTGATTTCGTTGAGGTGTTCGCGGATCAGTTTCTGGAGACAGTCGAATTCATCTCCGTAAAGTTCGGCTTTGCGGTATGCCCGTGCAGCGGCGATCAGGGCGTTGCCTTTCAGAATGGAGGAGTCCGCCATGAAATGCGCATCCTTGTATCTGGAAGCGGCACTGCGGTAGCTTTCCGTTTTTTCTCTGTCGCGGCCCTGTGAAAAAAAGACGTTGGCTTCCTGGTCAGACGCCTCTGCTGCTGCCGCAAGCAGAACGGCTGCCGCCAGCAGACCTGTTTTTATTCCGGAAAAACGCATATGATGATTCCCTGTGAATGTTATGTTATACAGACG
>ERZ1034992.794-NODE-794-length-16135-cov-39.018346_pt1 | contig 16135 bp, 22 predicted proteins | sample MGYA00520695_ERZ1034992 | MGnify/ENA primary metagenome ERZ1034992 (study PRJEB33766, sample SAMN09781778) | gut metagenome | biome: gut microbiome | host: Homo sapiens | place: Madagascar | study: EMG produced TPA metagenomics assembly of the PRJNA485056 data...
ATGCCTACCCCCGCCCCGGCAGCCCATAATTCCGCATCGTGGAACTCAGCCACAGCACCCTTAACACCCTAAATATGTCCAAACTGTTAACACCTATAGACTTTACTAACATTATATGCTATAATATAATTACAGGGTACGGAAGGCACGATGGTGATTCCCTGGCCGTGGTCAAGCGCGTGAAGCGTTACGGAAGGGCTTGCGTGACTGCTAGTCCCATTCCTTACCGCTACCCTGTACCTGCTGGTTTTGCTTAATGGTAAAGCACCTGTTTTGTAATCAGGTTACAAGGGTTCGATTCCTTTAACCAGCTCCACCTGCTTTTTGTTAGACTTGTTTGTGCTTAAAACAACTATCATTGGGCGCTGTAACGCTTTACAGCTTAACGTTTATATAGGGTCTTTCCTTGTTTCTCCCCTACCTCCAACGTTCAAAAGCCTGAACAGATAACCGTAGGCTCCCAATTATTTAAGATTATGAAAGGGTGTGATTATAATGTCAATGTGGTGGGACTTAAAGAACACGTTGAGTTATAACGCACTCTTTAACTTTGTCGTTGGCTCTCGTGGTTGTGGTAAAACTTATGGTTTCAAAAAGTGGGCTGTTGAGGATTTCCTTAAAACCGGCTCACAGTTTGTTTACATTCGCCGTTTCAAAACTGAAATGACAAAGAAGGCTAAGGAAAACTTTTGGGCCGCAGTTGCTAAGGAATTTCCAGACCACGACTTAAAGGGAACACCTGAAGGCGATTATTATATTGACGGTAAGCTCGCTGGCGTAACACGCTTTCTATCTAGTGCTAAGTCGGAAGAGTTTCCTAGCGTCAACAAAATTTGTTTCGACGAGTTTATCGTTATGGACACGGTTCATCACAATTACTTAAAGGACGAAGTTACATTTTTCCTTGAACTATACGAAACCATTTCTCGTATGCGCCGCGTTCGTGTATTCTTCTTTGGTAACGCAGTTTCGTGGGCTAACCCCTACTTCACTTTCTTTGATATTAAGAAGCCGATGAACAAGAAGAATATTTCCTTGTTCCGCGATAATCTTGTGTTGGTTCAAATTGCCAATAACGATGATTATATCGCTGCTAAGGAAGCAACTGACTTTGGACGCTTAACCAAGGGCACAGATTATGGCAACTATGCCGTTCACAATGACTTCTACTCTGACAGCATGGTTGGAGTTGCAAAGAAAACTGAAAAAGCTCGTTACTCCATGGCCTTTAAGATTCACGAAGATATTATTGGTGTATGGTGTGACTATACAACTGGCTACATCTACTTATCACGCAAATATTCTCCCGGCAGTGGCGTTATTTATGCGCTAACAAATGACGACCATGATTATAATACAGTTTTGTTGAAGCGCACACCGAAGCCGCCGTGGTTAAGATACATTATAAATATCTATCGTTTGGGGGGATTATTTTGCGAAGATGAAATGATTCGTAAATCCATGCTTGAAATTTTAAAGATTGTGGGTGTGTGAATGACTATGACGCAGATGATTGTGATTGGCGTTCTTATCCTTGCTGACATTGCGACCGGACTGGTTAAGGCACTGTACAACCACGATTATAATTCTTCCATCATGCGTGAAGGTGCATATCATAAGTTTTGTGAGATTTGCGTTATCGCGCTCTCCATTGGTGCAGATGTTTATCTGCCTACTGTTGGCGTGAATCTGGGTGTTCCTCTTGCTCCTGTTGTTATCACATATTTTGCACTGATGGAATGCACTTCTATTTTGGAGAACATCGGCTCTATTTATCCTGACGCGATTAAACCTATCACTAAATATTTTGCTAAGCTGAATGGCGGTGATAAAAATGGCAATGGGAATTGATATTTCTAAATATCAGGGCAAGGTTGATTTTAACAAGCTGAAAAACTATTGCAACTTTGTTATCATTCGTGCTGGCCATACAGGTTATGGTGATGGCGTTCAGCATGGAGACCCTTATTTCCTTGTCAATATGGCAGGTGCAAAAGCTGCTGGTATGCCGTGGGGTGCATACTGGTTTAGTCAAGCCATTAACGAAGATGAAGCTAGAGCCGAAGCACGTTATATGATGGGCTTGATTAAAGACCAGAAGCCTGAATATCCTATCTATATCGACACAGAATTGTCTGGCGCTCCCGGTTTATCTGGACGTGCTGACCGTATTGGTAAAGATAAGCGTACTGCCGTCGTTAAGGCTTTTTGTGATGAACTTGAAGCCAATGGTTATTTTGCTGGTTTTTATTGTTCTGAAAGCTGGTGGCATAACAATATTGATGGCAAGGCACTTTCTAAGTATACAGCCTGGATTGCTAAATGGAGTTCCAAAGAACCCAATTGCACTTACGCTATGTGGCAGTACAGCAATAGCGGCTCTGTTCCTTGTATTAACGGTAGGGTTGACTTGAATAAAACTTCCGTTGACTTTTCTACCATCATTAAGGCTAAGGGCTTGAATGGTTGGCCAACAGAAGATAAGCTAGGCGACTACATTAAAATTCATGCAACTGGTTCTGATATGAAGGCAATTATCAATCTTTGCAACACATATAAACTTACCTACGTAAGAACGGAGGATTAAAGATGAAAACCAGAGAAGAGATTTCTGCAATGCTTAACGGCTATGTCGATGCCAATCCCGAAGAACAAGCGCAGCTCATGAGCGGTATTCTTGATGAATACGATACCGCTATTAGTGAAAGTTCTGCTTTTACTTCTGGCGTTCCTGACGGTGCTAACAATTGGCGTGAAGCTTATGACAATCTGCGTAAAGATTATGTGAAATCTTTTCTCGGTTCTAATCAGCCCAAAACTCCCCCGCAGGAACCTAATTCCACTAATATGTCTGTTGAGGAAGCTGCTAAGGCTTTTGTCAATCAAATGTATGGAAGGAAGTGATATTCATGGCTTTCTCTTACTCCGATAAGAATTTTACCGTTGTTGGTAACTTGTGTTTTGTACATATTAAAACAGACACAGCTGGCGCTAAAACTTTTAATATTCCGCATGGCATTGCTGATAGAATGCTAGTTGATAATTTTAATCTGATGATTATTACATCAATGGATGACCTTACTAAGCCGGGTTACATTTTCGCTAGGTTTGCTGATGGTGTAATTTCTTATACGGTTCCTAACCCTAATACTTATGTGTGGACTTATTTTCCCATCGACTCTAACAAGTGAGGTATTAAATTATGGCTACATCTGCTGCTGTTGGTATTCTTCAGGCTGTTTTTGGAAGTGAAGCCACTTTCGGCGGCGCTCCTGAAATTGAGAATACCACTGAATCCATTAAGAGTGCGTGGTCTTTCCTGAATGCCTATGAGCCGCGCCTGAACTATTTCTGTAACGCTCTGGTTGACCGTATCGGCCTGACCGTTATGCGCTATATTTCCTTTGAGGACCCCTGGAAGGTGTTCGATAAGGGTGTTCTGTCGCAGGGTGCTACTGTTCAGGAAATTTACGTCCTGATGCAGAAAGCAACTCCCTATTTTGCGGCTGACCGTGCTACTAATGATGAGGTTATGAAGGCTGAGTTTGGTAGCGACCCTGCAAAGGTGTTTACTGCTTATCATGCCGTGAATAGCCGCATTAAGTACAAGGTGACTGTCAACCGTGAGTCTTTGGAAACCGCTTTCCTGGATGAAGCGAACCTGAATGCTTTTGTGCAGAACATCATTGACCAGATTTATAAGCCCGCCGAGCTGGATGCTTTCATTATGAAAAAGTATCTGATTTACAATCTGGTTAAGAATGACAAGATTAAGAAAATTACTGTTTCTGCCGTGACCGATGAAGCTAGTGGTAAGAAGCTGGTTAAGTCTCTGAAGGGCATTTACGGTAAGATGAAGTTCGTCTCCAAGGACTACAACGCCGCTGGTATTCCCATGAATACTCCTTCCGACCGGCTGTATACCATTATCCCTGTTGATGTTTCCGCTTCCGTTGACGTTGACGTTCTGGCTAGTGCCTTTAATATGGACAAGACCGACTTTGTTGGTCACCGTCTGGAAGTTGATAGTTTTGCCATGAGTGAGTATGAGGTTGAGCGCCTTGAGCATCTGCTGACTGGTAACGACCCCTCTGGTGCTGGCACTGTTACCGTTGCGGTTGGTGGTGATAGCGCCTATACCCATGTTACCCCTAACGATGCTGACCTGGCTGCTATTCAGACCATCATGGTTGACCGTGATTTCTTCCAGGTGTACACTAAGCTGAACACAATGCGTGAGAATAACCTGGGCAGCACTCTGGATTGGAACTATTTCCATCATGTGTGGCGTATCTACTCCGCTAGTCCCTTTGCTAATGCGGTGTACTTCACTACTAAGGCGTAACATTTAATGTTAAAGTGGGATGCGCATACTTATCACGCATATCTATATGGCATACAAACAGTGTATCACAGACGGTTCTACCATTAGGGTTACAGCAAGCTACCCAAAATATGAAGATGGAACCCGTCACAGCGGTATTGACACGGTACATACAGACCATAAGGCATTTGCCCCATATGGTGGTACGGTTATGCGGGCATGGCATTGGGAAGGCGGAACTGCTGGTCACAATAGTTGGGGCAACCACATTGTGGTTAAGTTCGCTGAAAATAAATATTGGCTTGCGGCACATTTTGCTTCACAGATTTGGAGTGAAGGCGATACAATTACACAAGGCCAATACATTGGCGAACAGGGTGCAACTGGTAACGCAACAGGTATTCACACACACTGGGAATATTGGAACGGTGGTTATTCCGTCAACTATCGTGATAACCCTGCAATTATTCTAAGAATCCCTAACGCCATTGGTACTTATAACGTTGAGTGGGATGCTGGCGGTGAACCGCCTGACCCTGGCCCCGGCCCTGGCCCTGAACCCGGCCCGGAAACTAAAAAGCGCAAAATGCCTATTTGGATGATGTGTACCCCCGTATGGAGATATAAACGATGAGTACACCTAATACTAGCGTTTGGGTATGCAGAGGTGTTAAAACCGACAAAACATACAATCATGTTCTGTTATTTGGTTCTGCGTCCGCGCGGTTTAATTACTTTACAAGCAAAGCTGTAAGAAGTTTTGATAACTACACTTATCAGCGTGTAGAACGTTATTTGACTGTCGGCGTAAATTCTGAAGTCATTGAAGAATGCAACTATCTGGTGTTCATTAACCGTACATTCAGCAGTAAGGTTTATTACGCATTCATTGATAAGATTGAATATATTAGCGATAAGACAAGCAGAATTTACTTTACCCTTGACGTGATGCAGACATGGTTCCCTGATTGTACGCTTCATCCCTGTTACATTGTTAGACAGCATTCTAGCACCGATGCTATTGGTGATAACATTGTAGCAGATGATTTGGATTGTGGGGATTATGTAGACAGCTTTATTCGTTCTATTGATACCGACGCCAAAATTGCTTTCCTTTGTACATTTAATTCTGATTATTCAGACGCTAGTGGCGATTTGTATCAGGGTATGTATAACGGACTTGTTGAGCATAAATTTGATGATGCCAAAAGTGCCGGAAGATTTATTGACGGTGCAGTTGAAGCTGGCAAGGCTGATGGCATTGTTTCTTGTTATATGTCGCCTGGTGAATCTTCAACAAGAATTAGCCTTCCTATTGAAGATAATGCAGACGGATATGGCCCTAGAAACAAAAAACTGTTCACGTATCCTTATTGCTATCATAGAATTTTTGATTCCACAAATAAGCTGAATGTAGTGTTAAAGGATGAGTATTTCAGGGATGCTAAAAGCAACGTTAGAGAAGTCCTTTTGCTGACAACTGGCGGGCAAGGTTCTCCTGAAATTGGTGTGTTACCTCTAAACTACAAGACATATGCATGGCTTGATAAGTCTGAAGGAAATAGAGCCGAAGCAGTATATGCCCGCCCGTATCCTACTTGTGCTTATAACACTGACATTTATAAGGCTTACATGGCACAGAACGCTAGTTCCGTCATGGTTGAAAAAACAAAGCTGATTGATAATGCTGCTATGGGTGCAATTACCAACGGCGTAGGAATGGCTGGTTCTCTTGCACTTATGAATAACCCAGTAACGTTTGGTGCGGGTGCTGTTGGTGCAGCTACAAGTTTTAACAACATGGTCAATGAGGGGCTTAACATTGCACAGTATAATGCTAAGTTCACAGATATGGACAGGCTTCCCCCACAGACTAATGGTTCTCCTTCTTCGTCTCTGGCCTATATGAGTGCTGCTGGCGTTAAGGTTTATGTAACCTACCACACCGTAACCCGCCAATACGCCAAAATCATTGATGACTATTGGACAGTGTACGGTTATCCTTATCATTCTGTTCAGGTTCCGAACATCACTTCCCGCTCTCAATGGAACTATATCCGATGCGGCAACTCCTGCATTACTGGCCCTGTTCCTGCTGATGCTCTGCGCTTGATTAACGATATCTTCAATCGCGGTGTGACCTTTTGGCATAACCCCGAAAACGTTGGCCGCTATGAACTTTCTAACAATATTGTTTAAGGTGGTGAATTAAATGGCACGTTCTCAAAAGCCGCAACCCCCGTGGTTTAATAGCTATGACCTGACCAGAAGCTATTATAAAAACTGGTTCAACCGCCTTTTCAATATTGCCATTTCCCGGTTTAAGTGGGAAGGTCTGGAAGAACACCCCTTTATTAACGAACGCTTCATTGAGCAGTTTCTTTTCTTTGAGCCTTTGATGGTTGGATTCTCTGACCCTATGATGGGGCCGGTTGTTCTCCCTGCTATGCAGGAAAGCAACTTTAACATTATTGGCGACCCGCTGAGCGTTCGTGCGTATGGTTACAATTCTAATTATAACCGTTCCGGTCTTGATGAAAGTAACAGCGTGTACCTCTGGACTAATATGAGCCGGTTCCCTGATATTCATATTATCCGCCAGTTTGCAAAACGATTGACAGAGATTGACCGTACAATTGACCTGAATCTTGCTGCGCAGAAAACTCCCCGCATTGCGTTCGCAACAGAGGACACAAAGCTGAGCGTCCAGAATCTCACCTATCAGGTGGATAAATACGACCCGTGGCTTTACATTAAGTCTAAGAATCTAAATGCCGATGACCTGAAAAACATGATTGGCGTTTTGGATTTGCGTGTTGAGTATTTAGGATTGCAGCTGGAAGCGCAGAAGAAGGAAACGCTGGCCGAAGCTCTTACCTATCTAGGCGTTGAATCCAACTATAATATGAAGGCTGAGCGACAGTTCACCACAGAAGTCACAATGACTTTGGGACAGATTGAGGCTGACCGTTATAGTCCTCTGGTTGCTCGTCAAGATTTCTGCGATAAGTTTAATGATATGTTCGGTACTGATATTTCTTGTAGTCCTCGTTCTGAACTGGCTTTGTCGAAAATTATGGCTGGTGAAGAAGATGCTCTAAATCCTGAGGATAAGACAAAGGCTGAAACCCCTGAAAAGGATGGTGAAGATAATGAGTAAGTATACAAGTGAACTTTCCTTTATCTGTGCAAGCCTTGCAGGGTATACGGATGAACTGACCGCCCCCGGTTATCGTACAGTCATTGAGAAGGCCCGCCCCCTGATTTTTGATTTCCCTTATCCTATTTGGGACGAAGCTAAACGTGCAGAGTTTGAAACCAAAATCCTTAAACATTTCTATACTTCTGAAATCGGTTTTGAAACCTATGGTTTATGGAAACTGCGTCTTGACGATTGGCTGAATACAAATATGCCCTATTTTAACCCTCTGTATGCGGCGGTTGAAAAACAGTATGGCGTATTTACCACAGACGATTTTACCATTGAATCCAAAGAGGATACAAAGCACGATGACGTGAATACGTCTACACGCGATAAGACTAGCACTGGCACAGCTTCCGGTGAAGGTAGTTCTGATTACAACTCTAACTCTAGGAGCCGGGAAGATACTACCAATAGTCATACGGATACCCCGCAGGGAAGTCTGGATAACTTTCTTGCAGGTGAATACCTGAGTGACGCTAGCCATGTGGACGGTACAAACACCAATGACTTCAACTCCGGTAACAAGTCTAAGAGTAACAGCACGTCTACTCTGACAGATAACACGCAGGATAAGGAAAACCGCAAAGGTGAAGAAAACCGAACCTTGCTACACACTGAAAAAGGTTTTCGTGGCCGAAGTGCTTCTTCCCTGTTTAAGGATTACATGGAAGCGAACGCAAACATTGACCAGAAGCTATTTGAAGCAATGGCCCCTCTGTTCATGATGATTTGGTGAGGTGATTTTATGGCTAACACAACCAACACAGATGGCCTGATTACAAGTCTGCCGATTTGTTACAATCAGGTTCTGCCCCTTGTATTTGACGATAGTATTACATATTTGCAGATGCAAGCGAAAATTGTCCGTAAACTGAATGAGGTCATTGACTTCACAAAGATTAACAGTATCAAGTATGCCGACCCTCTGATGTGGGATATCACTGAACAGTATGAAGCCAATACTGTTGTAGTAGATAAGAGCGGCAATGCTTATCTGAGCGTTCAGCCTGTTCCTGCCGGTATTGCTCTGGAACGTACAGATTACTGGACTAAAATCGGTAACTTTGACGTTCTTTGGGATAACGTTAAGAAGGGTATCACCCCTTATGACGAAAAGACAAGCACAACTGCTAGCGGTTCTCGTAAGTCTGGTGATTTGGTGTGGCTTGACAATGTCCTTTACCTGGTCACACGGAATATGCAGGCTGGTGACAGATATGTGGTTGGCTCTAATTGCGAAGAGACTAGCGTTTCTGTACGCCTGAATACCATTAAGGATGAACTGAATCAGGCGATTGATGACCTTGATAATTCCCTTACTGCTAAGGTGAATGCAGAAGCTAGTGCTAGAAGCGAAGCGGATACTGCTATTCGGGCTGAACTGGCTGCTGAAAGCAAAAAGCGGGCGGATGATGATACATCTATTAGGGCTGATTTGGCAACTGAAAGTGCAACACGAGCAGAAGCAGATACTGCCATTAAGGCTGCGTTGACCGCTGAAAGCACTGCAAGAGCGGATGCGGATAGTAAGCTAGAAAGTGAGATTGATTCTGTAAAGAAGCTAGTGCAGGATAAATATTACATCTTTCAGGGCGATAGCTATGCTGGTGAAAATGGTGAATGGACAGCTCTGCTACCTCAGATTATGGGCCTGAGTGATGATAAATATACCATTATTGCTGACGGTGGTGATGGTTTTTCCACTAAGGGACTTCCGCAAAATCTGTTTTGGAATACTCTGGTTGCGCAGGCTGATAAAGTGCCTGATAAGAACGCGGTTACCGATGTAGTTGTCTGTGGCGGGCGCAATGATTATTATGCTAATAGTGGTGATAGCATTAAAACAGGCATGAGCACTTATTATGATACTATGCACAGCCTGTTCCCTAAAGCCAAACTACACATTGGTTTTATTGGTTGGGATGCTAATACAACAGAAGTGTCCGCCAATAAAGAGTTGTGGCTGAGTAACGCTTGCGCCGCTTACATTGAATGGTGTGGTTCCAATGGCGTACACTATTTGAGTGGCGTTGAGTACGCCATGCATAACTTTGACTTCTTCAAAGAGGACGGTAAGCACCCTAACGCTAGTGGTTCAAGAGTTATTGCTTCTGCCGTATTTCAGGCTCTCGTTTATGGTAGTGCCGATGTACAATATGCTTACCTGGGTGCGGCTAAAACACCTGCTGGTATTTGTACTGATTTGGGCAACTACAATTTTGGTGAACGCCTTGATAACGGTACTGTTACTCTCTGGCCTTGTCAATATGAAGCATATATTTCAATTACTACTGATAATATGGTTCTCGACAATAATCACCCGATGCAAATTGGTGTAGTAAATACGCGGTATGTAAATGGCACAGAATATGGATTGATGGTATTTCCCATTCAGAGCGTTGTTTCTACAAGTGATGGGAAATACTATAATGTTCCTGGCAGACTTATTCTGAATCAGCGCAGACTGTATTATACTGGTGTCTATGTAGAGAATAACAGTTGGCTTACTCTTACTAATGCTAACCATATTAGACTGTTCCCTGTTGGCCCCGTTGCTGTTGACACTATGAGTTAAACTAAATAAAACCCCGTCCCTCTGGTTCACACCGGAAGGGCGGGGTTATTTTATTCACTCGGTTACATTGTCTACAACAAACGTATCTTCAAGTCTATACCTATATGTACAAAACTTATTAGATTGCTGAATATAAATAACGTCATACAACCATAAATAGTTTGGTGCACCAGCTACATCAAAATGTGCTTCAATGTTTCCGCTTACAACTGCGTATGAATAACATCTAATATAACGAAAACTGGGAACGTGTAGTTTGCAATCATCTTTCACTAGTGCTTCCATTTTACGGAGATAATCATTCAATTCATTCATCCTCTTCACCCCCTTCAATGTACACAAGAATATCTTCCATAGCAGAAATATATCCCAAATAATAATCGTCGTTCGTTTTGCAGTTTTCTTCTGCAAATTTAATTTTAGCCTTCAAGGCTGCCTTAAATGCTTTCATTGTCATGGTTAGTCTCCTTTATTCAATCCACGCAACCCAAAAGAAAAACACGATAAAAACGATAAAGATAAAATAATACATACGCCTTAACCAACCCACCCGCCCGGCGTTATCCTTTAGAAGGGAATGAATTCATCAACGGCGGCGAAAGTTACGCCCGTTTTTCTCTTCATCCACCTTCTTATCGTACTCGTCCAACACAGCATTGGTAAGCTGCTCGCGGAACTCATGAGTAACCGGGAAGAAAATGTCGGCGTACTCATTGCCGTTCTTATCAGGTTTGGACAGCTTGCGCTGGGGCATGGATACAAACATACCCTTGTTACCCTTAACCACACGCAGTCCGGTGAGGACAAGGCAATCGGCAATGGTAACAGTTGCAAGAGCAACAACCTTGCTGGTAGAATCGTTCAGGGTGTAGACGGACACGGAAGAAATCATAGCGTTAGACATAGTTAGTACTCCTTTTTGTTCTGATATTTTTCGCAAACTTTCATGTAACGGTATTGGGGACAATCCCTAAAACTGTTATCATGTACACAAACTTTAGGCGGATAGTATTTCATCTGCAATTTCTTGTTGTTGCACAAGACAAAGCCGTTGTTACCATCCTTACATCTGCCCTGAAAGTAAGGGCAGGGATACAGAGTATCATAAACAATATTCATTATTTCACCTTCCCATACTTCTGGCAGATTTTCATAATCTTAAATTGTGGGCAACTGCTATGGCTATAACTACAACAGTTTCTCCAATTATATTCGTTAAACGGTAAGGACTTCCCACAACACTGGACTTTATACACATAACGCATATATCCACCGTTTCTACTTCTAGGTCTGCTAACGTCAAGAGCGCCTTCATAATAAGGACAAACCTTGTTGCATTCATACCCCATTTTCTTCACCCCCTTCACAGTTCATCTGGAAGATGCTTGCAGGGTTTCCTTCCAGATAAAGGTCGTACTGCTTTTCAGTGTATTCTTTGGTGTACAGAGAATACACAGGTTTATCGTCTTTGTCATATGGTACGTGTACAGTTTCAGGAACTTGTTGGATAAACCGTTCGTCCCTTAAATCATAACACATATTGAAATACATCTGGTTCACTGGACTTTTCAGTGAACGCAACGTATAACCACATGGTTCCAGAACAGTTACACTACATTCATTTAACCACCCTTCTTTCCCGAAGTCGTCCTTAAACTTGCCAACGATTCTTGTGCCGGGCGTTTTGCGGATTAGCTTCTTATTAATACTTTCATCATAACTAATGTTAGGGTGAAAATATTCATCAATCAGATAATCAAAACCATTGTCGTTGACAATGGCCGTAAACAGTTTGGATAGCTGCTTCTTACTTGCACCTGCAACTGTAGCCTTAACTTGAAGTTTGTCTCCATCTTTATAGCTGGCTGCGTAGCATTTACTACCCCATGTTACAAAATCTTCATAGTGGCCGTCAAAGTCCATAATTCCAAAGTTGTAGCATTCCTTATTATCGGAATGTTCCAGAATGTTAGCATTGAACTTATCAATAGCTTTCTGAACTTCTTCATTGTAACCGATGAAATAGCCGCTATCTGTATCGTGATACAAAGGCATAATGTTACAGCTTAAAGTAAGATACAACATAAAGCAAATGATGTGCAAACGGGAATACGCAACTGTATACAACCCATCTGTGAAAATGTTGATTGAATTTTTGGAATCCAGATAATTCAACCCACCATCTTCCCACGAAAGATTTTCACCATCCCCCCTTAGTACACATTCATGCCTTAACAATTTCATAGCAGAACAGCCATACTGACCATTCAAGCCTCCTTTGCTCGACATTAGGGCAAAATGCACAAGTTCGTCATTGCTTTCGTTAAGGATTTTCTTTGCAACTGTTTCATCATAAAGCTGCAAACCTTCAAACGTGAAGTCTGCCATGGTTGCTGTATGGTTAGATAGCTTTTTCTCCAACTGCTTAAAGCCTGTTTTCTGTTTGGCGAAGTACTTAACGGTACTTCTCAAAGGTTTGCTAATATGCTTCCGTGACATTGCAACTAGAAGATAGTCACATTTAACAGAATCATAATCATACAGCATATCAATGAGAATAAAATCAATGTCACAGCCATAGAATACAAGTTCATCGGCCTTCATGATTTTACCATTATCATATTCACCGTTGATAATAGAGCCTTTTGAGCATTTAGAAACGGAAATGTAGCTATAAATACAGTTACCAAAATCCTTAACTCTGATATTAGTGAATTTACAACGTGCTAAAAAATTGTGCCTTAACGGGTTTTCAAAGAGAAGGCTCTCCCTGTATGCTGCTTGTAAGACTGAATCATAGATAGCATTTTTGCATCCAGATAGCTTACATTTTGCATCGGAATACAGGTGTACCCCTCGTCCATTAGCATTCTCGCTTCCAGATAGCCATTCCCAGTTTTGGCTTCTGAGTTGTTCAAACCATTCTGCATATCCTTCCCTCCATTCATAAGGAAATTTTCTCCCGTACATAGCTGACGGGTGCATACTGCTTGCATCGAAACAATATACATTAGTAAAATGTCTGCCGGTTGCGTATGGGTTAGCATGGGTATAACCACCTGCTAGACATTCCTGCATAAATTCCAGAAACGGACGGTTATTCTTGCGTTCTGTGCTCGCTCTAAGTTTAGCACCCTGAACGTCTTTCTTGCTGGCAATGTTTGAGTTCTCACGTGTCTCACGTTTAATCATGGACGTGTTTGATACAGAAATATCGCTAACTTGATTTACGGCAGTGAAGTTAGACATATAACGACATAGAGCATATAAGACTAGCTTACAGTCACGTTCATTATACACATACTCACTTTCTGGTAAATCTGTCCAGTTATAATAGTGTTGGTCGTAACCACCTTTAACTTCTTTAAGTTTAGGGACACCCAACTCATTACCAATAACTTCCAAAGACTTGTTTCCAAGAATCTTGAAGCTATCATAAAATTCTAGGTGGCCACACCTTAACATTAAAGGCTGGTGTGGCGCTACTGCAATGAACCCTTTTGGGTCAAAACGGTCAATGCAGAAACGAACATTTCTCATGAGTGCTTCAAACTCATATGAAAGATTGTGAACATAAATCTTAACATATGTATCAGAATCTTCTGCCGTCTGGTTAAGACGTGCAAAACAATCACTAATCTGGTCATATGTACGATAAGCCATATATGTCATATCATTTTCAAATAGTTCAAATGGCTCATGGGCGATAGGCCGATACCTGAAACTAGCTAACCCGTGCAGGTAAGTTGATTGTAGCTTTTCTTGAACATCCCCTTCCCCATACATAAGACTTGAAGTCTCAATGTCGTAACAGTAAATAGTTTCACTGTACTTGCGATAATTGCCGCCGCGTTGTCTCACATAACCACCACCTCCCCTTATAGATAAGGATTGTTAAATGCCTAGGCTTGCATACATTTCAAAGAAACGATTGACAAGCTGCATTTGGTGTTCGGTTAAGTTGCCATCGGAAATCATTTCCTGAACCTTGTCATTTGCATCAATGATATTCTGAATGAACTGGTCACTATCAAAACCACTTGCAGAAATCTTCTCACCTGTACGCTGGATATATTCATAAACTCTGGAATAATCAGCATAAGATTGTTCCATGATTCCCTGCAAATCGTAACCCAAAGCTGCTAGAATATTTTCCATTTCGGTTAGCTCTTGTGGAGACATATCTACAGGACGCACGTGGGCATTACCCATAATGGCTACAATCCTAGCGTTAATTTGAGAAGAAGCAAACTTTCTAGGAGTTTTCAATGCAGCCGTGATAGCTTTATCATAAGACGATACAGAACCAATAGCTGCAATGTATTCTCTTGATTTATGTGTTTTACGTTCATCACCTGTTTTGACGTATTCCTCTTCATACAGACGATTCAAACGGTCAACCTTTTTGCTGAATGTTTTTGCCATGCCTTCATACAGTTCACGGCGCGGCATGGATTTTTGACGTTCTGCTAATGCTTCCAGCTGGCGCAAACGTTTTTCTGCTTTTTCAGAATACCAATAAGCACCTGTCGTGATAGCGCGTTTAACATCAACGTTGGTTGCACTATTGTTTTTCTGCGCTTCATAGTTAAGCAAAAACTCATTTGTGATTTCAATGCGACCACGGCTGATATTAGCACCCATCTGGGACAGCTTACGATTAGCAGATGTTTTTGTAGCATATTTAGGTTCAGCAAAAACAGACTGCTTACTCTTCTTGCCCTTCTTTTTAGGTTTAGCCACGTTTCCTCACTTCCCATGGACGTACAATGTCCATACAGTTTGATAAAGGTTTGTTGCCTTCGGGGTTAATGATTTCTGTTGGTTTAATCACTACAAACCTTACTTGATTATCATGCTCAACCACCTGTACAACAACTCCATATCTCTTTTCACGATATTCAGATACGCCGCGGGAAGAAATACCATCTTTGCCATAAAATTTGTCATAGCGGCTGAGCATATATACAACATTATCGCCCGCTTCCATCATCGTTAAGCCCCTCCGCAGCCCACAGAAGCAATTCCATGGTTACTGCTAGAAATACAAGGAACACTAGGAAAATGATACCGATGAACAGTTCACACAGGAAAAAGATGAATAAATCTTTCAAGAACAGTAACATTTCAACTGAGCTCCATTTCTTTGACGGTAAATTCAATAATTTCCTCTTCACAGATTTTTGTATTTTTGCGTTCGGCTCTCATGGTGTTGATATACACACCATCGTTCACAAGGCTAACAGCAAAGCCGTCTCTTGCATAGGTTAAGGCTTCTGCAACCATCTTGTGGTTTGCGCAAGCACGGTCTTTGTAGCATTTCAGGTTGAAACGCTTCTGAATTTCACCCCAACTATTGTATCGGGTGAAAACAACAATATAGATTTTCATTAGAAATCGCTCCCTTCGTTAATCATGAATACGTCTCTTACAACTGTTTCTGCATTGTGAACAGTCCAGTAACCTTTCTCGTCAATACTCAAACCATAAATTCTGCATGGCCTAATAATAGGACTATCCAGAAAATAACGATTGATGCCACACATTAAATTATGCTTATCGCATTTAATTTCATGGCGGCGCAGGCTACTTGCAAGAGCCTTTATTTCAGAGGATTCGCCAACAAACCATTCAGTATATTTGTCATTGTATTCATCGTAAACGTTGTAGTATTTCATTTCTTTGTCCTCCAATAGAAGGGGATTTTGATTTTCTCAAAATTTGACCCCCGGTTTATTTTCGGGTTATTTTTAACACCCCGGGTGCTTATTATATAACCCTTTTGCATTTTCTTTAAGGTTAGCGGCTTGTGAATTTTTTCACAAACCCCCACTTTAGCACTTTAAAGTGATAAAGTTCTACCACATTAACGTGATGAAGTGGTATCGCTTTACAGTTATAAAGTAGTAAACCTATCAGGTTAGTGGGTTAGCAGTCTCAACGGTTAAGTGCTATGTAGTTAGCTAACACTAACTAGCACTCACCTGTTAAGAGTGCTAATGATAGGCATGAAAATATCCACCCTTAACAC
>ERZ1034992.795-NODE-795-length-16134-cov-4.317681_pt1 | contig 16134 bp, 13 predicted proteins | sample MGYA00520695_ERZ1034992 | MGnify/ENA primary metagenome ERZ1034992 (study PRJEB33766, sample SAMN09781778) | gut metagenome | biome: gut microbiome | host: Homo sapiens | place: Madagascar | study: EMG produced TPA metagenomics assembly of the PRJNA485056 data set...
GATTCGTGGACAAAACCCCGTTTTCCTTTGTTTATATTATGAAAACAAGAGGAAACGGGGTTTTTCTATGAATAAGATGATGTTAATCTATTTTATTGTACTTATTTGCGCCGTGGCAATTTATTATCTTATTTCGTTAAAATCCAGGTGGATAGTTTTACTTGTTGCGAGCGTTGTTTTTTACGCTATAATAAGCACTTATCTCACACCGATTATCTGTTTTACGGCTGTAAGCGTCTGGCTGTGCGCGGCGTATATACAAAGACAGAACGATTCTTCTGCGGACGTAAAAACGACAAAAAAAAAGAATAAGACGGCAATGCTTTTAACAATATTGCTTAACGTCGGAATTATTGCTTTTTTGAAATTTTATTCTCCTTTTACCGCTCTGCTTAATTCTGTTTTCAAAAAAATAAACTTTGATGCGCAGATTCCTTCGCTGAAATTGATTTTACCGCTCGGAATTTCATTTTACACTTTGCAGGCGATAGGATATCTTATCGACGTTTACAGAAAAAAAATCGTAGCCGAAAAGAACTTTTTTAAGGTCGCTTTATTTTTATGTTTTTTTCCGCAAATTCTCGAAGGTCCTATCGCAAAATACGATCAGACGGCGGCTCAATTGTGCGAGGGACATAAATTCGATTATAAAACGGTCGCATTCGGAGCGCAGCGAATTCTGTGGGGCTTGTTCAAAAAAATGATTGTTGCCGACAGATTATACTTACTTGTAAAAACCGTCTCCGACAAACCGTCCGAATATGCCGGAATCGCAAGTTTATTGTTGATTTTGTTTTATACGTTACAACTTTATGCCGATTTTTCGGGCTTTATCGATATCGCCATAGGGAGTGCGGAAATGTTCGGAATAAAACTTCCCGAAAACTTTCGCCAACCGTTTTTTGCAAAAAGCGCGCAGGAATTCTGGCAACGCTGGCATATCTCTCTCGGCGTATGGCTTAAAGAGTACGTTTTTTATACCGTCGCTTTATCGCCGAGGTTAATGAAATTTTGCGGCAAATTAAAGAAACGGCACAAAAATCATTTTACTAAAATTTTGCCGACGCTCGTTTCACTCTTCTTTGTGTGGCTATGCAACGGATTGTGGCACGGTGCGAAATGGAATTATATCGTTTACGGAATGTATTATTTCGTAATCATATCCTCGGGTATGATATGCGAGCCGCTTTTCAAGAAACTGTATGCGGCAATGAAAATCAATCCCGACGGAAAAGCGATTTCGATTTTCAGACATATACGAACGCTTTTTATAATTTTTATCGGAGAAACGATATTCGGAGCAGGTTCGCTTAAAAACGCATGGATTACGCTATCTTCCGTCTTTAATCCGTGGAAAGGTTCCATGTTTTCGCTGGGACTCGATTATAAAGAATTTATCATGGCGATGATCGGAATTGTCGTAATGTTTGCGGCAGATTTTATAAAAGAGAAAGGCGTAAATATCAGAGAAAGCATCGCGTTAAAAAAATTACCCGCACGCTGGCTCTGCTACATTTCGATAATCGTTGCAATCGTTCTTTTCGGCGCTTACGGCGGAATTTATTCGCTTTTGCCGTTTATTTACGGGAATTTTTAAGGAGAAAACATTATGAATCAATCGACGAAATATAATATTTTCAAATTTACGGGATTTATGTTGGCGACGATAATTGTAATAGGCGTGTTGTGCCTGGTTGTCCGTCCGAAAAACGAAATGGATTATGCGGATAAACGTTCTTACGAAGCATACAGGATTTATGACGAACCGGAAAATTCCATCGATGTGATTATGCTCGGACACAGCGGCGTGTATCGCGGACTTTCGCCTATGGAAATGTATAAAGAATACGGAATTACTTCCTACGCTTGTTCAAGGGCAACGCAACTGCCCTGGGAGTCTTACGAGTTCCTCGAATCCGTACTCGAAAAACAATCGCCTAAACTCGTAATATTCGAAACCGACCAACTGTTTTACGACAAAGGATCGAGCGTTAACAGTAATTACAGACAAAACAGATTAGATAGCGTAATACCGATCATTAAAAATCACGCTTCGTGGAAAGATTGGTTGCCCGGCAACAATTATCGCGAACGCAGTTATACGAAAGGGTATCAATTTATAAGATCGACAAGACCGTATAACGGAAATAAAAAAATAACGGAAACGGAAAAGATATATAAAATACGAAAAGATCACTTAAAAAGTCTGGACAAAATCTATGAACTGTGCAAAAAGAAAAATATTTCGCTGTTCCTCATAGAGGTTCCGTCCAAAATGTTGTGGGATTACGAAAAATATAATGCGGTTAAGGAATATGCGGAAAAACGCGGAATCAACTTCATCGACTGTAATCAACGGCTTGAGGAATTCGGATTCAACTGGAAAACCGATACCTATGATGCGGGAGATCATCTGAACCACAGAGGTGCGGTAAAATTGTCGGCTTTTGTGGGCGGGTATATCAAAAAAGAATACGATCTTCCCGACAGGCGCAGCGACGACAAATATTCATTCTGGCAGGAGGATTTGAATAAATACAGGAAACACGTGGAGAACGCACTATGATTAAACGAAGAAACAACGTGCTTGAATTTTTAGAAAACAGCGCGGTTAACTTTCCCGACAAAATCGCTTTTGCGGATGAAAACAATTCCGTTACTTATGCAGAACTGATAAAAAAAGCCAAGAGAATGGCGGTCGGCATAACGGAAAAAACGACTCCGCGTTCTCCCGTTGCGGTTTTGGGCGGCAAAACGATCGAAACGGTAACCGCCTTTTTTGCGTGCGTTTATGCGGGATGTTTTTACGTCCCGCTGAACCCCGCGCACCCCGAACGCCGTTTAAGGCAGATATTAAAAGCTCTCGATCACCCGCTCGTTCTGCTCGGACGCGGTTACGAAAAACTGCTGACGGACGAGTGTGAGGAGATCTGTTTTGCGGAAAACGCAGAAAATGCGTTGTTTTTCGACGAGGCCGATACAAGCGACAATACCGCAATTCTCGATAAAATACGACGTAACCATATCGATACGGACCCGCTTTACGTAATTTTTACGTCCGGTTCGACGGGTACGCCGAAAGGTATCGCGGTGTCCCACCGCTCGGTAATCGATTTTATAGGCGAATTTGTAAATTTATTCGGGATAAACGATTCCGACGTAATCGGAAATCAGGCTCCGTTCGATTTCGATGTTTCCGTAAAGGACATCTATTCGACGATTGCCGTCGGTGCTACGATGCAAATTATCCCGAAAAAATGTTTTTCGTTTCCGATGCCGCTCATAGATTTTTTGATCGATCGAAAAGTTACCACTCTTATATGGGCGGTTTCGGCTCTTTGTATTATTTCGACTTGTCGCGGGTTTTCTTATAAAGTTCCAGCCGATATAAAACGAGTTTTGTTTAGCGGCGAAGCAATGCCTATAAAGCATCTTAATATTTGGAAAAAGGCTCTGCCCGAAACCGTGTTCGTAAACCTTTACGGACCTACGGAAATCACTTGTAATTGCACTTACTATATTACGCCGTGCGGTATTTTCGATAAAGAAGTATTGCCGATAGGGACACCTTTCCCGAACGAGAGAGTCTTTCTTCTATCCGAAAACGGCGATAAAATAACCAAACCGAATACGGTCGGCGAAATATGCGTTTCCGGCACGGCATTGTCGCTCGGATATTATAATTGCAAGGAAGAAACCGAAAAGGTTTTCATTCAGAATCCCGTTAATCCGTATTATAACGAAATAATTTATAAAACGGGAGATCTCGGTTATTACGATGAAATCGGCAATCTGTGTTTTGTCGGAAGAAAAGATTTTCAGATAAAACATATGGGACACAGAATAGAGCTTGCCGAAATCGAAACCGCTTTAACGTCGATAGAAAACGTTGACCGCGCGATTTGCATTTACAATTCGCATAAAGAGAAAATAATCGGCATCTACCAAGGCACTGCCGAATCTTCCGTCGTTGCCGCAGGATTGCGCGATTCGTTGCCTGCGTTTATGATACCTTCTCACTTTGAGAAAATCGAAAAATTTCCGCTGAACGAAAACGGGAAAATCGACAGGAAAAAAGTAAAGGAGTTGTATTTAAAATGAACGTTGAAAATATACAAACGCCCGCATACGTTTTCGATGTTGATCGCTTAATTTGTCGGATAAGAAAATTAAAAGGATTTTTCGGTAAAAACGTTTCGATTTGCTTTGCAATAAAAGCAAACCCCTTTGTAATAGGCGCAATAAAAGAAGAAATAGATTGTTTCGAGGTTTGCTCGCCGGGAGAATTTCGCATTTGCGAAAGAGCCGGTGTTCCGCCTGAAAAAATCGTTCTTTCAGGCGTTTACAAGAATAAAGACGATATTAAAAGAATCGTAAAAATATGCAAAGAAAACGCCGTTTATACGGTGGAATCGCCTATGCAAGCGGACTTACTCGATTCGGTAGCAAAAGAAGACGGGCTTTCACTTCGAGTGCTTTTACGACTGACGTCGGGCAATCAATTCGGTATGGATGAGCAGACGATATTGAAAATTATCGGAAATCGAAATAAATCGGCGCTTGATATTATAGGAATTCAGTATTATTCCGGCACGCAAAAACGTGAAGAAAAAATAATCAAGGAAGTTGAATACCTTAACGATTTTATTGAAAAAATCGAAAAAAACGACTTTTCGGTTTCCCGTATCGAATACGGACCGGGGCTTAAAGTCGGATATTTTCAAAACGAAAACATAGACGAAGAAACCGAACTTGATATTCTTTACCGAACCTTGTCTTTTTTCGGGGAGAAAAAAATTACACTTGAATTCGGACGGTTTCTCGTTGCGGATTGCGGTAGTTATTACACTGAAGTTGTCGATATAAAAAATAACGACAGAGTAAATTATGCTATCGTCGACGGCGGAATCAACCACCTGAATTACTACGGACAGACTATGGCGATGAAACTGCCGTTTTATAAGCAATTCGGCAGCGATGGAGAAGAAAGCAAATGGACGGTTTGCGGCTCGTTATGTACGACGGCAGACGTTCTTGTTAAAAATTTGCCACTTAAAAACCTTTGCGTCGGCGATGTGATTCGTTTTGATAAGGTCGGCGCATATTCGGTTACGGAAGGAATATATCTGTTTTTGAGCCGTGATCTGCCAAGCGTTTATCTCAGACAAAACGGCAATCTGACGCTTGTCAGAAAATCAATGCAAACAGATAAAATAAATTCAATTTGAGGAGTATTGTTATGGAAAAACTTTTGCAACTTTTATCTGAAATCAGACCGGACATAGATTTCGAAACAACAACAGATCTTATCGACGGCGGCGCACTCGATTCGCTGAACATAATGGAAATCGTCGTTGAAATATGCGATGAATTCGACGTAGAATTATCGCCTGCCGATATTATCCCCGCAAACTTCAATTCGGCAAAAGCCATGTATGCTATGATTGAAAAACTTAAGAGATGAATTTCTATATAGATCGCCATTTCGCATATACAAAAGAAAAGTCTTAAAAGTTTTTCTTTTTATGATTTTTGAAAAACCGGCAAAAGCGCTTGACGAACAAATGTTCGTATGTTATAACGGTTTCAATTCACTATGAGTTTATGTGTTGCGCCGTAAGAAAAGGCGTTGTCGGGCGTAAAGAAGTTGCCCGATCGTTCGTTTCCTTTGTGGAATCGGACAGGATAATTACCGTCGTTTACCATAGAGTTGCTATTAGGTGTAGCAATTCCGCGACGGGCGTTGAAATCGTTAAAAAAGAGAGATTTCGACGTGGGTTTTGTTGTGGTACGATTTTTCAGATAAAATCGGCTAAAAATTAAATAATTCGGGATTAAAATCCGTGCGAAGAACGAGCCTATAAAGGTAACCGAAATCGCACGGATTTTTTATCTGCGGATACAAATCGGAGGCGCTTTATGTAACAAAAATAAAAACTTAATACTTGTGTTTTAAGTCGGTGATAGAAAAATATCAACGGCTTTTTTGTCGTCTTTCGGGAGGTAAAACAATGACAAATTACAATCAATATTACCCGCCGTGATCGATATAAAATTTTCACGACAAAAATATTTTCAAAGGAGAGCACAGTTATAAAAACCACATTTAAGATATTTCAATATTCGTTCGTCTTGCTACGGCGAAGTCGTTACTTTTTCAACGTACACAAGCTCCCTGCGAGGGCGAACGGCACCAAATGCGAAGCGATTTGGTATAGTGAGTTATACCTACCGTTTTTCGGTAGGTATGCGAACTATCCAAAAAGACAAGGGCTCCCGCAAAAAGACAAAGTATTTTTGCGGGAAGAGGAGCCGCAACGGCGAATACCGTCAACAGCGAAAGCGGTTGATGAAAAGCAAAGTTTGCGGCGACGAAGTGAGTTATACCTTTTGGAAAAGGCAACAAAAAAGGAATCCTCGGAGGTGATGAATTACGTCGTATTTAGTATGCCATATGGAAAAATATAAATGCGCCGATATTGTCGGAATCGAGAGAGAAAACGAATGCGACGAGAATTATAAGTCCGTGCGAAATCCGCAAATCGACAAGTCGAAAACGCGTCTGAATTACCATACAATGCCGCATGAGAAAAAGTATCTTTCGTTTATCGACGAACGCATTAAACAACTTGTACCGAAACGAAAAATCAAAGACGACGCAGTGCTTATAACGTCGTTTATTTTAGGTTCGGATAAAGAATTTTTCGACCGTATTACGGCAGAACAACAGAAACAATTTTTTGCCGATTGCACGGATTTTTTCTCTGAACGGTACGGCAAAGAAAACGTTGTATCGGCAGTCGCCCATTTAGACGAAAGCACGCCGCATTTACATTTAAATCTTATGCCCGTAACGAACGGCAGATTGTGTGCGAAAGAACTTTTAGACCGAACCGCATTACGCAATTTGCAGACGGATTTTTACGAAGCCGTCGGAAAGAAATACGGTTTGGAGCGCAGTAAAGAAGGTAGCACGGCGAAACACCTGGATACGGTTGCTTACAAGACGAAAAAGATGACCGAAGTCGCCGAAGCGAATGCGAAAGCGGGAAAATACCGCTCGACACATGCGCCCTATGGTTATGTAAAAGGCTCGGACGATAAAGCGCTTCCCGTAAGGGACGAGCCTGCCGCAACGATTGTTCATCGTATTTTCGAGATGAGAGCGAGTTGTAAAACGTATAAAGAAATTTATACAGTTCTTAACGACGAAAAAGTTCCTATCCCCGCCGTTTACCTGTATGAAAAATTCGGAATAACCAACAAAAAGCCGAATAAAAACTTGTGGGTGGACAGTATTTGCGGAGTATTCTGAAGAACCCGACGTATCTCGGACATCTCGTGCGTTTGCGTTACACCACCGTTTCATATAAAAACAAACGGCGCATAGACTGCGAACCTATCGTGTTTCCGAACACGTTTGAAGCAATCGTTACGCAAGAATTGTGGGATAAATGCCGAGAACTCGACGAACTTGCTGTCGGACACGGTAAACACACGGTAAGAGGAACAATGCACGTTTTATCGGGATTGATGTTTTGCGCCGATTGCGGCGGAAAAATGAAACTCGGACAACAAGACCTGAAGCCTTCTAAAAAACATCCTGAAAAGCGTATTCGTTATCATTACATCTGCGGCAATCATTCTCGATTCGGAAAGTATTACTGTTTTAATCATTACATACGCCGCAAGGTTATCGAAGAACTCGTTTTAAGCGATATTCGCGCGAAAGCGGATTTTGTGATGAGAAACGAAAAGCAAGCCTGCGACGAATTTCTCAAGAGAAAAGAACAAGCGACGATTGCGGAAGTCAACGCCGATAAAAAAGCGTTGAAAACGAAACAACGTCGTTATTCGGAACTCGAAAAACTGATTTTGTCCGTATATGAGGATAAAGTTTCTCAGAAGATTCCCGAAGCAATCTGCGCAAAACTTCTTGCGAATTATACGGAAGAACAAAACGGATTAAAAACGGAAATAGACGAAATTGAAGGAAAATTATCCGCTTCGGTAAAAAACGAAACAGACGTAGAGGAATTTATACGGAGAATCAAACAGTATATCGACGTTCGGGAACTCACCCGCGAAATGTGTATGCAACTTATCGAAGGCATCACAATCGGCGGGCTCCGGGAGATAAAACCGGCGCAAGAGAAGTTCATATTTATTACAAACTGTTAGGCAAAAATTGCGAATCTGAAAAAACGTTGTCCATTTGAGCAAACAAGTAAAGCGATTTGTGTTTAGCAAAAAGTATTTATTTATGCGAAGGAAGTCGCTTTTCTATAGCATTAAATGTCGTAAATTTGTTCTTAGCGAAGTAAATTTCGATATGCGTATTGCATAGGATTGGCAAAATGCAACCAAAAATTTGTCCGATTTAAAAATTTCACAAAAAATAATTGCCAAAACTATTGACGAACAGGTTAAACTATGATAGTATATTTGTAACGATTCTGTGACAAATCAGTCAAGCGAGTGCACGCTGCGTATACTGCAGTGATAGAGCAGTTCTTCGATTTGTTACAAATATGCTTGTAAGCGAGATTTTTTTGCAGGAGGTTACAATGGAGAACAAGCAGTATAAATTTTTGGCATATCCGGTTAATTTTACCGTATTCGTCGTTTGTTTGGGGTTTTATCTCGCCGCTTTGATTTACTTTATCGTGTATTCGATAGTGGCGTACGACCCCGAAAATATAGGGTGGATTATAGGCATAGCGGTAATCATGGCGTTCGGTGCGGCATGCTTCTTTTTGATAGGTCATTATTCGCTTACGTTTCACGTCGTAGTGATAGACGATAAAAAGATATCCGTGCGAAGTATCTTCGGTGAAGTTTATAATTGTAATATAGAAGACATCGAGAGTATTTCCGTAAAGCACGGACGTAAGGGAGCTGCGTATATCCAAATCGAAGATTCGGAAGACAGACATCAGCCGCAGCTTTTGTACAAAAAAGGTGCGCATATTCGTTTTAGATATACTAAGGGGAGGGTAGCTCTTCTTAACGAAATATGGCACGGCGACGTAAACACGGTGCCCACTCGTGTAAATGCGCAGACAGACAGATAAACTTTTTCATTTTCATACCTTTTAGAAAAAAGCTCGTGTTCGTTAAGACACGAGCTTTTTTCTGACTGCAAAATTTGAATACGTTACTTGCTTTTATTGTCGGATGCTGTAAAAACAGCGCAATTGCCGCCGTTTGATAAACGAGCAAAACCACTTTAGTTTGAGGGGAACGAATAAGTCGTTTGTGCAAATCTCTTTAGCCTGAGGAGAAATATCTATGCGTTTACAGACAGCCGTTAACTTTTTTTCGAAGGTGTCTGTGTGGCTATTGCTTTAATATGTTTTTTACTTCTAGTAAGTTGCCGTCGACGCAAAAAATTATATCGAATCCGGCATACGCCATAGCGTATTCTCTGCCGTCGCCATGGTAAGAGGGGCGAGGATCGTCGCTTAAACATCTGATAAGCGGGGCTCGCTTGTCTTCAGGTAGCTTGTTAAGCAATTCTTGCGGAATATTGACGGAAAGCGAATCGAGACTGTGTTCGTCAGCGTACCCGCAAGTTGCGTCGGGGTGACTGTCGGTAAACTTTAAGTAAGGTTTTATGTCGTATATCGGTGTTCCATCCAAAATATCCACGCCTTCGACGAGTAGAGTCACTCCGTCTGTATAATCGACTTTGACAAGTTTTACGGACGAAAGTCCGATGTTGTTAGGTCTAAACGGCGAGCGAGAAGCAAATACTCCGATCTTCTTATTGCCGCCGAGTTTCGGCGGTCGTATCAACGGCGACCAACCGTTGTGCGCTTCGGAAAAGTCAAAAAGTACCCACAGGTGTGAGAATTGTTCGATTCCTCTAAAGGCGTTACGGTCGTTGTACGGAGGCAAAAACACTATTTTGCCCACTAGCGGAGCTCTGCCGCTTTGTCGAGGAATGCCGAATTTTTCGGGGAAGTCGGTATAGATGGTTGCTATTTGTTTCAGTTCCATACACGTCGATTATAACTTTAATGCGTTTGATTGTCAAGCGTTGACAAATAACGTCTTAAAGGTGTACAATATACGGGATATGAATATAAGCGATATAAAGTGTTTTTTGCTGGACCTTGACGGTACGGTATATATAGACGGAAAACTCATTGCAGGCGCAAAGCAGGCAATAGAAAGGATGCGCAAACAAGGGAGAGTTGTTTTTTTGACCAATAATTCTTCCGTTACTAAGGACAGATACGTAAAAAAGCTTAACGATATGGAATTAGGCGTGACCGAACTCGATATTTACACTTCTACGGACGCAACAAAGAATTGGCTAAAAAAGAACAAACCTTTTTCAAGGTTGTACGTAGTGGGAAGCGATGAAGTGATTAGCGATTACGCAAAAGATTTTTGCGTAACGCCGCCTTTCGATACGGTAGTGCTGACTTTCGACAAAACGCTAACTTACGATAAATTAGTCAAGGCGTGTGACCTTATCTCTCGTGGAGCATTGTATTTGGCGACTCATCCCGATTACGTTTGCCCTATGGAAACCGGCTATATACCCGACGTCGGTTCGTTTATTATGCTTATTGAGGGCGCAACGAAGCGGAAGCCGGACGTGATTTGCGGCAAGCCCTATGCTCCCATGGCAGAAGGAATAAGCGAATTTACCGGCGTCTCTCCCCGTTTTACGGCAATGTTCGGGGACAGACTTATGACGGACATAAAGTTTGCATGCGACAACGGTATGACCGGTGTTTTGGTGCTTAGCGGAGAGGCGACCGAGGAGGATTATCTTTCGAGCGGACTTAAAGCGATTGTAAAAAGGTCGATAGCGGAGTGGGACAAATGAAGTATCTTTGTTTTGACATAGAGAGTTGCGACGGAGGCAGAGGCGGAAGTTTATGCAGTTTCGGATATTGCATAGCCGATGAGAATTTTAATATCATCGAAAGCGACGATATTTTGGTTAATCCCAAAAAGGCGTTTAACAAGCGACTTTTCGGGTCGGTAATAAAACTTGCGTATAGCGAAGAACAGTTTCGCGCTGCGCCGAAATTTCCCGATGTTTATAGCCGTATAAGGCAGCTTTTCGATAACGTCACAGTCATCGGGTTTTCGGTGCTAAACGACGTAAACTACCTCGCCGACGCAATCAGAGCATACGGTCTTGAGCAGATTCATTACGAGTTTTACGACGTGCAGCTTATGTACGGCATTGCAAGGAAAGAAAGCAGATCGTATTCGCTCAGCACCGCAGCCGACGAGTACGGAATAAAGTTTACCGAGCATCGTTCCGTCGACGACGCTATTGCTACGCTTAAAGTGCTTAACGGGCTATTGAATAAATCCGATTTGACGTTCAACGAATTCGTAGACAAGTTTGCCGTAATCCCCGGACGGATAGGCGAAAGCGGAACGCATCAGTGTTACACAGACATTGTATATTCAAAAATCGATTACGATAGCGAAAAAGTACGACGAAAATTGGTAGAGGAACAGGTGCTTTCGCTTAAATACAATAGAAAACCCGACCTTCCTCTTGCAAAAAAGGTGTTTTGTTTTGACGACGATTTGGAAATAGGAGATATAAACCTTAGTCGAGATCTGATAACGGCAATATACGCAAGAGGCGGTAGGTACACGTCCGGCGCTGCCAACGCAAACGTATTCGTTTATACCGAGCCGGGATCGTCCAGGTACAATTATGCGAAATTTACCGTTACCGAAGGTCATAGACTTAACTTTATGACGTCTGAAGAATTTTTGAAGTTGTTGGGTGAGATTCCGCATTTTGAATATGACGACGCTGTGATTTTACAAGCAAGAAACAGGCGCAAAAGGTTGACTAAGGAGCGACTTAAAGATGCGGAGGCACGTGCAAAAGGCATAGACCAAGCCGAAAAGGAAACGAAACCGAGAAAACACGGAAAGAAGAAACATAAGAAAGAGGCTGCCAAAAATGAATAACGAAGAGCTTGCCTACCTTGCGGATCTTGCTTCCGTAGTTGCGGATGGCGTGACTATATGTACGCATCTGCGAGCGGTAAGTGCGTTTTTCGATAATTTAAGCGAAGAAAGGCTTGCCGAAATTTGTGACGGTTATGCGACTAAAGACAAGGAGTCGCTGTATGTTGCAATAAACGTATGCTTAAAAACGGGACGTTTGCCGTCCAAGGCGATGATGTCCGATATTGCCGACAATGTAAAAAAGCATTGCAAGTCGGAGTTTTATAAGGACGAATACATAGATACGATAAAGCTACCGAACGTTAAAAACGGTGACTTGACTTTGGTGTACGCAACGTATGCAAAAGACGAGATATTTCAGTATGATATGCCGCTTGTAGATCCGCCGGCGTTAAGACTGGGATATTTTGACGAAGACGTGTCTTTTCCTGCAATATACGAGGGAAATATGCCTTGGGTAAGCGCATGCCCGTCAGAGATAAATTCAATGAGCGGTTCTTTGAGTGAAGTGAGCGGCAAAGTGTTGGTCTTGGGATTAGGACTCGGATATTATCCGTTCATAGCGTCGCAAAAAAGTAACGTTCGTGAAATAACGATAGTGGAGATAAACAGTGGAATAATAGATATTTTTACCCGATACGTTTTGCCGCAGTTCCCTATGAAGCAAAAGATAAAAATAGTTTGCGCGGACGCCATAAAGTACATGGCAAGCGTCAAAAAAGGCGAATACGATTATTGTTTTGCGGACATTTGGGAGGGCGCAGAGGACGGTGCCGACAGGTATATCGCTATAAAAAAATACGAAGCTCAATTGCATGGAACAAAATTCTCTTATTGGATCGAAGATGAGATAAAGAGGTATCTTGGCGATGAAATATGATTGCATAGTAATCGGCGGCGGCGCATCCGGAATGGCGGTCGCTGCGGCGGTAAGAGGAAGAACGCTCGTTATCGAGCGCAACGAGCGTTTAGGAAAAAAACTTTCCGCTACCGGTAACGGACAAGGCAACGTAACGAATCTTAACGTTGCCGAGGATAAGTATTTTACGAGCGGCGGCAAAGAAATAATAGCCGATGTAATAAAACGATACGACTGTTCGAAGATAATCGAATTTCTTTCGGGATTGGGAGGAATCTACCTCGCTGACGATAGAGGGCGAGTGTATCCTTCAAGCAGACAAGCGTCGTCGGTAACAGATGTTTTTCGCTTTTATCTTAACGACAAAAATGTGGAATCGGCTCTGGGGCAGAGGGTAGAAAAAATAAAAAAAATCGGCGACGTATTCGAAGTAACTACCACCGTAAATAAATACGTCGCAAGCAACGTGGTTTTGTGCGCCGGAGGAAAAGCTGCCAAAAACTTCGGGACCGACGGCAACGGGTATATTCTTGCCGAATCGTTAGGACATACTTTGGCGCCGCAGTATCCGTCGCTTGTGCAGCTAAAAACCGATACGTCTAAGATAAAAGGACTAAAGGGCATTAAGGTCGCCGCTTCCGTTAGGTTCGGCGGCGTAGTAGAAAACGGAGACGTGCTGTTTACCGAATACGGAGTTAGCGGAGACGTAATATTTCGTATTTCTGCGTACAGACCTTCGGAGATAAGTATAGACTTGTTGCCAAGTGTAAGTAAATCGGATCTGGTAGAAGCGATGCGTAGAGAAAAAGACAGACCGTTATGCGCAATCGTAAACAATCAAATAGCCAATTCGGTAATCCGCAGAGTAGGCAACGATATAGAAAAGATAGCAAACGAAATTAAATCGCTCAATTTGACAGTGCTCGGAACGCTGGGCTTTGATTATGCGCAAGTTACGAAAGGCGGAGTAAGACTCGCCGAGGTAAACAATGATTTGATGAGTAAAAAACAAAAGGGGTTGTATTTTTGCGGTGAAATTTTGGACGTGGACGGACTTTGCGGCGGTTATAATTTGCATTGGGCGTTTGCGTCGGCGTTACGTGTCGCACGGAGTATTAACGAAAGTCTGATAAGATGATAATTTCGGATATAAAATTAAGGGTAGGACAGGAACACAAAATTTTTGCGGAGACTGTTAAAAGGTGCGGATACGAACCGCCCTATTTTCGCATACTCAAAAAATCTTTGGACGCCCGTAACAAATCGGACGTCAAGTACGTGTTTTCGGTGGAAATAAGCAAAGAACCTTTTGCAAGTAAAAAGACGGTTATTATAGACGCAAAAAAAATTCCGACTCTTCCGATTGTCGTTGTAGGCAGCGGACCTGCCGGACTGTTTTGCGCAATCAAGCTTTGCGAATACGGATTTAAACCGATAGTAGTGGAGCGGGGCGACGAAATCGATAAACGTATATCGAAAATCGAGGCGTTTGCGAAAGAGCGACTGTTGGATCCCGACAGTAACGTGCAATTCGGCGAGGGCGGAGCCGGAACGTTTTCGGACGGAAAGCTTAATACGAATACGCACGACGGATTGATTGGCGAGGTGTTGGAAACGTTTGTAAACTTCGGTGCGCCGGAAGAAATTAAATGGCTAAATAAGCCGCATATAGGAACGGATAAAATCAGACTCGTTGTCAAAAACATGCGAGAGTATCTAAGGGCGAACGGGTGCGAGGTGAGATTCAACAGCGTCCTTACCGACCTCGAAATTAAGGACGGGAAAGCAGTTGCCGTCAAAATAAACGGCGAACGTATCGAAGTTTCGGATGTGGTTATAGCGATAGGACATAGCGCCAGAGATACGTTTGAGATGCTTTATCGGAATGGCGTAAAGCTTTCGTCAAAGGACTTTGCCGTAGGTGTGAGAGTGGAACACTTACAAGACGATATAGGGTTTGCGCAGTACGGAAAGGCGTATTCGCTATTGCCGCCTGCCGATTACAAACTTGTTTCGCACGCTTCGGACAGAGCGGCGTTTACCTTTTGCATGTGTCCGGGAGGCTACGTCGTGCCTGCCGCAAGCGAAAAAGGCGGAGTAGTTACTAACGGCATGAGCAATTATGCGAGAGACGGTAAAAACGCCAACAGCGCCGTTATTGGCCAAGTGAGATCCGGAGATTTCGGAAGCTCCGTTTTTGACGGAGTGAACTTTCAAAGAGAGATAGAACGGCGAGCCTTCGAGATAGGCGGCGGCGATTATACTGCGCCGGCGCAGCTTTTGGGCGACTTTCTTTCGGACAGGCCGTCTCATCGTTTCGGCAGAATAAAGCCCACGTATCCGTTTGTAAAGCCCTGCGATTTGTCAAAAGTATTGCCGTCGTTCATTGTCGACGCTCTTAAGAAAGCGTTTATAGATATGGACCGCAGGCTCAGAGGGTTTGCCGACGCAGAAGCGGTTTTGACTGCGCCTGAAACAAGGACGAGTTCGCCTGTCCGTATAGACCGAAACGAACGTTGTGTTTCGGTTAGCGTAGAGTCTCTTTATCCGTGCGGAGAAGGCGCAGGATATGCCGGCGGTATTACGTCGTCTGCTACCGACGGATTGAGAGTGGCAAACGCTATATTTAAAAAATACGACAATATATAGAGACTATGCGGAGAATGTTTCAAAAAAATTATAAAAAAAAATAGATTTAGATATGTAAAACATTTGATTTTGTCGTAGATATTTGCTATAATACTTTAGCCTTAGATATGGCGGCATAGCTCAGCTGGCTAGAGTACTCGGTTCATACCCGATTGGTCGTAGGTTCGAATCCCACTGCCGCTACCATATACATGGCTCCATGGTCAAGCGGTTAAGACATCGCCCTTTCACGGCGGTAACCCGGGTTCGATTCCCGGTGGAGTCATTTGATTGAAGAATTCAATCTTGCAACACATCATGCCAATGTGGCTCAATTCAGTAAGATTGACCACGTCAATCGCAGGCAGAGCTGATGATTACAAATCAGCTGCTTGCAACACATCATGCCGATGTGGCTCAATTGGCAGAGCAGCTGATTTGTAATCAGCAGGTTATCGGTTCGAGTCCGATCATCGGCTTAGTCCTTTAAGGGACGTCATATGGACCTTTAGCTCAGCTGGTTAGAGCAATCGGCTCATAACCGATCGGTCCTGGGTTCGAGTCCCCGAAGGTCCACTAATCCAGCACAAGAGCGTCTGGTATAGACGCTGGGTGCATGGTGATTTAATTTAATATTTGGCCCAGTGGCTCAGTTGGTTAGAGCGCCGCCCTGTCACGGCGGAGGT
>ERZ1034992.802-NODE-802-length-16023-cov-5.676666_pt1 | contig 16023 bp, 5 predicted proteins | sample MGYA00520695_ERZ1034992 | MGnify/ENA primary metagenome ERZ1034992 (study PRJEB33766, sample SAMN09781778) | gut metagenome | biome: gut microbiome | host: Homo sapiens | place: Madagascar | study: EMG produced TPA metagenomics assembly of the PRJNA485056 data set...
CCTGATAGAGCAGCCGCTGCACGGTGTAGCCGTTGTCCGCCACCTGCAAAAGGCTTACGCTGCCGGGCAGTGCGCCCAGTGCCTTGATCTCCTCAGCCACGCCGTCGGCAAAGCCGTCTGCGGTGGTCTGGTCGGCAAAGGTGCGCCCGGCGGAATAGCACTGCGCGGACACGGCCCCGGCGGCCAGCCGCGCCGCCTTGACCTGGGCCAGCGCCTCCCGCGCGCGGGCCTGATAGCGCAGCTCGGCCGCGCCGGTCACAACGGTATAGATCACAGCGAGCAATGCCAGCAGCAGGGCCAGCTTTTCAGCAAAGGAGGTCCTGGCCCATTTTTCCCCGGTGTTGCGCAGCCAGGCACCCAGTCGTGCTGCCAGCATGGTTTCACTTCCTCTACTTCTATATATAACACACTAACCAGTATACCCCGCAAAAGCTGTGTTTGCAAGGAATTTCACGAAAAAATCCCACATTATTGTTGGAATATAACATGAAATCTGTCAAAATAGTATGCGCCGCCCGTATACAACACTATATTTGGTGTAAATTTGTCGAAATCTCACCACACTTGTTGCGAAAAGATCACAAACCGAGTATAATACTATCATATATAGTCTTATTATGCCTTACTGTACAAATTTGCAGGGCGCTGCCGCAAATTCCAACGGCCGCTACGGCGTATGCCGGGCGGGAATATGCGGCAATGCCGTGATATAAACGGGAGCATCTATGGTGCATTGCAACAAGAAAACGCGCAGAAGCAGCGGCTTCACGATGGTGGAGCTTATGGTTGTGCTGGCGATCATGGCAATTTTGGCGGCCCTTGTGGGGGGCGGCCTGATCGCCTATACCCGTCTGGCCCGGTTTGAGAAGAACGAGGCGAACGCCCGCACCCTTTTCCAGACCGCGCAGATCGCCCTGACCCGCAGGGACACAGCGGGCGAACTGGACGATTTCCGCCAGAAGGTGCTGTTGAACGGTCAGGCAGGCGCGCATTTTGACCCCGCCGCGCAGAAGGCCGATGAGCTGAACAAAAATATCTATGCCCTGTATTATGATAAAGTAACAGATGATGACAGCGACAATGAACTGCTGCGCGAGCTGCTGGGCGATTACATCTACGATGATTCGCTGCTGAATGCGGCCATCTGCGTTGAGATCGATGCCGCCAGCGGGCAGGTGTACTCGGTGTTTTATGACACGAACGCCGACAAGCTGCGTTTTGGGGAAACGGACGGCGCAACGAACATTTATGACCGGAGCTATGACCACCGCCGCCATGACAGCCTTGTGGGCTACTACTCGGCCGAGGACCGTGTGAATGTGGTCGAGCTGCAGCAGACCAAGCTGAAGGTCAAGAACCCGCGCCTCTCCAACACCGAAACGCTGACCCTGAGCTGGGGCGGCGATGTGACCCGCGACACGCAGGTGCAGTATGTGGCAACAGGCTACAGCGAGGACGGCACGAAAAAGCTGTTTGAGATCGAGGTGGAGCTGCCGGCAGTCAAGACCAATGAGCCGGTACCTCTGAAAACAACAATCTACAGCTATAATGCGGCTGGCAACGAAACACCGGTTGAAAAGACCCTCTATTACCCCCTGAGCTACAACAAGGGCAACTTTGTCCTGACGCTGGACGCAATGGCCAGCGCTGATTTGCTGCGCTCCTGCGAGAATGACAGCGGCGTGAAGGCAAACAGCATAAGTGTGGCCGACAGCAGCCTGTACAGCATCACCCGCCTGCTGTCGGGCGGGCCGCAGGATTTCTATGTCACGCTGCAGGCCAAGGCGCGGGACGACTATTCCGGCAACTATACCCCCAGCACCCCGGCCGACACCAATGTGGAAAACAGCCTGTTTGCAAAAGAGGCAACAGCCACTGAGGGCAACCTTACCTATTTCCGCCATCTGTATAACCTGCGCTGGGCGGACAGTTGGGTGTCCGGCCAGACTGCCGCCTACACCCTCGCCGCGCAGAGCCTTGGCGCCACCGGCCTGAACTGGACCGGCGGCAGCGTTACGGTCTACTGCCCGGCACAGGGCAAAAACTTCCCGCCGGAGGCCAAGGTCCCCTCGGCAGAGGAGGCAGTGGCGTGGCCGACCATTCTGACCTTGCCCAAAAATGTAACGCTGGACGGCAAAAATATCACCATCATGAACCTGCAGCTGCGCGGCAGCTCTGTCTCCCAAACCGGCAGACAGGGTAAGACAGCGCTGCTTGACCGTTACATCGGCCTTGTGGGCGAAAATAACGGCACGATCCAAAACATGACCCTGCGCGATGCCGATGTGCAGGTCAATGTTGAAATTGTGACCCGCGCAGAAGGCACCCTGCCGCTGACCGGGACCACAGCCCTGAAGCCGCTGGACACAAAAGACAGCGCGTACCGCGACATCCGCGCGGTCGGTGCTTTGTGCGGCGTCAACACCGGCACGCTGGAAAAATGCACCCTGACCCACGGCAAAAACAACGCGGTTTCCGCGCAGGTGCTGGCAATGCTGCCCTTTGACGATACCGCCACCGAGACAGCCCGCACAACAAAAACAAATGAAAATGGCACAGCCTATTATGAAAACGAGCCGCGCGGCATTGGCGGCCTCGTGGGCGTTGCCATACCCAAAAACGGCCAGACGCAAACAATTTCCGCGCTGACGGTGGATGCCAATGTGACGGTAGCCGGTCTGCTGCAGGACAACGACCTAAAGACAGTAGACGAAAATCTTACAGAACAGGAACGCGATGCCGCAGCCGCCAGCGGGGTAAACTCAATCTGGCGCAGCATCGGCGTGGGCGGTGTGGTCGGCACGATGGATGCCGCCAACCTGAAGCTTGCCGCAGACGCCAACGGAAAAACCATAACCAACAAGGCCGCCGTCATCGGCAGCGCCTTTACGGGCGGCGTTGTGGGCAACCTCTACAACAGCAGCAGTGCGAATGTCATCCTGACCGGCCTTCAGAACGAGGGCACGGTCAGCGTGGGCGCCAACTACCTTGGCAGCGCCGAGGGTAAAAACAGCCGCGTGCTGGGCCAGTTCTTCGGCGGCATTGCGGGCTACTGCAAAAATGTCACGCTGAACGGCAGCACCAGCACCACCCGCCGCGATATGACCGAAACACAGCTGAAAACCGCTGTCAAGGGCGGGTATGCTAACGATGGCGCACTCACCGATGCCAGCCCGCTCAAGGGTGATTTTGTCGGCGGTCTGGTGGGCTTTGCCAGCGGGTGTAAGCTGGATAATTGCACCACGCAAAAGGGTTATGTGCTGGGCCGCTGCTTTGTCGGCGGCATGGCGGGCGGCTTCAGCGGCAGCCCGCTTGAAATAACCGGCGGCAGCAACAGCAGCACCGTGCTGGGCAACCGCTATGTGGGCGGTGTCGTGTCGGTCAACGGTAGCCAAAGCACGGTCAGCGGCGTTACCAACAGCGGCCTTGTGGCGGGCCTTGGCAAAAATGCGGCCTATGTGGGCGGCATTGCGGGCCTGAACGATGCCGAATGGGGCAGCACCAACGCAGCAAATACAACTGCCACCATTCAAAACTGCGTCAGCAGCATGGCCTCGGACACCGCCACCAACAGCAGCCGCAGCGCCCTGCTGCAGGCGCTGAGCACCTACGAAGATACAAACAAGGAGAAAGCAACCACCCGCGCGGACTATGTGGGCGGTCTGGTCGGCCGCAACGGCAAAAATGCCGTGCTTACATGGGACAATGAGGCAACCACGGTGCAGATCGGCGCGGTCATCTGCGGCAATGATTTTGTCGGCGGTCTGGTCGGCTGCAACGATGCAACGGCGAAAATTACAAATGCCAGTACCTCGCTGCTGACCGTCAGCGGCGAGATCGTGGGTGGCAAGGCGGTCGGCGGTATGATCGGCCTGAACCTTGCCCCGGCCCTGCCCGCGGCCGATATAAAGGTGACGGAAATCAGCGGCGCGCTCTGCGTGGGCGGTGTCATCGGCGCTAACATGCCGGTGGCCGGCACGGACGGAATGGCGTTTACCATCAAAGAAACCACCACATCCGGCAGCACGGTCAGCACATTTAAAACCACCGCAAAGGCGGGCCGCATCAAGGCCGACGGTCTGGCGGGCGGCATCATCGGCTATAACTGCCTGCTGGAATCGGTCCCGGGCGCAGCCAACCTGACAGCGATTCTGCCCACCGTGGCGCAGGATACCGGCCTTGTGACGGTCAGCAATACAGTGGCGCGCGATACGGCCAATACCATGACCCTCAATGGCGCGGCCAACCAGTTTAATCTTGAGGTCAACGCCTATGTGGGCGGTATTGTCGGCTATAACGATGCAGAAACCCTCCTGACCATCCGCAACGCAACAAACGGCAGCCAAAACAATGCGGCATCGGTCGGCAGCCTGAAAATGCGGGGCGAGACCGGCACCCTCGGCAGCGGCGTCAGCCTGCTGGGGTACAATGCAAGCTTTAACTATAACGACTATGCTGGCGGTAAAGATGCCCGCGGTTCTATGGCGGGTGGCATCATCGGCTGTGTGACCAAAAGCACAACGCTGGATAACTGCACCAACTACGGCATTGTCTCCCACAAGAGCGCGGCGGGCGGCATCGCCGGCTGGAATGGCGGCAGCATCAAAAACTGCTCTACCTACGCCACACTGGGCACCCAGCAGGACGGCTATGCCTACCTTGGCGGTATCGTTGGCATCAACAACGGGACGGTCACGGACTCGGCCCCGGCAGCAAACATCACCGTGCGCGGCCGGTACATCATCGGCGGCGTGGCGGGCCTGAACCTGACGAATGCGAGCATAACTTATAATACTTCCAATAATATCATCCCCGTTACGGTGCAGGCAAACGAGTGCGCGGGCGGCGTTGCAGGCGTAAACTGCGGCAGCATCGCATTGGGCGGCACAACCCTGCAGGTCAACATTACGGCAGAAAACTATGCGGGCGGCATTGCGGGCAGCAACAACATGCGCAACAATAAAGCAGCCAGCATTGCGGGCGGCAAGGTGACAGGCACCGTCACGGCCACCAAGAGCTACGCAGGCGGCGCAGCCGGTGCAAACTATGCCAATATTAGCGATGTGGCGTTGACTGGTGGGGCTTGTGTGCGCGCCAACGACCAGTTTGCAGGCGGTATTGCGGGCAGCAATAGGGCTGGCACTAACGGGCAGATAGGCACGATTACACGCTGCACCAACACTGCGGGGCAGACCGGGAACAACTACACGGTATATGCCACCAACGGCAATGCTGGCGGTATTGCAGGCAGCAATGAAAGCGGCGCCCAAATTGTAGATAGCAATGTAAGCGGCGTCAAAATCGGCGTTGCCAAGTGCGATGCGGCGGGCATTGCGGCCAACAACTTCGGCATCATTCGGGGTGGCACTGTCGGCAGCTGTACTATTACCTTTGCAGGGGAAAGCATCGGCGCGGTCACGGCCATCAACAATACGGGTGCAACAATCAGCGGCGTTACGCTTGATACGGACGCAGCCATTGTTTACCAAGGCCCGGCCACCAATGTGGGCGGCATTGCGGGCAAAAACGCCGGTACGATTGATGAGTGTACTGTCAGCAGCCCTGCACTGAATCTCAGCAGCCTTACGGCCCGGGCAGACAGCATCAGCCTTGGCGGTGCGGCGGGCGTCAATATGCAGGACGCAACCATCAGCGAAACAAAGGTTACACTGAACATTACAGATAATCTGAATAAATACAAGAATCTGGGCGGCGTAGCCGGCGAAAATGCCGACGGCGGCACTCTGTTAAAGTGTACCTATCAGGGCGCACTGGGCCAGGCTGATACTGCGGCAAATATCACCACGGGCGCAGCCAATGTGCTGGACACCGTAGGCGGCATCGTTGGCCTGAACGATGGTGAGGTCAATGGGTGCAGTGTGCCCAAAATCACGCTGCAGGTGATGGGTGCCTCGGGCCTGAGTGACAGCCAGACCTATGCGGAAAAGCTGAAAAGCGCCAGCAGCGTGGGCGGCATTGCGGGTCGTAACAACAACATCATTACATCCTGCTATGTTGCCACAGAAAAGAACGGCGGCAGCATCATCACTGCGCGCTACGGCTTTGTGGGCGGCGTGGCAGGCGCAAACAACGGCAGCATTAGCAGCAGCGGCAGTGGTGCAAAAGAAGTAACAGAGTTGGTCAAGCAGGTTGACGAGTGGTTTGCGGCTGGCAGCACCAATGACATGATCAACACCCTGAAAGGCACTGCTTATAATAGCCTTAAAGGCGTTGACACGGTGTCCACGAATAACTACAGCGAAGTCTACACCACCGGCCTTGCCAAAAATGACCTGCTGGTCGGTCTGCGCGGTACAACTGCTGCAAACGGCAAATCCAGCGGCTATCTGGGCGGCGTGGCAGGCTTCAACACTGTCAACGGCACGATCACAGGTGCGGCAACCGGCAAGTGGTTTGTCTACGGCGACAACACGACCGATGAATCCAAAATCGGCGGTATGATCGGCATGAACGAGGCAACCGGCGAGGTCAAGCTGCTGGTCAACTGCGCCGCCGTGCGCCGCTTTACCCGCACAGACAGCAATAAAAATGACGATGACACGACCTATAGAAACAACAGAAATATTGCCTATGTGGGCGGTGTGATCGGCGTGCAGCAGAACACGGCCGATGACAAGTGGGTCATCAGCGAATGTGTGAACCTTGGCACTGTGTTTGACAGCGGCTCCAACTATATCGGCGGCATCATTGCCTCCTGGCTGAAAAACGGCGGCACGATTGAAAAATCCTTCAACTTCGGCAGCCTTAGCACCAATACCAACTCCGGCAACGGTTCGGGCACGGTCGGCGGCATTGTGGGCTTTTTTGACCAGCCTACCCCCGGCGGCACGGCAAATATCCTCTCCTGCCAGAACCACGGCGATATTCTGTCCCGTGGAAATTGGCCGGGTAGCAATACCCAAAAGCACGGCGCCAACGATGTTGCCGGTATCCTTGGCAAGGTGGTCATGGCGGACGGTGCAAATGACTATCTGCGCATCAACATTGTCGATTGCGTGAACGGCGATGTTTCGATGTGGTGCGAGTCGCTGGCATCCGGCATCATGGGCTGGCTGGGACCGTATGACATAAATCCAGACAGAGTGGAGGTGTACATTGACCGCTGCCGTAACTATGCTACGGATGTTAAAATTTATTATAAAACAAACGATACCAACTTGTTTGCAGGTATCTGCGGCAACCGTGGCAATGGCGGTACAACGAGTGCATCCACCACAGTGACGAATTGTTTTGCTCTGTATAAAAATACGGTTAGTACCAATAACGCACCCATTGCGATGAACCGTGGAAGAGAAAACATCGCGGCCTACGGCAACTACTTTATGGACGAAGGGTACAGCTTTAACGATGCCTACAATAAAGCCATGAAGTTGATGTATGAGGATGAAGTAAAAACACAAACTTCGACATATGGTGCGAGTATGAGCCAGAAGAGTAATTATCTCTACGGCACACGGCTGTACGCTGGTATAAACAAGTCTACAGGCAAGTACTTTGCAGCGGGTATGGTCAATAACTATAATCTTAATACAGTTGATGCGAAAACATGTTATATCAAGAAAGCTACTAACGAAGGCGGGCTGGCAACCATTTATCGTCCGAATCTAAACAATCCAGAAGTTGCCACCATCCTGCTGTGGTACAGCAATAAGGACGAGATTAGTGGCCCGAGTATGCAGGACATTACGGACGACTTGATCCAGAACTACTATACGCAAATTCTGGACAAGCGCGGCCCCGGGCAGGTCTCCAATGTGAATGTCCGGCATGAAAATGTTGACAACGCGGTCTATGGCCGCTATGAGGTGACATGGTCGGCCGCAGCCGCAGATGGCATTTTCCCGCAGAACCAGATACAGAATGTAAGCCATTATCTGGTAACGCTGTACAAGGTTGACGGCGATAGCAAGACGCCTTTGGAGGGCTACCAAGACATAAAGGTCTACGGTACGCGCTATCTGTTTGACGCGGATGATGCGCTGGCGCAAGCTATTGACACCGGCAAATTCTGTGTCGGTGTAAAGGCCGTGAACGGAACCAAGATAGGTGCAGAGGTAGAGTCTGCCACGCAGGACTTCGTGCGCCCCCTGCCTACCCCGAAGCTGGAAATCCGCCTGAAAAAACAGAACAGCAATGAACAGCCCTACGGCCAGTATCTTGTGCTGACAAACGCAAGCGATTACCAAAACGCGGGCAACTGGCAGGTAACCGCCTATCTGATGAACCAACCCAATACAAAGATTACGCTGAATCAAAGCACCACCGAAGCATGGATAACAAACGGTCTTGGCTCAGCCACCCGCCTGCGCGCCACGGCAACCCCGGGTACAGATGCAACGGGTGCATGGATGGAGTCTGCCCGCTATGATGAGGAAATCGGTATTCCTGTGGCAATGGCAAATAAAAACAGCGGCCTTGTCCACGGTACGGCGTCTATAAGAGAGCCGGTCATAACCGGCAGCACGGCGGATGACCTGTCGATTACCGTGACCCTGCAATTTACCGCAGATACAATCCCCAACACCGTGCCGAACTACCGCGTTATGCTGGTGGGTAAATACAACGGTGAAGAAACAATCAGCAATGCGGCAGAGGATACAACGGCAGCCAACACACAGCCGCTGAACGGCCAGTATGTGACGCTTGCTGCGGTGGAAAAGCCGGTCTACAGCAGCGGCACGGAATTTGTGCTGAGCAACCTGCCCGCCGTGGTCTTTGACGGCAGCTACACCGACCTGAAGGTCATCTCTGTGCCTATTGATGCCGGTTATCCGCAGGTCGTGACCCGCTGGGAAATCACCGCAGACGAGGCCCTGAATGCTATTGGAAGTAACAATAACCCCGTCAGCTGGAACAACGGCATTGAGATCGTGCGCGGTGCGGACGGCAAATTCAGCTATTACCACCTGACCCCGCTGCAGTTCTTTGCGGACAATGACTCGTGGTACAGCATGGCTAAAAAGCAGATTCGCAGGGATGACCTCGGCCTCACACTCTTGAAAGCCCCCACGGTAAGCAATACTGCCACGGGTAAAGTGAGCACCGACAACAAGCTGAACTATACCTTTACATGGACGCAGTACGATGACAACGGCAGTGCTGATACAAGCAAGCATGACTACGATGTCACCCTGTACGGCCTGCTGACCGAAAAGGATGGCACCACAATCACGGGCAAGGAAAAAATCGAGCTGAAGGACGGCGTGTCGCTGGCGGAGAAAATCAAATTTGACAAAGGAACCGGCACCTATACCCTGACCCTCTGCGTGGATGATGACCTTGCAAGCGGCAGCTGGCGCTATGATACGGTGCGGCTGCATGTCACCCGCAAGCCGGGCGAGGGGGACACCAATGCAATCGGTCTGGCGGGCGAGGCGGATTGTGCTGTTAAGCAGCGCTTGTCTGCGGTAGGTCAGGTCAACAGCATCATGCGCACCAATGACAACAGCGCCAATGCGCTGAACTACGACATCACCTGGCCCGCAAGTGCGGACGCCAAAGGCGAGAACACGGTGACATATACCCTGTACGCGGAAAAGAGTGACGGCAATAATTGGACGGCGCTTGCCAGCTGGCCGGGCATCACGAAAAACAGCTGCACCGTTGACCTTGAGAAGTATCAGGGCGCGACCCTGCGGTTCTATGTCGTAGCAAATGCGGTTGACGAATCGAAGTATTGCAGCCCGAACGGCGAGTACAGCAACCCGCTGGTTGTCGAAATGCGCCTTGCTGCGCCCGTTGTGACCACAGCCGCGCTAAGCTATACAGCGCCGAGCCAGACCCAGTTCCTGACCGAGGAGAAGCTGACGCTGACAGTTCAAGACGCCAGCAGCGGCAGCTACTACTACATGGGCTATCTCTTTAAAGATGCCGCGGATTACAAGCAAATTGCTGTGCTGGCGAACAGTTATCAGCATGCGCAGACGCCCGATGATAAGGCCGCTAGTCTGGCAGCCCTGACAAATGCGCTGAATGAAATGCTTACCGACAAGGCCAACCCCGGCCGCGTGCTGCGCCTGCTGCCGGAAGGCCGGATGGACGGCGGCGCACAGGCAGAAACAACAGCGGGCGGCGCAGCGTTTGCGCTTGGCGATGAAAGCTTTACCATGAAGCCGGAGTATGCCGGTTACTGGCTGCTGCCCGCCCTGCGCAGCATGTCCACCGACGGCACAACCGCCAGCTCCAACTGGTACTACTATGTCGCAGACAGTGCGCAGGCAACCCCCACCCAGATGCAGCTGCCCAAGATCAAGCTGGATGCACCTGCGGCTGTGATCGGCAATGTGGAACGCGAGGAAACGGTCGGTCTGTATGATAATCCGGAATGTGCCGGCGCAGCGCTGGAAACCAAGACGCTGCAGCTGTCCCGCCGCACAGTAGAATGGCCGCTGGGCAATCTGTATGACGATGAGGACGCAGGTACGGTGCGCAGCCTGACCAATGTATATCGGTTTACTGTGACGCCGGTTTCTGCCAGCGAAGTACCCTACACGGTAAAGGTCTGGGTGAATGACCGGGAGTATACGGATGATAACGGCAAGCTTCACCCGATCGGCGAGATAGTCAAGGTAGAAAAGACCGTCACGCTGACCAATGGGGCTGGTGAAAAGGAGATACTGACAAAGGAAATCGCGCCTACTGTGGACGAAGCAGCACAGCGTGTCTGGTATGACCTGAGCCTGCTGCCGACCGTTGAAAAGAGCGAAGGTGAAACATGGCAGTGGAGCGAATGGAAGCGGCAGACAACGCGCATCACAGGTACTGAGGTAGGGGATACCACAAAGGCGTACTACGCAGCCGATGTATACCCGATGCTGGAGGTTGTGAAGAACAGCGCGAATGAAGTGATGCTCCGTGTAACACTGCCTGACCTGTTCAAGGTCTACATGGATACGCAGGATACCCTGCAAAAAATCACTGCCACACTGACCGTGCAGGCCCTGCCGTATGAGGACGCAGCCGGAAATACGGACGGCAAAACGGCAGAATCCGAGCAGAATGCTGTCGTGCTGAACGATACAGGCACGGCATCCCAGACGGCAGAGGAAGCACCGTACAGTGATGACAGCGAGGCAGAGGATACGGTGTCAGTGCAGGCGTGGCGAAGCCCGGCCCGCGCGGTCACGGAATCGCACCCAACAAACCAGACCCCGGAGACCGCAGCTGATGCGGAAACCATACAACCGCCTGCGGCCTGACGGCTGCAGCAGAAAGGAGGTGGCATTATGTGCCGGAAAGTGCGCAGCATCCTGCAGGGAAAGCAGGGCTTGTCTATGATACTGGTTCTCTGCATGGGGGCACTGTTTGCGGCGCTGTCTGCAGCGCTGGTCTATGCGGCTTCTGTGCTGACGGCCAATGCCAACCGCCAGCTGTTGGAGCAAGAGGTGTATCAGCTTGCCACCAGCTTCTCAGATATACTGGGGGAACAGCTGAACGACAGTGGCAGCGAATTTGCTATATTTATCAATAACACCTACATGCGGTCAGAGTATTACGGCAAAAATCCCTTTGAGGAGGAAACGGAGCCCAAAACCTTTGAGGCTGCCTTGAGTGGGGACGGCAGTGACGGCGCAGATACAATAAAGATCACGCTGCGCCGCCGCCCCGGCGAGGAAGCGGAAAAGCTGAACCTGAACGGCAGTATAGGGCAGTCCGTGGACACCAGTGATACAAGCTGGCAGCAGCTTTTGAACAGTTGGCAGGCTGATAACTATAAGCTGGTCGATCTGCAGCTGGATGTGACTGTTACCGTAGAAAAAGGCGGGGAAAGCTTTGCCTATACCGTGACCTATGACCGCGCGGTGCATTATGCTGTCAGCTATTATACGCTGGATAATGATACGGCACAGTATAAATGGGACAAACAAAATGCATTTAGCGCTGTTAATGGCGGTTCAACGGTTACAATCGATGCCAATGGGGCATCTAGAAAAATCGTCCCGCACTTTGACACAGCTGATCCGGAGTCCATCACCTACACACGCGGCGTTAAGCAGAAAACCACCGCACAGGAGTGACCGCCATGAAAAAAATACTGAAAAATCAGCGCGGAGAAACCATTGTGGAAGTGCTGGTGTCGTTTGTGCTGCTGCTTATGTTTACCGCCATGTTTGTGGTATCGCTGCGGTATGCCCGGGCCATGTCCCAAAAGGCGGAAACGCTGCGGGAAACGGCATATCAATTATGCGCCGGGCTGTACCCGATACCGAAAACGCAGGGCGAAGCGCAGCAACCGGGAAATGAGTGGCGGCCTGTGAGCGGTAAGGAAAATTTGACCTTTCAGTTTAAGTCGGGAGAGGCAATGGTGTTTTCCGTATCCGGGATCAAACTGGATGGTATGACGGTGGAGGCGAAGGTTACTGCAGCGGAGGGTGGCGAGGAGAACACGAAAACGGAATCCTACACCTTCCACCGCTACAGCAAAGGTCAGTCAAATACCAGCGGGGGACAGGGAACACCATGATGCGAGTGCTGAAAAACAAACGGGGGACAACGCTGGTCGAGCTTGTTGTCTGCATGGTGCTGCTGTCGCTGTTTACGCTTGCGGCTGTCACGCTGATACAGCCCAGCGCGCAGGCGTATATGCAGGTGCAGCAGCAGACCCGCGCCCAGAATCTGGCCGATGCGCTGATCGAGACCATCCGCGGCGAGCTGCTGAACGCTAACGGGTATATCCGCTTTGCGGACGGCGCAACAGGTAATAATTTTGACACGGTGTTTGACAAAAAAAGTGGTGTCAGCAGCGGTACAGCGTTGGAGTTCAGCGTCTACCCCAATCATATCGAGCTGATCGACAAGGATAAGGTCCCGGCGCTGACAAAGGCGGACGGAACGCAGCTGCTGAGCCTAGATGCTGCGAACGAGCTGGATGGTTACCTGCACATGCGGTTCTATCTGCAGGAGAAAGACACCTATAAGCCCCAGCATAAGGTGACATTAGAGAACGGAACGAACCTGCCTAATGTTGCCTACGCCTACACGACAGCCTACCCCAAGGACGCCTACATGGGGATGGTTATCAGTGACCTGCAGTTTTACGCCCGCAGCTATACCAAGGCCGAGGGGGAAAAGTACGCCCATGTCACGGCGCTGACCGTTGTGCTGACCGTGGCCCAGAAGGACGCACAGGGCAAGGCCGTGCCGCTTTGTACCCAAAAGGCGATCGTGCCGCTGCCGGGCGCACCGGTGTATATCGAGCAACCCGGCGACTGGGACGGCAGCAACCCGGCGGTGTCGTGAAGCACCGCCCAAGCAAGAACATCCTGTGTTATGCTGGACAAACTGCTTGATTTTTGTTATACTATAGAACAATATGGGGAAGGTGGGGCGCTGCGCCCCGTTGTATAGAGCAGAGAGGAATACCACATGGCAACAGTCGAAATCAGAATGTTGGGCGATTTTGAGATCCGCGTAAACGGCAGGCCGGTGCTGGCCCAGCTGGCACAGTCCCGCAAGGCAACGGCGCTGGTGCAGTACCTTGTGCTGCAGCGCGGGGAGCGGGTGTCCCACAAGACCATCACCGATACGCTGTGGGCGGGCGAGCGCTCGACCAACCCGGATATGGCGCTGCGCGCGATTTTGCACCGCTTCCGCAATATGATCGAGGCCGAGGGCCTGACCGAGCTGCAGGGCTGCATCCAGACCAGCCGCGGCAGCTACCAGTGGAACCCCGCGCAGGATTGCAGCGTGGATGTGTTTGAGGTCAACGACCTGTCCGAGAAGGCCCGCAGCGAGGCCGACCCCGAGAGCCGCGGCCGCCTGTATGAGGAGATCGTCAACCTGTACAAGGGCCGTCTGCTGCCCCAGTTTGCCACCGAGCCATGGGTCGAGAGTGTCAGCGTCCGGCTGCACGGGCAGTACCGCACGGCCATTCTGGGCCTGTTGGAGCTTTGCAAAAAGTGGGGCGAAAGCAGCCGCATTATATCGCTGTGTGCCCACGCGCTTGAGCTGGACCCCTACGAGGAGCGCCTCTATCTGGAGGAGATCGTGGCGCTGGAATCGCTGGGCCGCCACACCGAGGCACGGGACCTTGCCCGCCGCGGCAACGCAATGGGCTGCCTGCACCATGCCATTGACCCGGGACGCGCCGGCTCTGCCTACCGCCAGATGCGTCAGGCGGACCGCAACATGGAGAGCGAGCTTTCCCGCCTGACCGCCGCCCTGCCCGACACCGAAAACACCGGCGCCTGCCTCTGCGACTTTGAAACCTTTAAGGAGACCTACCGCGTGCTGCGCGGTGTGCAGGCCCGCTATGGTCTGCCGGTGTTTCTGGCCATCGTGACGGTGGCCCCCGGCCAGAATGCCGAGCCTGCCGAGACCGCCGCCATGGTGGAGCAGCTTGGCGAGCTGATCCACACCACGCTGCGCCAGTGTGATGTGGCCGCCCGCTACAGCGATATGCAGTATGTCATCATGCTCAGCGGCAGCGCGGCCGAGACAGGCTCCAGCCCGCTGGAGCGCATCAAGGCGGCCTTCTACCGCGTGCCCGCCCACGGCCGGTATCTGCTGAGCTACAATGTCTATGTGCCGGAGATCAAGGCTGATAGCGGACGCGCCCGCCGCCGCAAAAAAACAACGAAGAAATAAGCAATTTTCCCAGCCGCGCCGGTGCGCGGCTCTTTTTTTGCACTTTACACAATCTTTTGACTAAAAATTTTTACAAAAAATCTAAAAAAACTGTTTAAATTTCCACAACAATGTGGTAAAGTAGTATCAAACAGGTGGGAAGTGTTCAAAATTCACTCCGCCGCAAAGAATATCTACGCCGCAGGGCGGTTGGAAACGCCCCGGCGCGAAAAGAGGTTTGACGATCCATGGGCTACGCAAGCAAAGACATCCGCAACATTCTGGTGGCCGGCCATGCCGGCTGCGGCAAAACAACGCTGACCGAGGCACTGCTGTACATGAGCGGCGCTACCGAGCGTATGGGCCGCGTGGAAGACGGCACCACTGCCAGTGACTTCGACCCCGAGGAGACCCGCCGCAAGGCATCGCTGAATGCCAGCGTTGTGCCGGTCGAGTATGAGGGCATCAAGTACAACCTGATCGACGCCCCCGGTCTGTTTGACTTTGAGACCGGCGCCGCCGAGGGCATCATGGCAGCGGAGAGCGTGCTGATCTGTGTATCCGGCCGCTCCGGCGTTACCGTCGGCGCAGAGAAGGCCTACCAGCTGGCACTGAAAAACAACAAGGCGCGGATGATCTTTGTCACCAAGACCGACCTTGAGAACGCCGATTACTTTAAGATCCTTGAGCAGATGAAGATCAAGTTCGGCCCGAGCGTCTGCCCCTGTGTCGTGCCGGTCCGCCTCGATGACGGCACGGTCGCGTACATCAACCTGTTCAGCCAGAAGGCCTTTAAATATGAGGGCGGCAAGCAGGTGCAGATCGAGGTGCCTGACATCGGCCACCGCTTTGAGGGTCTGATTCAGGCCATGAGCGAGGCCATCGCCGAGACGGACGAGGCCCTGATGGAGAAGTTCTTCGAGGGTGAGGCTTTCACCACCGAGGAGATCGTGCAGGGCATGGCCGCCGGCGTGCGCAGCGGTCAGATCACCCCCGTGTTCTGCGGCAGCGCCGTCAACATGCAGGCGCTGGATATGCTGCTCTACAACATGAATGTGCTGCTGCCCGGCGCAGATACCGCCGCAGCCGTGGCCGAGGATAAGGACGGCAGCCCTGTGGATATCGCGGTCGATGACGCTGCGCCGCTGTGTGCCTATGTGTTCAAGACCGTGGCAGACCCGTTTGTCGGTAAGCTGAGCTTTATCAAGGTGCTGTCCGGCAAGCTGACCGCTGCCAGCAACGCCGTCAACGCCCGCACCGGCCAGCCGGAGCGCATGGGCAAGACGCTGACTGTCTGCGGCAAAAAGCAGACCGACACCGCCGAGATCGCGGCGGGCGACATCGGTGCCGTTGCCAAGCTGGCCACCGCCAAGACCGGCGATACCCTGTGCGAACCCGCCCGCGTTGTGGCGCTGCCCGCACCCGTCTACCCTATCA
>ERZ1034992.804-NODE-804-length-16017-cov-20.778286_pt1 | contig 16017 bp, 23 predicted proteins | sample MGYA00520695_ERZ1034992 | MGnify/ENA primary metagenome ERZ1034992 (study PRJEB33766, sample SAMN09781778) | gut metagenome | biome: gut microbiome | host: Homo sapiens | place: Madagascar | study: EMG produced TPA metagenomics assembly of the PRJNA485056 data...
ATGTTTAGTAATCAATGCAACATAACTACATATTCTGTATCATTGTTACTTCAATGTGGAAAAGTGTTTTAAAGCCTTTATTTATAAGGGTTTTAGCTAGATGAACCCCTTATATTTTTTTGACAATGATACATAACACATTTTTGTATCATTGTGGTAGTTTTCCACAATTTTTTAGTCATCAAATCCCCATGCTGACTCACCTCTTGCCTTGGTTACAACCTCATCTTCAAGGCATATATATTGTTGGGTAATCATTGATGAAGAATGATCAAGCATACGCTGTACCAGGTGGATATCATGAGTCACATCATAGGTGAATCTACCATAGCTTTTTCTAAGACTATGACAGCCAATGTTGTACTTAATTCCCACTTCATTTCCAAGCTGTTTAATGATTTTATATGCTTGTCCTCTTGTTATTGGTTTAGTTGTATTTTTAAAGGTGTGAAAGATGTATTCTTTATCAGTTAGATTAAGAAATTCCATATAATCAGATACTACTTTCATGACCTTCTCATTTAGTTGATATTTAAGGGTTTTATTGGTCTTATATTCGGTAATTCTTACACACCCTCCTGCAATATTCTTTGGCCGTAATTGAAGCAAGGTTTCAATTCTGCAACCTGTATTACAACCTAGAATCAACATGACATAATTTCTATACCAACGCATGTATTCATGAGAACCAGAAACAGCCTTATCTCTTTTGATAAGGCATAGATTACACATCTCTTTGAAATCATCAAGCTTGAAAGGGTAGACATCTACTCTACCCTCACCATAAGAGTGATAAACTCGACTGCTCATTAATTAACACCTCCTTTACTAATTTGTTTGTTTCTTCATTTCTTTCTTGCATCGACACCACTACAAAGTCGCTATCCTTACACCGATACGTATTTTCAATACGCTCACAACATTCTTTTAAAGAGTCTAGGTAAAAATACCTATCTAGACAATCATTCGTGAAATGCCATTTAAAACATGTAATAGACATATATACTCCTTAATAGAAATTAAAGTTACTTTGAATTCCTGAGTATTTGATATTGAATACCTCAGCCCACTTAGTAACAAAATCTTCAACAATAGCAGTAGGTCCTATATTGTGGTCACCCCTTACCTGAATTACCTGTTTATTCTTAAGTTCAAGTGTATAAAAAGGAATATCAGGATGCTCTAATGCTCTTATAAACATTATTTCCGTTGTGCCTGCTGCTACGTTTTTATCGTAGGTTCTAACACAGTGGTGCAGTTCTTCACTCTCTCTATATAACTCTTCAAGTGTTTCAACAGGCTTTATCATTAAGCCATCACTTTCATAAGAGAACTTTGAATGTTTCTTATATGACTTTTTAAAGCCATCAACAAGTTCTTTAGACTTGGCCAACTTTACCTTTACCGCACTATCTGCATGGGCTTTTTGGAAGTCTTTTGGATATAGCTGCTTAGGATCATTTATTGCGCCTAGCGATAACAAATCTCTTAAGTAGTCATAATAGTCATATGTAAGGAAATGACCTTTTTTATTTTGTTCAATTAAGTACCTAACAGTCTTTTCTTGGCCAAACACTTCTTTAATTTCAGGTTGATAAACATTGAAGGTTCTTTTTAAAGAATCAATATCTCTTTGAGTTATATAAACACTAATATCAGTTATTCCAGACTTTCTACAGTTCATTAAGTCATTGAAATTGAAAAAATTATTTTTAAGAAGATGAACACACTCCTTTTTGATTTTAAAAATCTCATGGACACTCTTTTTAGAAGTATCAAGGTAATCAATATACCTAATCCACTTATCCAGTCCTGTTTTTGCCAACAATTCAACTTTTGGATTCTCTAGATAATAAGTTAAGAATTCATTGAAGTCCAACTTAATATCAGCGTTCCACCCTGTATAAAGTAAGTTATTATCTTCCAGGAACAAATAAGGATTTTGGATGAAGTGTTGCGGATAGAATTCCCAGAACCTACTAGGGGAATTATTCTTTGCTGGCCACATATAGAAATGATTATCTCTTATGCCCCAATCAACACACTTACCACCCATAGTCATATAGATTAAAGGACTTAAGAATTGATGATGATCATAGAATCTAGCAACTTCTTTTATAAACAATTCCTTTTTCTTTGACTTGTACGTGCTTGTATAAGCAAAGGCAAACACTCTTTTAAGAGGTTTGCCATCAAGCATTGAATAGTAATTGGCATACTCAATTCTATGTAATCCGTAATAGCTTCTATAAGCTCTTTTAGTCTCTAGTTTAGCGATATCTTTTCTTAAATCTTTTGGCCAAGGATAGTACTTAGTGACATTAGAATAAGGATTCTTGTTCGACATTGATTACAATCATTTCCTTTCCAAATGTTCCCTTTTCAATCTTCTTAGGCTTTTCTTCCTCAACTGTTTCCTTTGGTTCTTCTGCCTTTTCTTCCTTAACCTTTTTGACTTGTTCTTTTGGTTCTATAACTTTCTTAGGTTCTTCTTTTACTTCTTCATCAATAGCCTCTTCAACATGCTTTTCTTGTATAGGTTTATCCTTATAAGCACCAGGATTTTTTAACATCAAATCAGCAATGTTGATGGTCATTTCTCTTACTTCTTCATCACATATACAAGCAATGCCATTAATTGCTTGTTTTTTTGCCTCTTTTTCAATCTCCTTGGCAATCTTGTTTACATCACCATGTATATTTTCCTTTTGAAGAACGCTTCTAATAAACTCCTTAAGTGTTGGCATTAGTCCTCTTCCTCCTCTTTTTTTGGCTTCTCTTTGTAGTATTCAAATATCGCTTTATCAGTGAAGCCTAAACTTTTTAATAACTCAAATGTCTTTTTAGAAAAGTTTGAAGCTTTTACAGTCATAGCATTCAAATCTCTTTTTACTCTATCTATCGTGAATCTTTGTTTATGAGTTAAATCATCCATACTCTTTAAACGGTCATATTCATCAATAGAAATGGTTATTTCACCTTTTCTTTTATAACTACCCATATATACCTCTTAAGTAGATTCATTCAGCATAGAGCCACCCATTAGGGCGAGCAGTAGACTTTAGAATTGTTAGTTGTATGTCCAGAATCTAATTAATTAAACAACTCTAAATCTTGGCCAACTTACTTACTAACCCCTTACACACAATTAGTAAGAACTGTTGGAACTAATGAGTGACTCTATACTGAAGAATCTAAATGATCAATTATCTTTTCTTGCTAGTAAGGCACCCAAACAAGTAACACATCATCAACACAATTACAGTTGGAAGTGAGAATACAAGCATCACTTCAACATCAGCAAACATTCCCCAATTAAGAACAAATATTGTGATGATAAACATCATCAATATGCCAACTTCATACTTATTCATTTCCTACTCCCCATTCTTTTACCTTTTTCAAATTTACCAATGCATCTTCAAATAAGTCATTAAAGAATTCTTGATTAAACAACATAATCATATGAATCGTATTAAGTAACTTTTTATCTGATAGATTTTGTAATAGCAGCCATCTATAATCATCCCTAGACAACTTGTCATCATAACAATCAACCATCAAATCAGTTAATTCATAAATAACTTCGAAGCCACACTTTTCGTATTCTTCCTTCTTAATATCCTTTAATCTCTCATTTGGCCATCTATCAATTTTTAGTGTTATTGTTTCCATTATTTTGTATCTCCTATTAATTTAGTCCACTTAACGAAAGCTCTTAATGCTGGAGCCTTATTAGCCTCACTAGCCCACTCACAGAACTTAATGTGGCCATCTTCATAGAAAGTGATTAAGTCTTTCTTCTTTGTAAAAATTAATGAGTTAATATAAATCTTGGCAAACTCCATTGATCCATCTAACTTTGGGGTATATCGATAATCATCAACATTTAAAGAGTTTGTTTCTAATTCCTTTTTTATAGAAGCTTTTAAATACTCAAGAGCTAACATTGCACGAAGCACCTTAATATCAGTCTCTTTAATCTTTTGATAAGTTAACCCTGCATCCTTAAAAGCTTGTCTTGCATCCTGACTATTCATTATTTGTTCACCTCTAGATACTTAACCCACTCACTAAACGCCTTCTTAATTGGTGCTGCATTAGAATCATCAGCCCAACCACATAAGCTAATCGTTTCATCCTTGTCATCATAGAAAGTAACTGCATCACGATTATTGAAATAATTAGAAGCTAAAGTAATCTTTCCATACCATAAAGAACCATCAGTCTTGAAATAACTAGTAATTCTATTTACATGCATAGAACTACAGTTACATTCATTGTTCTTAACAGCCACATCCAATTCACGTTTAAGTATTTCTACTAACTGATTGAAAGCTGTTGGAGTGATATCTTTATAAGATAATCCACTCTCTTCAAATAATTTGTTTGCATAATTATCAATCATTTCCTTACTCCTTTTTATTGCTATAATGGAGTTAGATATTTTTGGTATCTAACTAAGCCGTGCCTTCCGAATAACGCTCGGCTTTTTTAATTGTCATTTTGTTATCATCCTAATTCTTCGCACCAAGTGAAGCAGCTAACCAACTAATTTATACTTGGAGAATCATTTAAAATTTCTTATGCCAGATTTCAACTACTAGTTACTGCTTTGTCATTTGTTATCGTTACACTTTGTTAACTGCCTCATTTGGTACGAAGAACACCAATTGTTAATTCCCTAAGAAGCTACATCACATTCATTAAAATTAAGCTTTATAACCTTAGGCTCATTCATTTCTCTTTCAACCGCCCTTTGAATTCTCTTGTAATTCATTGGATACTTCTTAAGCATTGCATCAAGAGGAATCAATTCACTTCTACCCCTAATCATTGGCTTCTTACCCATTTCCTTAAGCTCATTCAATATTTCCTTGTGATATCTACTAGCCATGTTTCTACTACATCCATACAACTCGCTAATTTCATCAATAGAAATATAGTCTTGGTCCAGGATCTCTAATTGTCTACTAGGTATAGGTTTTGCAATTTTCATTTTGTTATCTCCTTTCATTAGTTCTTCATTCCAGGTGAAGTAGTTAGTAGTAGTAAACATTAGTTTTAAGCAAGCTAAATAAAGGGATAATTAGCTAACTACTTCATTTGGAACGAAGAAATGTTTTTTTGACCACTAATCGTGGGCATTAGTTTAAAAAAATATTTTTTGAATTGGCTTCTTATAGTAATCTGCGATTCTAATCTTGACTTCATCTCTAGGAGAACGCTCGCCACGTTCATACATAGCTAGCGCTGATTTTGAAATTCCTATAGCTTTTGCGGACTCTTCAATCGTTCTATTACCTCTAAGACGTCTTAGTTCGTTTCCTACTTCTTTCTTGTCTTTCAATTTACTCTCCTTTCAGTGTCCACATATCGTGTCCTCACATATATATTACAAAATGCCTAATATCATGTCAAGCACATTTTGTGTCTTTTTATTATTGTAATGAAAGCACATTTTGTGTACTATATAATTACCAAAGAAGGGAGGATATAAATTGAGAAGTTTTGCTGAAACGTTAAAGTTTTTAAGAGAAAACAAAAACTTGTCTCAAAGGGAATTGGCTAGTGATTTAGATATTAGTAAAAGTTCTGTTGGGATGTATGAGCGTGGTATTAGAGAACCAAATTTTGAAATGCTAGAAACAATTGCTGATTATTTTAATGTAGATATGAACTATTTGTTAGGCAAGAAAGATACAACTACGCAAATTGTTCTTCCTGTTCCAGAAGTCACCAGGACTATTAATATCTATGAACCACTATCTTGTGGTAATGGACTGTTTGTAGATGATAACCTAATGACTACTATGTCAGTTCCTGAATCAATGCTGCCTAAAGGTAAGAAGGTATTGTTTGGCCAGTATGCTAGTGGTGACTCTATGATTAACAAAGGAATCAATGATGGTGACTTATTAATATTCTCTAAAGAGGAATGTGTAAGTGGTGATGTTGGGTGCTTTTGTATCGATGAGAATGTGGCCACATGTAAGACTTTGAGAATAATTGGCCAACAAATAATGTTAATGCCTGCTAATGAAAAGTATGAGCCAATCGTTGTTGATCCAATTAACTTTAAGTGTGTTGGGAAGTTGGTGCTTGTTATTAATAAGCGCTGGGACGAAGACTAAATGAAAAAAACAGCCAAATCACGACCAAGTAAATTTGACTGTTTACTTCATTACCATTCACGAAAGGAACGATAACAAAATGACAAAAGTATTATATCAAATAATCTTCCTTTTTCGTGTAGAAAGGAAGAGAGAATGCCAGTATATAAAGATAAAAGACGTGGCCAATGGTTTGCTCAATTAAACTATACAGACTCTTTGGGTAGACATAAACAGGTTAAGAGTAAGTACTTCGATACCAGGAAGGAAGCTCAAGCTGAGTTGGCTGAAATGACTGTAAAAAAGAAGAAGACTGATAATGTAACTTTTAATGATGTACATATAGCTTATGTTGAGGACCAAAGAAAGATTGTTAAGCCTATTACTGCTACCCACTATGACCCTTTATTTAATCATGTAAAGGATTTAATTGGGGATATTAGAGTTGATAAGTTGACTATGGCTCAATATAAGGAAATTAAGAAAGAGATTGATAAGAAGGACTTATCGACTTCTAGGAAGAATAGAATTCATAAGCATATATGCATTCTTTGCAAGTATGCACTTATTAATTATGATGTAAGATGTGATGTACCTGAGAAGTGTGGAGGATTTAAGGATCCAACAAAGATTGAAGATGATGGACTTAAGTATATTACTGAGGAACAGTTTAAAGTATTTATTGAAGAAGTGGATGATGTTGTCTTCAAGAGCTTGTTTACAGTTCTGTTCTACCAGGGATTAAGAATCGGCGAGGCTTTGGCTTTGACCTATAATGATATTGATTTGAAGAATGGTAAGATGAAGATTAATAAGACTTATACGTCTAAGATAAATAAGGACTATAAGAAGCAATCTTATTACATTACTAGTCCAAAAACTAAAAATTCAAATAGAACTATTCCAATTTCAAAAGAGGCTCTAGATGCCCTTAAAATCGTTCAAGAGTACTATATGGATTATGATAAGTTTAAGAAAACCTGGTTTGTGTTTGGAGGGCCTTATCCATTATCAGAAACTACTATTGCTACAAAGAAAGATAAGGCATTTAAAGCATGTGGAATTGATAGAATAACAGTTCATCAATTTAGACACTCATGCGCCTCTTATTTGTTTGATCATGGAGTAGACCCAGTTAAGGTGCAACACTTCTTGGGGCATAGCAAATTAAGTACCACAATGGACATATACGTTCATCTTAAACAAGATAAGCTAAATGATATCTTTGATTTTACAAATTAACACTTGCGCACGAATTTGCGCACGATTATTTTAAAAAATGGCTATTTTCATAATTTGTCATAATTGCCTAATACCGCATAAATAAAGGGTTTTAGACACATGATAGTTAATTAAAAATAGACCATATGAGGCTGGCCGGAACCACCATTAGTTAATTATGTGCCTTAAATAGGCACTTTTTTAATGTTTGGCCACGAATTGCGCACGAATTTATATATAATTAATGTTTATCTTTTTGACATCTGAATTTTCCCTTGTTTTTATTAGATCTAAAATACAAATCCTTATTCTCTTTTGTACAGTATATTCAAAACTCCTCATGTTAATAACCATGAGGAGTACATCATCATTCATTAGTTTCTAAAGCCTTATAATATATCAACATCATAAAGGTAGAAACAATAAGCCCAATATAGAATTCAGGAAAAGCCATATCAAGACTTGTCTTTAAACTTATTTGAGGTGTAATTGTATAAGTATACCAAGTAAAGAACATAAATAATTCGGATATTACTATACCTATAGTTCCAATACCACTTATCCATTCATCAGTAAATAGTCCAATCACAAATATCACAAGTGATAACATCCCTATTGGATTTGTAAGATTAATAATACCAGAGATTTCTTGTACACCTTTCATACCACCATATTGATTAAGCAACATCGGTGATAAACTAGCGATAAATAATAACGACAATAAAACTTTCTTTTTCATTTTGATCTCCTATCTTCTAATTTGATTTAGATTTAATCTTCTAGTATGAGCAATTGGTGTCCACTCAACTTTCTTAAATAAGGCAACGATTGTGATTGGCATATACGTAAGCATAAATATTGGACAAGTAAAGATATAAATAATCTTCTTCAAATTTGTACAATAAATATTCTTCCATTCCTTTAGTGTTGTTAATAGGGAGATGATGAACAATATAAGATACATCCCTAAGAAGACATTAAACAAACTACTAAATAAATATATAAATGAATTGTTTAATAAGAAGCGATCAAGAATATAAGCTATATTAACAACAAAACTAATAAAACTTATTATTCCTGCAGGAGCCGAGTTCATTAGCATGTCATAGCTTGAGAAATCACCCTTAATGACCTTTTTAATAAGCTCTAAGCCATATTTGTTTAAAACTTGAATTATCCCCTTAGACCATCTTAATCTTTGATTAAAAGACTGTTTAAAGCTTGTAGGCTGTTCATCATAAACAACCGCCTTATCAGCATAGCCAATCTTTATATCTTTTAACACGCTATCAACACTAAACTCGATATCTTCTGTCAACAAGAAATAGTTCCACCCATCATTGTTTTCTATCAATTCATTTGAAACCAAGAAACCAGTGCCACTTATTGCACAACTAGAATTTATAATCATTCTAGAAGTATTCAAATGAGAAGATTCATGTAAATACCACAAACCATAACCAGCACTAATCCAGTTATCACCATAATTTTTAGAATTACGATAAGAAGTAACTGCTTGATAACCTTCGTTATACACTCTATTTATTTCCTTAATAAAGTCTTTATCTACAATATTATCGGCATCAAACACAAGATATGCATCATAGTGCTTGTTTGTTTGTTTAATCTTATTTAACAAACAATTTAAGACATAACCCTTACCTACTTCAACAGAATTAAATCTTTTATATACAATAGCACCCTTTTGTTTAGCAAGCTCATAAGTATTATCGCTACAGTTATCTGCACAAACATAGATATCAACATAATCACTTGGATAGTTTTGATTCTTAAGACTATCTATAAGATTGCCAATGACCTGTTCCTCATTTCTAGCCGCAATTAGAATCGCATATCTATTTGTTTTATCATTAATAACTCTTGTCCTATTTCTTACAAATAATGGCAAGAATAAATATAATGCCTGATATGTATAACATAAGATAAATATAATAGTTACAATTTTATTAAAATAGTCAATATTCATAAATCTACTCCCTCTGTATTATTTGTACTATCTGTATTAATTGTATTAGTCATTATATTTATTTGTCAACAAAAAAAAAAGAGCAAAGTGCTCTTAGTACATTACTTTACTTAAGAACAACTTCGCTCTATCAGTCTTTGGATTATCAAAGAAATCTTTCGCATTGTTTTCTTCGATAATCTTGCCATCTTCCAAGAAAACAATTCGATTTGCGACCGTCTTACAGAAACCCATTTCATGAGTAACGATAACCATAGTCATGCCCTCTTTTGCCAATTCCTTCATTACTTCAAGAACCTCGATAACCATTTCGGGATCTAGGGCACTAGTCGGTTCATCAAACAACATTATCTCAGGATTTAAACACAAGGCTCTTGCGATGGCAACTCTTTGTTTCTGACCACCTGATAAGTTATTTGGATACTCATTCTTTTTATCTGCTAAACCTACTCTATCTAGATAACCTAGGGCAATCGTTTCTGCTTCATTCTTATCCATTTTTAAGACATTAATAAGCGCCAGTGTTAAATTATCCATTACAGTCATATTAGGAAATAAGTTGAAATGTTGGAAGACAAAGCCCATATGGCTTCTTAATTCTTTAAACTTTACAGGATTATTTGAATCTAAAAGTTCATCATTAATATAAATATTTCCTTTTTCAGGAATTTCAAGTCCTTCTATACATCTTAAAAGTGTTGATTTACCTGAACCAGAAGGACCAATCAAACAAACAATTTCACCTTTTTTAATTTCTAAGGAAACATTATTTACGGCCTTCAAATGATTTTTAGCTCCGGAAACAACGAAAGACTTTGTAATATTTTCTACCTTAATCACTTAACGCCAACCCCATTTCTATTTTCTTTCCAATTAAAGATATCACTATAGTGATAATCAAATAATATACAGCTGCTATACAATATGGAGACATAACATCATAATAGTTAGTTCCAAGAATTTGAGCACCCTTCAAAAGCTCAACCGCACCTATCGTACTGATTAAAGATGTATCCTTAGTAAGCGTAATAAGCTCGGATATCATTGGAGGTACGATATGTTTGAAAGCTTGCGGTAAGATGACAAATTTCATGGTTTGAAACTTACTTAAGCCAAGTGTCTCACAAGCTTCTGTTTGTCCCTTATCAACCGCATTAATACCAGATCTAATAAGTTCTGTTTGATATGCACCAGAATTGATAGACATAGCTACAACACCGATTAAATAAGGATTCATTCTCATAATCTTTCCACTAAAGGCAGTATAGATAGATGGAATAACCGAGAAGATAATCAAGATTTGAAGCAGCATCGGTGTGCCTCTTATTACTTCAACATAAATATTAGCTAAGCCCTTTAAAATAATATTCTTACTTCTTTTGCCACACGATCCTAGTATCCCTAATATTAGGCCAAAGAAAAGGGATAGAATGGCAATCCCTACCGAATATCCGGTGCCTTTTAATAGGTATAATAGATTTTCAAGTGTAAAGATTTCTTTAAACGCAATAAACATTTCTATCCCTCACATACTATTTAACTTCAATTGGTGAAATTTGATATTGTTCACAAAGTGACTTATATCCATCAGATGCAATAAATAATTCAATAGCTTGATTAATAATCGCAAGAGTTTCATCATCGCCCTTACCAACAACGATATAACTATATTCATCATCAAGAGCTTCATCAAGAACAACATATTTACCAGTAGATGCATAAGAAGTTGCTACAGCTTCATCAAGTACAACTGCATCGTATTGATGAGCATCAAGACCTGGAATCATATCATTAACTGATTGAATTGAAGATACATTTTCTTTACCAAAAGTTTCTTGAGCAAGTTTTTCATCAGTTGATCCTGTTTGAGCAGCAAGTTTTTTACCTTGTAAATCAGCTAATGTTGAATAGCCACTATCAGCTAATACCATTACAACTTCTTTTGCGCCAGCATATGGGGTTGAGAAAGTAATTGCTTTTTCTCTTTCCTCGCTCCAAGTAAAACCAGAAACACCGCAATTTAATTGACCACCTTGGATTTGAGTGATGATATTATCGAAACTCATTTGATAGATTTCAAACTTATAAGTTTTACCATTAGCTTCACTTAAAAGTTTTTCCATTGAATTTAACATATCGATATCAAAACCAACAAGATTACCAGCAGTATCTAAAGATTCATAAGGTGCATAGTCTGGAGATAGACCAACAGAAATAGTTACAGTATCATCGTCTGTAGTATCTTTAGACGAACACGCAAACAGACACATAGCCATCATCATAACAGCCAATAAAGATAATAATTTTTTCATAATAATTTCCCTTCCTTGACGGCTATAAAATAAAAAGCCGTCGATATTTTTCATAAAGACGACTTAAAAAAATCGCGGTACCACTTTATTTGCTCAGCAAATCTGAACCACCTCAACTTTAACGACAGTTAACGACTATCCCTACTGTTAGTTCAAGCTAGTATCTCCAAGGCGCGCTTCCTTGTGTATTACTTGCCTGCTTTCACCAAACCAAGCTCGCTTTTAAAGTACGTTCACAAGTACTATTCCTTTTCATCGATATACATTATCTTAAACTAAAAAATGAAAGTGTCAATACATTTTCATGAAAATATTTTACAAAATATGAAAATTATTTCATTCATTCTTGCCAAGGACAAATAGAAACATAACCAGAATTTGTTAATTCATCTAAATATATACAAACATTACCCATACTAGTATCTAAACCAGAAACAATAGAATAATATTTATCCAACATAGATAAACCAGTCCATGAGACAAAACAAATATTGCCATCTTTCATGATGACTTCCATCATATTTTCATCATATGAAAAAGAATATCTATTAATCTCTGATATTTCATTTATAGTCTTTTGGTTAATGTTTTTAAAACCTCTCAACACTGTATTTAATTGTTCACTTGTGAAACCAGACATCTCTGGAAGCTTACTCATAAGATATTTATTTGAATCATTTATTTCAACATTTGTGCCATCCACAAAAATTATTTCTTGATAAGAACCAATAGTTGTATAAGCAATTTGTTTCTTTTCACTAACCTCTATCTCAACAACTTGATCATCTAATTTCTTTACTTTTACACTATCAAAATAAGGAGACTTTAGCATCCTTTTTTCGCTCATATTAGTTGATGTAAAAAAGTACTTATTGTTTTCAGTTAAACCACTCAATCTAAGCACATCACTATCTGTTAGGTAATAATTGCCTTTCACACTGATATGATAAATATTTGAGTAGCTAGATAAAAAGAACATTAGGCAAAGTATTATAAAGCCTGTAATGATTCCGATTAGAAAATAAAGGTTTTTAAATCCTTTAAATAAAGAAGCGCTTTTCGCATCGCTTCTCTTTTTTCTTAAGAAAGTTTCGTCTAATTTTATTTTAGAACCATTCTCTAACAATTGAACTTCTCCACTTCCATTATCAACTTAACATCAAATTTCTTTTTAACTTCTTCTTGAGCTTTTAAAGCTAAGGCCAAATAATCTTCACCAGTACCACCACCTGCATTAATAATGAAATTAGGATGTTTAGTGCTAATTTCAGCACCATTCATATTAGCCCCTCTAAGGCCTACTTCGTCGATATATTTCCAGGCAAAACCACCATCTGGATTTCTAAAACAGGAACCAGCACTTGGCTTATCTAAAGGCTGAGTGTCCATTCTTCTATTTTTTCTATCCTTAATTAGATCTAAAATTTCATCAGCATCACCATGTTCAAGTGTCATATAACAAGCAATCACAATCCACCTTGGATGTTCTTGGAAAATAGAATAACGATAAGACAACTTAAGTTCATCTTTCTTCATCCTACAGATTTCGCCATCTTTTAATACTAAAACCTCAGTGACCACATCAGCCATTGATTTTTTATAAGCGCCAGCATTCATAAAAACAAGACCACCTACACTGCCTGGTATACCTGAGGCAAATTCAAGACCACTTAGTCCAAGTTTAGCGATAGACATGCATAAGAAAGGCATCATAACACCAGCTTCAACATATAGTTGGTCATTATAAACTTCAAAATTGTTAAAGTTCTTTAATGAAATAACCACGCCTTCAAAGCGTGATGACCCACAAATTAAATTAGAACCATTGCCAATAACTTTAAAAGGAATATGTTCGGCTTTGAGAAAATCAATAATTTCCTTTAAACAAGCCAAGTTATATGGTTCTACATAATGAGCAATCTCTCCACCCATCTTAACGGTAGTAAGCTTACTAAAAGTTTTATCATCGCGATAATTTCCGCGTTCACATAAAAATTCTTTAATCATAATTTCTCTATTTTTTCAACAATATCTTCAATAACAGTGCTATTTGCCATACTTTTGGCATTATTAGCTAGACTGTTTAGGGTATCTACATCATTTATTATACTATCAATCTTTTCTTTTAAAGAAATAGCGCTCAAATCTTTCTCCTCAATCATTAAAGCTGCATCATTTTTTACAAGTGCTAAGGCATTAAAATATTGATGATTATTAGGCACATAAGGAGATGGTATCAATATTGCAGGCATACCCAAAGCTGTGATTTCACATAAGGTAGTAGCGCCAGCTCTTGAAACCAATAAATCAGAAGCTTTCATCGCCTTAATGCCATCAATTCTTTCTTTAATCACCAAATAATCTTTCTTTTCAGTTTTACTTACAACATCCTCATAATAAGCACTTCCTGTCGCATAAATCACTTGGTATTTACCATCTAATAACTTAAAGAAATCTATCATAACTTTAGTGATAGTTTCTGAGCCTAATGATCCCATGAAAATAACAACCGTCTTTTTATTCTTATCTAATCCTAATTCACTTAAATAATTATCGTCTTTTTTATAATTAAAAGCTTTACCACTTTGAGGATTACCTAAAATAAAAGTATTAGGATTTTTAAATTGGTCCTTGTCCTCAATATATGAGCCAATTACTAAATCAACTTTTGTGTCTAGCATTTTATTGGCCTTACCTATAAAAGAATTTTGTTCATGGATGACTGTTTTTAAGCCTAATTTCTTAGCTGCTAAAATAACAGGAACTGAAATATAATTGCCAAAACCGATGGCCATGTCAAAGCCTTTTAATAGTTTTAAGCATTTCCTGTAGGCTTTATTCATACTGAAAACACTTAATACTTTATTAAAAATATTACCCGATGTTGATGTAATATCTAGTCCGATAAATTTAAAACCAGCCTTAGGAATTACATCTTTTTCCATCCTATCAATAGAGCCAAAGAAGACAATCTCGTTGCCTCTTTTTTCTAATTCTTCTGCAAGTGTTAGTGCAGGATATATATGTCCACCGGTTCCTCCGGCTACGATTGCGATTTTCATAAGACCTATTGTACCATCATTTAACTTCACGTTTAAGTTCATCGTGCACCGACTTAACCCTTTTCTTTGGTTTAATTGGTATTAAACCAATTAATTTGAAAGTAATAATAGGATTAATCACAAGTAAACTGAGAATCATTAAACAAGCATGCACATAATAAGAAGTAGATATCATATCTACAAAATTATTAAGACAAAAGAATTCAAATAAGCCAAGTAAAATATAGATTAAACATGAACTTATAAAATAAATAAAACGATATAGTTTTTTCATCTTTATTATTCTATAACATTTAGGTCATATTGGTGAGGCTAAAAACCAACACATGTTATAATCAAGACGAGGTGAAAAGTATGTTTGATTTAATAATAATTGGTGGTGGTCCTGCAGGACTTAGTGCTGCAATATATGGTAGTCGTGCTAATCTTAAGGTTGGCATCATCGAGCCATTGTCACTTGGCGGTAAATTAATTAAGATTGATAAGATTGAAAATTATCCTTCTTTCGAAGAAATAACGGGCTTTGAATTAGCAGATAAGCTCGCAAGTCATACTAATTCTTTCAAACCTGAAATTATAAATGCTGAGGTTAAGTCTATCAATGAACATATCATTACTTTAGATGATGGAAAAGAAATAGAAGCTAAGGCCATTATTATTGCCTCTGGTTCTAAGGAAAAGGAATTGGACTTGGAAAAGGCAAATGATTATATTGGCAAAGGTATTTCTTATTGTGCAGTTTGTGATGGTTTCTTCTATCGTAAAAAAGATATTGTGATTGTTGGTGGTGGTAATAGTGCTTTACAAGAAGCTTTATATTTAAGCAATATCGTAAATTCAATCACAATCATCATTAGAAGAGATGAATTTAGAGCCGATGCAACTTTGGTTGATATGATTAGTCAAGATCCTAAGATTAAAGTCATTAAGAATACCTTACCATATAAGTTATTAATAAGTGATGATAAGATTTCTGGTTTACAAGTAAAGAATAAGTTAGATGATTCAATAATGGATATTGAATGTCAAGGAATCTTCCCATATCTTGGTTCCCTTCCAAATACTTCATTTGTACCTAGTAGTATTTTAGATGAATATGGATGTGTTGTAGTTGATGAAGATATGAAAACTAGTATTCCTTATATCTTTGGTGCAGGCGATGTTACTAATACTCATTTAAGACAGATTATTACGGCCTGTGGTGATGGTGCTAGAGCTGCAACAAGTGTGATAAAATTTTTAAACAAGTAAACAAAAAAGCCCAAAATAAACTGAAACCCAAGGAGTGGACACTTAAATAAAAAGGTGTAACCCATCCTTGG
>ERZ1034992.805-NODE-805-length-16010-cov-15.113319_pt1 | contig 16010 bp, 18 predicted proteins | sample MGYA00520695_ERZ1034992 | MGnify/ENA primary metagenome ERZ1034992 (study PRJEB33766, sample SAMN09781778) | gut metagenome | biome: gut microbiome | host: Homo sapiens | place: Madagascar | study: EMG produced TPA metagenomics assembly of the PRJNA485056 data...
ATTATAAAGTTAATGAGGTTCTTATCTATAATTATTGTTTAACAGAGAATGAAAAGAAATCTTATTTTAGTGCTAACCAACAAGGTGAGAATAATACTCAAAATATTATTTATAGTAATAATTTAATTCGCTTAAAGAATACAAGCGATCATAATGCCAATATTGCTCGTTTAAGTAATACAGACAATACACCGCAACGACAAGATATTGTTTTTCCTAAAAAACAATCAAATATAGTTCATTTAAGATGATATAGATATATTAGTATGGGAATGAATACTAATTCTTCCCTAGGTTTATATGCTTTATGACTACAAACAGACGATACTTCTAAACAAATTACTTGAACAGAATATTCAGTATAAGACTAAGTTTTTCTTGACTTAGTCTTATTTTTTTAGTATAATATATATAGAAATAAAAGGAGATAATTATGATAGAAACAACATTACCTTATAGTTGGTTCTTTACAATAGACACCACCAATTCAAACTATATATCTTCTCACGAGTTAATTTTAACCGCAGAAGAAACAGACAGAGTTATTATGAAAGGAAATTAATATGGATATAAATAAATTTTTAAATCTTGAACCAATGAAATATTATGATAAAGACGCAGATGATTTATCACCTAATTTACAAAAGAAACGTTTAGATATAATCAATAATGTTAATGATGAATATATCGCAAGTGAAAAACACGATGGCGAATGGGCTATGTTCATTCGCGGTGAAAATGACGATGAAATATTTATTCGTAGCCGTTCAAAAGGAGTTAATGGGCATTATGGCGATTTTACTCCAAAACTTCCGCATTTAGTAAAAGAAATGAAGAAATGGCCTCATAACACCGTTTTACTTGGTGAAATTTGTGTTCGCGGTGCAAATCACACTTCACGTGATGTTGGCACAATATTAAGATGCTTACCAACCAAAGCAATAGAAAGGCAAAAAGATAATCCATTAATGGTTTATTTATTTGATTTACTTTATTCTAATAATGAAGATTATACTTCTACTGCTTATGCGACTCGTATGGTAATGTTATGCGAATATATTTGGGGCGCTAGTTTTAGAATGACAGATTTCTTCGATGGCGATTTCGCTAATGCGGCGGATCAAATTATCGCAGAAGGCGGTGAAGGTATTGTTATTCAACGTAAAGATAATCCTTATTTAGCAGGAACTAGAACTGCGTGGAAAACACTTAAACTTAAACAAAAACTTCCAATTATGGAATTAAAAGTTGTAGATATAGTAAAACCACAAAGAGATTATAAAGGTATTAATCCAGAAGGTTGGAATTATTGGGAAGGCATTTACACTGATACAGGTCATACAGTTCGTATTAATCATGCACCAGGCAATATTGATATGGAAGCACGTCTGGAATGGTCTCCAATTACCAAACCATATTACTTTGATCGTGCGGTTGGTGTTGTTGTTGATTATAATGGTGTTTTAGTAAGCATTACAAGCGGTTGTACTGATGAACTTGGTGATTATTTAATGACAGAAGAAGCGAAAAATTTAATTAAAAATGGTTTATTATTCGCGCAAGTTAAGGCTATGATGACTTCGCAAAATGGCGCTCTAAGACACCCAGTCCTTGTTGACATCCGCACAATGGACGATCAAATGAAAGAGTAAAATTGACAGTAGAAAAAAGAACTATTATAATACATATAATAAGAGGTGTTATATATGGAAATTTCTATTGAAGGTAATCAAAAAATTCGCCTAATACAAGGTGATTGTTATAAGTTTAATATAAAATTCGATGATATTAGTCAAGCCCTAGTTTCCCGTGTAGTCCTAACGTGCCAAGCACAAAACATTTCTGAAGATTTTTATTACGATAAGGAGTCTAATACTTGGAAACTAGAACTTGAATCAGAAGATACAATTAATTACACGGCGTCAGGTGCTTCATATGACCTTACTGCCGTATTAAAAAACGAGTGCGTTAAAACTATTATTCATAATGGTTTATTCTTAGTTTTGCCGAAAACTAACAAAATTACTTCATGGTAGAACAAAAAGAATTAATAATTCATATTACTGACACTCCTGATTTTTCGGCTACTATTGACGCACTAATAGTAAGTAATGAATTATTTATAAACTTATTTCCAGAGACTAATGAAAATTAGTCTTTTTTATTGGTTTAAAATTGATACGTTCTCACATCTAATGCGCGGTTAAATGGGGCTCTAGGAAGCTTTTTAGGCTCATAAACCCGCCATTTGATGTGTATCAGGGACTTCGTAATTTAAGGCAAATAAAAAGACAACCATTGTGGTTGCCTTAATATATTATTTACTTACTACTGTAAATTAGTCAATCCAGTATAATTTGTATGAGAATGGGTGTCCACATTCTGGGCATTTTCCAGAGTAATCTTCTTTGTTAATCATAACTCTTTCGCCATTGTCAATTTCTCTTTCATCATTAGCTTTTTTAGATAATGATGTTAAAATTGCTGTTGGAATACCTAATTCTTTAGCACTCATTTTAACGCCACGGTGTGCTTTTAAAACTTCGATTGCTGCTAATTCCTTGTCTGTGTAATGTAAAACTTCTACTTTTGCCATAATAAATATTTATTTCCTTTCTTGTTCGTTTGAGTGAATCCGCTCTTGGCTTTTGACTGTTTGTATAGTAGCTAACTATTTCGTTATCACCACGGGAAGGTCAGTCATTGATAACTTTTGACGCGTCTTTGTAAAGATTATTTATTTATCTTTAACAATAATATTATAGGACATTTTTCTGACTTTGTCAAGAACTTTTTAACTTTAATTTTCGATTTTTTCAATAGGTTTAGTAAACACTCTGCAAGTCCATTTACCTTCGCTATCAAAAGAAAATCCAATAGTATCAACATAATATTCTTCGTTATTAACAATAATCTTTAAATCCGCGCCCTTTGGTGTGCGTTTTAAAACTTTTTGAATGTCTTTAATATTCATTGTTTTTCTCCTTACATAGATATTATAGAACATTTTTCTGGCTTTGTCAAGAAAAATTACGTATCAAGTTTAAAGGTTTTAAAAAAATTTGAACCAAAATAATCTTGACAAACTCAAAAAAATGGAGTATAATACATATATAATGTAAAGGAGCATAAATTATGACAAATCAACAAAAGATTGATCGTTTTCATGAGATTGTTAATGAAATGGCAAATCTATATGCCAAAAAGAATAATAACTATGGAGATAGTTTTGGTAAACTCTTTCAAGATTTAGGACCTATCGCAGGTTTAGTGCCGCTTCACAATAAATTAGATCGTCTAACTAATTTAGTTCGTGGTGGACAAAATGATTTTGAAAGCGTAGAAGACACACTAAAAGATTTAGCTTGCTATGCGGTAATGAATTTAATCGCAATGGAAGATAAAAAGGCTGAATACGTTAGCTATGAGGAGAAATAATGGCAGTAGTAGGAATTAAAACAGATGGTAATCCTGAGCAAAAAGAATTAATCCGTCTTATTATGGAAAAGGAAGGAAATGGACACGGTATTATTATTTGCACTGGTAATGCGGGTACTGGTAAGAATTATGTCTCTCTTGCCGCGGCATTACAATGTTTAATAGAGAAAAAATACCAAACCATTTATTATGGACGTAATCCTGTTCAATGCGGGGAAGAAATGGGTTTCTTAGCAGGAGACCTTGATGATAAATACGAACCTTTTTTAGAGCCGCTTAAAGATAATATTAAGGCAATTGCGCAATGTCATGGCATTAGCGTTGGCGATGCTATGAATAAAATAATTGCTTTACCTATTGCATTTTTAAGAGGACGTAGTTTAGATCAATCCATTATTATTATTGATGAATGTCAAAATTTAGACTTAAATACATTACAGACAATTATTACACGAAAAGGTAAATGGTCTAAGTTAATTTTATTAGGTTCTTATAACCAAATAGACGATAGTAAACAATTGCGTTATGAGAAATGCGATTTTGAAGAATTAACAAATCACTTAACAACTTTATTCCCTAATTATGTAGCACACATTACGCTTTATAAATCAATGCGTGATGAAATGACCGCGGAATTAGATAATGCTTGTTTTGAATTAAAGACCAAACTAGCTCGAGAACGTAATAGTAAGAGGTAAAAATGAACGTTATAAAAAGAAATGGACAAGAAGTTGTCTTTGATCTTGGTAAGATTAAAGCTGCTATTGCCAAAGCTAATAAAGACGTTGCGCCGACAGATCGTATAGATAGTCTCGGCATTATTAATATTGCCACCGCGGTTAATGATGAATGTGAAAACTTAAAACGCGCGGTAAACGTAGAAGAAATTCAAGACTTTGTAGAAGATACTTTACTAGAAATGGGATATTACAAATTAGCTAAGGCATATATTGCTTATCGTTATCAACACGCTTTAATGCGTCAAACTAATACCACAGATGGTAAAATATTAAGTTTAATTAACTTAGAGAATGAAGAGATTAAACAAGAAAACTCTAATAAAAACCCTGTAATTGTTTCAACTCAAAGGGATTATATGGCAGGTGAAGTAAGTAAGGATTTAAGTAAGCGTTATTTATTACCACCTGATATAATTGAAGCGCACAACAAAGGGATAATTCATTTTCATGATATGGATTATTTTGCACAACACATCCATAATTGCGATTTAATAAATTTGGAAGATATGCTTCAAAATGGTACAATTATTAGTGGAACTTTAATTGAAAAACCACATAGTTTTGCTACTGCTTGTAATATAGCAACTCAAATTGTTGCGCAAGTAGCAAGTTGTCAATATGGTGGACAAACAATTACAATGTCTCACTTAGCACCTTTTGTAGATATTTCAAGACAAAAAATTAAACAAGAGGTTGAAAAAGAATTTAAAGAAATTTATAAACTTGAAGATATAGATCAAGAGAAAATTAATGAAATTGTTGAATCTCGTGTTAAAACAGAAATTAAACGAGGAGTTCAAACAATTCAATATCAAATAAATACATTAATGACGACGAACGGGCAATCACCCTTTTTGTCCCTCAACCTTTATTTGAATGAGGTTCCCGCTGGTCGCACAAGAGATGATTTAGCATTAATCATTGAAGAAGTATTTAAACAACGTATACAAGGCACAAAAAATGCTCAAGGAATTTGGATTACTCCTGCGTTTCCTAAATTACTATATGTATTAGAAGAAGATAATATTAATCCAGAAGGAAAATATTATTATTTAACTCGTTTAGCAGCTAAATGTACCGCGAAACGAATGGTTCCTGATTACATTAGTGAAAAGAAAATGCTTGAATTAAAAGGAGACTGTTATCCATGTATGGGTTGTAGAAGCTTTTTAACTCCTGATCGCTTTACAGATAAAGGTTTAGGAAATATCGCAAAAGCAAAAACAGACTCAACTAAACATAAATACTATGGACGTTGGAATCAGGGTGTCGTTACGATTAATTTGGTTGATGTGGCTTGTAGTGCAGAGCAAAATGTTGATAAATTTTGGTCAATTTTAGATGAAAGACTTGAATTATGTCATAGAGCATTACGTTGCCGTCATGAAAGATTACGCGGCACACCTAGTGATGTTGCGCCAATATTATGGCAAAATGGTGCTTTAGCTCGTTTAAAACCAGGTGAGGTAATTGATCCACTTCTTTATGATGGATATTCAACTATTTCATTAGGTTATGCGGGTTTATGGGAATGTGTCTATTATATGACAAAGCATAAACTTACTGAAAAAGAAGGACATGACTTTGGTATTCAAATAATGAAAAAATTAAATGAATACACTGCTAAATGGAAAACCGCGGAAAATATTGATTATTCACTTTACGGCACACCAATGGAAAGCACAACATATAAATTCGCAAAATGTTTACAAGATAGATTTGGTATTATTAAAGGCGTAACGGATAAAAACTATATAACAAATAGTTATCACGTAAAAGTCACTGAACCTATTGACGCATTTGATAAACTTAAACTTGAAAGTGAATTCCAAGAATTAAGTCCAGGTGGCGCAATTAGTTATGTAGAAGTACCAAATTTACAAAATAATATTGATGCTGTCATGGAAGTAATTACTTTTATCTATAATAATATTATGTATGCCGAATTAAATACTAAATCTGATTACTGTCAAGTATGCGGTTTTAGTGGTGAAATTGAAATTAAAGAAAATGAACACCATAAATTAGTGTGGACTTGTCCTTGTTGCGGCAATCAGGATCATACCAAAATGAATATTGCTCGTCGTGTATGCGGCTATATTTCTACTAATGATATGAATCAAGGACGTATACAAGAGATAAAAGAAAGGGTATTACATTTATAATGAAACGCGTAGATAATTTAGTACAACTATTAGATGGCTATTTTGAAGCAGGTGGTCATCATATTAATGTAAATGTATTTACTGCTGATATGTTAAGAGATGCGCAAAAGCATCCAGAAAATTATCCTAATCTAACAATTAGGGTTTCTGGTTATGCGGTGCACTTTCATAAATTATCAAAAGAACAACAAGATGAAGTAATTAGTAGAACAATACACGAAAGGATATAAGGATATAAAAATATGTATTATGGTAATATAAAAACTTATGATATAGCTAATGGACCAGGAGTAAGAGTATCATTATTTGTATCTGGTTGCCGTTTACATTGTCCGAATTGCTTTAATAAAGTGGCTCAAGATTTTTCTTATGGGTCACTTTTTTCTGAAGAAACAAAAAATTTTATTTGGAATGAGCTAAATAAGGCAGAAGTAAAAGGATTAACTATATTGGGTGGAGAACCTTTTGAACCAGAAAATATTAAGGAATTAGAGGGTTTTATTATTGAAACAAAAGAAAAATTCCCAACCAAAACAATTTGGATGTATAGCGGTTATAGATTTGAACTACTATGGAATAGAGAAGATTGTAAAAGGGTATTTGATTATATTGATGTGCTTGTAGATGGACCTTTTAAAGAAGAATTAAAGAATCCAAGTTTGGCTTTTCGTGGCTCATCAAACCAACGTATAATTAATATGAGATCAACAATGAACTTGATTCACATCAAATACGCAGTTTCACGAAGCTTAAAGGGCTGTATCGTAAAATTTGACGATTCAATATTTGCGAATTAAAAAGGAGAATTAAATGATAATTGAATATTTAGGTAAAACTTTAAAAACAGATCACTACACACCATTAACAGATGAACAATATCAACAATGCGTTGATGAATTTTATGCTAAACCAGACTTTAACGATGTGCGCCGCCAAATTTTAAAGTTAAATAAAGATGGCGTGCGAATGAATTTTATTACTAATTATTACTTTAAACCACTAATGGCAAAAGTAAGACCAGAATATACTAAATGGACAGTAGAAGAAGTATTACAAAGTCGCGATTTAATGAATTACTTTTATTCAAAGACTTTGGGCGGTTCAAGCATTTTTAAACCGCATATGTCAATTATGCACAATATTGATACTGCCATTAGATTAGGCGGTAAAGGTGTTGCGCGTCTACCAACAAATTTCCCTCTTGACGCCGCGAATAACATTTTAGACAAGTATAATGTGAATAATGTTTATTTGGATTATAGTTGCGGATGGGGTGTGCGTTTAACAAGTGCTTTAAAACATAATATTGATTATTGCGGTTATGAACCAAATTATCTATTAGTAGACAAATTAAATGAATACGCCGAAGATTATAAAAAGATTACTGGTAGTAAAAGTAAAGTTGATATTAGGTGTTTAGGTAGTCAAACCTATGTAGAAGATTGGTTAGGAAAAATTGGTGTGGCATTTTCTTCACCACCTTACTTTGATTTAGAAGATTATTGTATTGGTGATCAATCTTATAAACCAGGTATGACTTATGAAGATTGGCTTGAAAGTTATTTAAGACCAACTATTAGAAATATGAAATTTTACTTAGTTTGGGGTGGTTATTTTATTATTAATATTAAGGATACTAAAAAATATCCAATGGCAACTGATGCACAGCGTATCGCCGCGGAAGAAGGATTTACATTAGTAGCAACAGAATCTGTTGTTAATATTAAACGTATTAATTGTAAAGCCACATTAAATAATAACGATGAATTATGTTATGTTTTTCAAGAAAAGGGGTATGTCGATGAAAAAAATTAGAGTTTATTTAGCGTCTCAAATATTCGCAGAATGTTGGCGCGATTATAATGAAAAATTGGCGCAAGCAATAGAAAAAAACTTTCCACAAGTAGAATTATATGCGCCACAAAGAAATAAAGCCATTAATGATAAAACAAAATGCGCTTCTGCGGAAGATATTTGTCAAGGAGATTTTACAGAGAATTTAGATAATGATGATATTGTTGTGGCGGTTGTAGATGGCGATACACCTGGTATCGGCACAACATTAGAGATTGGTTATTTTAGCCGCATTTGTGAAGAAGAAATTAAGAAATATGGCAAAACGAAAAAGCGTATTATATCATTATATACAGATAGCCGTGAATGTTCTCATACATTCCTAGACGCTAAAAATAGAAAGTTAAAAGAATTTGCTGAATGTCAATATTCATATCTTAATTTATTGCTTGTAGGTTGTTTAAAGAGATATGGTGTAATGTGCCGCACAATTGACGAAGTTATTAAGGAATTAGGTAAAGCAATAGCGCTACAACAACATAATTATGAAGTTATTACTTCTATTTATGAACCTGAATTGTGCAGATGGCATACAATAGTAAAAGATTTAGATACAGGAGAATATATAGATGGATATGAACAATAGCAGTTTAAAATATGATATTAGGGATTGTCCTAAAAAATGATATGAATGGATTTTATATCCTATTCAACAGTTATTAAGTGTATTAGTTGCAACAATACTTATTGCAAATATATGCCACACTCCAATTAGTAGTTGCTTAGTTGGAGCTTGTATTGGCACATTAACATATCAAATTATTACAAAATTTAGAAGTCCAATATTTATCTCATCGTGCGGCGCAACGGTATCCGCGGTTTGCGGAGCTTTAGCGCTTGGTAATGGACAAAACTACTTGGCGGTAATGATTGGTGGTTTAGTTATATTTGCTGTTTATGCTTCTTTTGCTTTATTTATTAAAATTAAAGGCATTGAGAGGTTTAATAAATTATTTCCACCTGTTATTGTTGGTGCGATCACAATGGTTATTGGTTTAAATTTAGCAACATTTATTCCTACTTATGTACATACAGGAAGTGAAACTGCCAATTGGGAAATATTTGTGGCACTTATAACTATGTTTACAGTAGCATTAAGTTCGCATTATTTTAAAGGTTTTTTAAAGACTATTCCATTCTTAATCGGCATTATAGTTGGTTATGCAGTCTCATGGATCATTACTGCCTGCGGAACCGCGCGATTAATTGAATTCGGGACAATAAATAGCTTTTTCAAATTACCAGATTTTTCATTCTTACATTATGGTGAAAATCAATTAACTTGGAGTATGGTTTTACAAGTTATAGTCTTATTCTTACCTGTTTCTATTTGCGCTATCTTTGAACATTATTCAGATACTATGGTATTATCTAATATCATTGGCACTGATTTAACTGTTAAACCTGGTTTACACCGTACATTATTAGGTGATGGTACTGCTTCTGCCTTAGGAACAATTATTTGTGGATTACCTAACACTAGCTATGGGGAGTCGATTGCTACTATTGGATTTAGTAAAGTAGCTTCAGTATGGATGTTAACTATCGCTGCGGGATTATTAGGTCTGCTTGGTTTTATTCAACCAGTGCAAGTATTCTTAAATAGTATTCCAAGTTGTGTATTCGGTGGTTGCGCGATGATATTATATGGTTATATCGCCGCGTCAGGTTTAAAAACATTAGTAAATAATAAAGTTGATTTTGAAGATAATAGAAATTTAATTGTAGTTAGTGTTATACTTACTGTCGGTGTTGGCGGTGCAATGATAAAGATTACTGATACTTTTAATTTATCAGGTGTTGCCTTCGCAATGTTATTAGGTGTAATATTAAACTTAATATTAAAAAGAAAGTCTACTGAGAGTAAATAAGGCTCACGATTTGAACCAAATTAAGGTCAAAATTAATTTTATGAGAAATTAATCAGATAATTCTTGACAAAGCCAAAAAAATGTAGTATTATATAATTGTAAATAAATAATAAGGTTTATGATTATGTAATACTTTTTTATTTGAAAGGAGAAATAATGAGTCAAAGATATGACGAGAATAGTATCTTAACCCTTGACTACCGTGAAGCGTGTAAACAATCACTTGGTATGTATATTGGTGATAATGGCGTTCAAGGTATGCATCACTTATTAACAGAAATTGTTGCTAATGCGATGGATGAAGCCGCGGCGGGTTATGGTAAAATTATTAAAGTTATTATTGATAGAAGTGAAAACCGCGCAACAGTAATAGATGAAGGACGTGGTATTCCTTTTAAGAAAAATCAAACGGGCAATTGGGCAATCGTTGAAATGTGCACAAACCTTCACTCAGGTGGTAAATTTAGTGGACAAGGTAATTATAAAAGTTCATTAGGTTTAAATGGTGTTGGAGCAACTGTCACGAACGCTTTATCAAGCGAATTTAGTATTGAGTCGCACCGAGATGGTGAAAGTTGTTTATTTGAAGTTTTTGATGGAGAATATGATGATCCGACTATTACAAAATATAGCGGTCCAACAGGTTCAAAAGTAAGTTTTATTCCTGATAGTAATGTCTTTAAAGATGTTAAATGGGATATTGAAAAAATTAAAGAAGAACTTCAATTACACGCATTATTAAATAATGGAATTACTTTTGATTTAACAGAAGTAAATGAAAATAAAATTCTTGGGCATTGGAATTTTAAATATTCTAATGGTATCAAAGATATGCTTAAGTTAAAATGTGAAGGATTAAAAATGTTAACAGATCCAGTTTATTCCGCGGCACACATTGAAGACGGCGGTGAAACTTGCGATGTTGAATTTGCTTTTGCTTATAGCGATAGAAGTTATGAGACAATATTTAGCTTTGTTAATGGTGGTTATACACCTAATAACGGAACACACGTAACGGGGTGGAAAACAGGTTATACTTCATATATTAATAAATTAGCAAAAGAACTTGAAGTATTAAAAGATAAAGATAAGAATTTTGATGGCGCGATTGTACGTAAAGGTTTAGTGCTTGTATTGAGTATCAGAATGTCAAGTCGTCCATTATTTGGTGAACAAACTAAAATTACATTAAATTCACCTTGCGCAAGAGGTTATTGTTCTAAGGCGGTAAATCAATTAATTCTTGATAAGAAAGCCGCGAAACAAATTTTAGACAAGATTACTATTGAGCAAAAGGCGGAAGACGCGGCACAAAGAAAACGTGAAGCACAAGAAAAAATTACAAAAGGTGGAAAAAACTTAAATAGCTTAAGAGACTTGCCAGAAAAATTGGCGGACGCAAGCGACTTCACAGACGCAGAGATCTTTTTTGTTGAAGGCGACTCCGCGGCGGGTGGAGGAAAAGAAGCTAAAAACACTGCGCAAGCTATAATGCCTCTTAGAGGTAAAGTAAAAAATAGCACTTCGTTAGAATTAGCAGATGCGATAAAATCTGACACCATAAAAGATATATTGAATTGCTTAGGTTGTGGTATTGGTGATCATTTTAATATTAACAATTTACGTTATAATCGTATCATTATTATGACAGATGCCGATCCTGACGGAGGTCATATTGAATTACTTTTAATTACATTATTTTTACATCACTTACCAGAATTAATTACTCAAGGTAAAGTTTATGCTGCAGTTCCACCTTTATTTAAAACTGTAAATGGTAAAGAAATCCTCTATTGGTATGAAGATAATAGTGATTATAAAAAATATATTAGAAATCATAAAAATGTAGCCATCACAAGATTCAAGGGATTAGGAGAGATGGGAGCTGATGAACTTTATTCAACAACAATGGATCCAGCACACCGTAAATTAATCCAATTAACTACTGATAATATTACTGAAACATTAGATTTATATAATACTTTAATGGGTAAGCAACCAAGTTTAAGAAGAGATTTTATTGTAAAGAACAAATTATCTTCTTATGAAGATGGTGATGTTTTTGATGAAGATAATTTAGATATAGAGGAATAATTTCTTGATAATATTACAAAATAATAATATAATAAATTAGAAAGGAATAAATAATAATGAATGAATTAAATGAAAGAACAAAACGAGATTTTTTAGTTTATGCGAATAGTGTTATTAAATCAAGAGCAATTCCAAGTATTGAAGATAATTTAAAACCTATTCATAGAAAAATCTTATATACATTATATAAAGATAAGGTATTTGATGATAAGCCAACACGTAAATGCGCGACAGAAGTTGGTAAAGCATTACTTTATTCACCACACGGTGATACTTCTGTTTATGATGCATTAGTAAGAATGGGTCAATGGTGGAAATTGCGTTATCCATTAATTTATATTCAAGGTAATGGAGGAAACCTTCTAGGCGACTCTGCAGCTGCAATGAGATGAACTGTATTGTCTCTTAATCTACTTTTCCGTTAATCAACGGGGTAAATTTTAATAACAAAATTTGCTAACGAGGGTAAGTTGTGGTATAATCTCCATAGAAGGAGATCCCAATGAGTCTCGTGGGAATATTGTTATGATAGGAATTTATAAATGAACAAATAAAATAAATAATAAAATATATATTGGACAATCTGTTTGTATAGAAAACAGATCTAGTCAACATTTAAGTCGTGCTTTTTGTCCTACAAGTAATGAGTATAATAGCTTATTACATCAAGCATTTAGAGAATTTGGAATTGAAAATTTCCAATTTGATATTATTGAACAATGTACAATAGAAGAATTAAATAATAAAGAAAAGTATTATATTAAGTTATATAATTCTATTGAACCAAATGGCTATAATCGAACTAAAGGCGGACAATGTTGAAGTAATACTGGACATTTGTTTGAAGAAAATGATATTCGTGCAATTATTGATGAGTTGCGTAGTACAAATAAATTTTGCACAGAAATTGCTGATGAATGAGGATGTAGTTCTGAATTAATTAAAGCAATTAATAGTGGATGAGAATATCATTTAGATAATGAAAATTATCCAATTCGTAAACAAGAACAAATAACACAAATAAAGAAACAACAAGGTTGATTTACTAATCAAAATAATCCTAGTAGAATATTAACAGATGAAGTTGTAGAAAGTATTATTGATGATTTAATTAATACTAAAATATCTATTATAGAACTTTCTAAAAAATATGATATTTCAACTGATCAAATTAGTAGAATTAATATGGGTAAAATTTGATTACATATACAACGTCCAATACCATGTCGAACTTTTAAAAATAAAGCTTTAGAGGTAGCAGAATTATTAGCTACTACAACATTAACTCAAAAAGAAATTATGGAGTTAACAGAATATAAAGATCGACATACAATTCAAAGAATTAATCAGCATATTATTTATAAGGATTTGTTAAAAGATTATCCGAATCCTATCAGACAATAAGCCTGTACAGACTATCTCCGACCACAGGCAGAGAGTAGCGCCGCTATTGATACGCGGTTGACTTATAGGAAACGAAGGTCAAGTAATGCGAAAGAGTAGACCCGATATTTTATCGGTGAATAAATAGTCGATTTATTATAAAATAAATGATACAGAATGTAAATTAAGTCCAATAGGAATGTTAATGCTTGAAGATTTAGATAAACAAAGTGTTGATTTTAAACCTAATTATGATGGCACAACAGAAGAACCAATTACTTTACCAAGTCGTTTTCCATATATTTTATGTGGTAATAATAATGGTATTGCTGTTGGTTTGAGTAGCGGATTAGTTTCGCATAATTATACAGAAGTAGCAGAAGGAATTAAATATTATATTGATCATAAAGATTGTTCAATTGCAGATTTAATGAATTTTATTAAAGGACCTGATTTTCCTACTGCGGGAAAAATCTTAAATGGAGAAGATTTATTGAATATCTATTCAACAGGTCGTGGCGCAATTAGAATGTGTGCCCATTATGATATTACTAAAAATGGACAAAAGACCATTTTAACATTTCACGATTTACCTTATGGAGTTGAAATTGATAATGGTATTAAAGCACCATTAAAGAAACTTATTATTGAAGAAGGGTATGAAGCTTTTGAAAATTTTGATGTTGTTAAGGCAGGACCTCGCAATTTTGATATAATTATTACTTTATCAAAAAATGCAGATGTAAAAAAGTGTTTAGATATTTTATTTACTAAAACACGTCTTGCGGATACAATTAAGGTTAATCAAACTTTAATCGTTAATGGTGAACCAAAATTACTTAACTTAAAACAATTAATTGAGTATTGGGTTAAATATCGTGCGGAGATAATTCGCCGCATTAATAATACAGACTTAGTTAAAGTTAAACATAGACTTATTATCAATAATGGTTTACAAAAATGTATGTCAAATATTGATAGAGTTATTCAAATTGTGCGTTTTGATGAAACACCAAAAGCGACTTTAATGAAAGAGTTTGAATTAACTGACGAACAAGCCACTGCGGTTTTAGATATTAAATTGGCTCGTCTAAGTAAGTTAGAAATTAAAAAACTTGAAGATGAACATAGTGATTTAACCGCGCAAGCACAAGAATTACAAAACATTGTTGATAATCTTAATGTGCGTGAACAATTAATTAAAAAAGATTTAGATGCAATAAAAAAAATTATTGGATCAGATGAAAGATTAACTGAAATCTATTATTCTCATCCTAATGAGGCGCAAACAATAGATAAACCAAGAGTAAAAGAAGAATATCGTGTTTATGAAAATGGTATTCATTATAATGTTGGCGTTGATACAATAGAAGATAATTTAGTTGATGTGGTTTTCGCTTATAATCAAAATGATATTATGGGTTATAATGCCGCGGGAGAAATGTTCCCGCTATGCGATTTAAACCGCGGATTAATTGGAGCCTTTAACAAAGAAGGTAAAAAACTTATTGGTATAACTAAAAATGGTAATATTAAAGTTTCTCTTGCTTCTGATTATAAATTTACAAAAATGGGCGAGAGAATTATGAAAATTAAAGATGGCGATGAATTAGTTTTTGCGGCAACCGCAAATGATGATGACTATTTAATCCTCTTTAATGGCGACCGCAATATATTAAAATTGGCGATTAAAGATTTACCAGTAGCGTCAAAATTAACATTAGGCGTTAAAAGCGGTTTTACTACTATTGGTGGTGCGGCAATCGGCAGAGATAGTGATAATTTACTTTTTGTAAGCGGAGACAATAAAGGTAAACTTACACCAATTAAAGATTTTTCAATTGATAGTCGTGGTAATAAAGGTCAATTAGTGGCAGAAAACACTAAATGGATGCGCTTATTTGAAAATGGACGTGAATATATCTATATTATACCAAATGTCGGCAAAGGAATGATTTTAAACCGCACAAAAGTATCTATTAAAAGTAGAACTGCAGGCGGCGCAACTTTGACAACAAAGAAAATTAGAAAAATTATCTAAAAAAATTTGCCAAAGCGAAAAAAATAGTGTATAATATATCTGTTAAAGGAGAATTAAAAAATAATGGATACATCAGAAATCATTATTTTAACTGACTGCGGTGAGAAGGTCATGTCTTTTTTACAAACTCATGATGAAACTTGGGTTGGAAAAGACTTAATTGACCACACTGGCGTTAAAGGTATTTATTCAGTTTTACAATCTTTAATGAATCGTGGTCTAGTTAGAATGGCTGATCCTATTACTCGTGATTTTACGAATAGTAAAGGGATCACAAAACCAAAGGAATATAAAACTTATCAACTTACAGATAAAGGTAGAGCTTTTATTATTGAGTAATAAGTATTATATAAAATTAAAATAAATAAATTGAAAAGAAATGGAGAAAAATTAGAATTATGTCAAATTTATTAAAAACAAACAC
>ERZ1034992.807-NODE-807-length-15977-cov-14.152179_pt1 | contig 15977 bp, 28 predicted proteins | sample MGYA00520695_ERZ1034992 | MGnify/ENA primary metagenome ERZ1034992 (study PRJEB33766, sample SAMN09781778) | gut metagenome | biome: gut microbiome | host: Homo sapiens | place: Madagascar | study: EMG produced TPA metagenomics assembly of the PRJNA485056 data...
AAATATAAATGAGTTAAAGGAGTAAACACTTATGAAAATGACTTTTACTAAGCTGGGGTTGAAAGCTAAGAAAGAAGCTATTTCCCTCAAGCTTACTGACGATATTACACTTGAAATCCGCAATTATCTTCCTGTTGATGAAAAAGCGGAGTTCATTCAGTTTATTGTTAATCATGCTCTTGATAATATGACCGGCTGTTTTAGCCCGGTAAGAATTGAAGTTTATTTCTCTATTGCTGTATGCAAGTGGTACGCAAGTATTACTTTTACAGAGAAGTAGATGAATGAGGTTTCTAAGACTTATGACTTGCTAGAAGAGAATGGTGTGATTGATAAGATTATTACCGCGATTCCAGAGGATGAAATCGAGTTCATGAAGGAGCTCGTGAATGATACAGTTAGCGATATCGCTAGATATAATTCTTCCGCGGCTGGTATTATTCAGGCTATGACAGCCAATGCGGATGGATTAGATTCACAGATTACTGAAATTTTAGACAAGATTAAGAATGGTGAGAATCTAGAGACTCTGGCCGTAATCAAAGACGTGGTTGGAAAAGATTAAGTAATCTAATTAAATTCTCAGATTAAGTAGAGAATTAAAAGGCTCTTGAGGATACTAATTCTCAAGAGCCTTTATTTTATTATATAGGTGTTAAAGGAGGAAAAGGACTATGGCAAAGCGTCTAAATTATACGATTGGCGTTGATGCGGATACCAGTAAATTACAAGAATAGCTACAAGTAATTTTTAATAGTCTTAATTCTATTAGTAATCGAGCTTCAATGGCTCCTAGTATTCAAGAGGCTTCTCGCGCTGCATTAGAGCTAAGTCAAAATTTATAGAAAGCTATTAACTAGAATACTGGAACATTAGATTTAGGAAAATTCAATAATGAAATAAAGAAGAGTGGTCGACAGCTTGAAGATTATTATGACCAATTAAGCAAAGTTGGTCTTGAGGGATAGAAAACTTTTTTAAATATTGCGCAAGCAATTACCTCTGCTGAACTGCCTCTAAAGCGTACAAATAAGCTATTTGATTAGCTATGGGTAACCATGAAAAATACGATGCGTTGGCAATTAACATCTAGTGTATTGCATGGTTTTGTTGGCTCTTTAGAATAGGCATATGGGTATGCTAAAAATTTAGATAGCTCTCTTAATAATATTCGTATCGTGAGTGGAAAATCTGCTGAAGATATGTCTCGTTTTGCAGAGTAGGCGAATAAAGCAGCTAAAGCGTTAAGTACAACTACTGTCGATTATACTGACGCTTCTCTAATTTACTATCAGCAAGGTTTAACGGATCAAGAGGTACTTGATCGTACAGAAACTACAATTAAGATGGCTAATGTAGCTGGCACAACCGCGGAATAGGCTTCCCAGCAATTGACAGCTATTTGGAATAACTTCTATGATGGAAGCTAGAGCCTTGACCATTATGCAGATGTTATGGTCAAGTTAGGCGCAGCGACTGCATCTAGCTCTGATGAAATTTCTGAAGGTATCGAAAAGTTCGCAGCAGTGGCCAATACCGTGGGATTAAGTTATGAGTATGCCGCATCTGCTCTTGCTACAGTTACTGCTCAAACTCGTGAAAGTGCTAGCGTTGTTGGTACTGCATTTAGAACCTTATTCTCTCGTATTCAAGGTTTGCAGCAGGGAGATACTCTTGATGATGGAACTACTTTAAATAAATACTCTGAGGCGCTCTCCAAAGTTGGTGTTTAGATTAAGGACGCTAGTGGCGAACTTAAAGGTATGGACTAGATTCTTGACGATCTTGGCAGCAGATGGAATAATTTAGCTCAAGATCAAAAGATCGCCTTAGCAGAAACAGTTGCTGGTGTACGTCAATGGACACAGTTAATTGCATTGATGGATAATTGGGATTTCTTTAAGGAAAATTTAGCCTTGGCACAAGAAGCGGATGGGACACTAAATCAATAGGCTAAAATTTATGGAGAGTCTTGGAAAGCAGCTAGAGATGAAGTTAAAGCTGCGGCAGAAGATATTTATGACAGCTTAATCAATCCTGATTTTTATATTGATGTTAATAATATGGTTACTCCTTTGCTTACATTTTTAGCTAAGTTTATTGATGGTATGGGAGGACTTAATGGAATATTAAGTGTTTCCGCGCTTTTAATGAATAAAGTTTATGGAGATAAAATTGCCTAGACTATGAGAGATATGGCTGCTAATTTAAGCTTTATGAAAGATAGCGATAAGCAGAGAGCTATTAGTTTAAAAGACTAGGCTGTCCAATTATCTTAGATTGCTTTAAATTCTAAAATAGAGAGACAAAGAGATGTAACTGAAGGAGATAAGCTTGATTATAAAGGACTTGAGATTCAACGTTAGATTATTGATTTAGAGGGCGAAGCTGTTAAGTATGCTGATTAGCTAACTGGGAAAAATTCTGAAATTTTAAAAGGTTAGATTGAAAGAGTTAAAAATGATTAGAAAATTTTAGAGTTAATTACTCAGCAAAATAAAGAAGCTACAAATGCTATAAGATAGACAGAAGGCAGATTGGATAGATACGCAGCGAGTAATGATAAATGGCGAGATGAGTTTAAAGGACAGTAGCAAAGAGATGAAAAGGGGCATTTTACTGGTTAGAAGGTTATGAAGCCTGAATATCAAAATGCTACAAACGAAATTACTTCAATTCTCAATAATAAAGACATAAAAACCTCTTAGTAGGCAATGAAAGCCTTTTAGGCTTAGTTAAAACCTATTACCTAGGAATTCACCAAATTAAAAGCCGTTTAGATTGAGTATAATGCCAATGGACAAGAAGTTACTGAAACAGTAAAAAATATGATAGTAAAATTTGGCTTATTAGATGATGATCTAAAAGGTTTAGATAAAGATTCTGCTCAAAAATTTATCTCTGGGTGGCTTAAAACTGGTGGAGTTAGCGAGTCATTAACTGAATGTAATAATAGAATTGAAGCTCTTAAATCTGCGATGCTATCTTTAACAGATGGTTCTGTAACCGCGGAAAATGCAATTTATGATTTGATTGATGCTTATATTTCTTTAACTGCTTCTGGCGCGAGCGCTGAGCAAATTTAGCAAAAAATTAAAGAAAAGATTGATGAAGTATCTAAAAGTATGACTGATGGATCTTTAAGGACAAAAGATTGGGCGGATTCAATCGTTTAGGTTGGAAGCTTTTTATCCTCTTTATCCATGGGCATTAATGCTCTTTCTTCTGCAATTGACAATATCACAAATCCAGATTTAAGCGGTTTAGAAAAATTTAGTTCTTTAATGGGTTCTTTGCCGATGATTTTATCTGCTTATTTAACCATTATTAAGATGATAGGGGAAACTGAGTCCAAAGAAACCATCGCAACTATTGCTAGTGCTGCTGCAAAGAAATTATTGGGAGATGCCGCAGTTACTGCGGTACCGAAAATTATGGCTTTTGGAACTGCTTTCTAGGCAGCTCTAGGACCGCTGATGCTCATTGTTAGTATAGGTGCGACAGTTATTACTTTAATTTCTTCTATAGCCAGTGCCATGAAACGCGCTAGAGAAGAGCAAATAGAGTAGTAGAAAGAGGTTTATGAGAAAACCAAATCCGAAATTGAAGCCAATGAAGAGTTAATTTCTTCTTATCGTGAGGCTTTTTTTACATATGAAAAAACCGGAGACAATAAATCTGAATTAAGCTAGTTGGCGTTAGAAGTTGCAGAAGCTCTTGGAATAGAAAGTGCGGCAGTAGCAAATTTAACTGGTGACTATAAAAAATTAAATGAATCAATTCGTGACGCAGAAAAAGAGAAACTTAATGAAAAATTAAATAATGCATAGAGTGGAAAGAATATATATGGAAATTCATTTAAGGAAGATATGCGCGAAGGAAGAGGTCATGAGATTGGTTCAGGATATATAGTAGACTTTACCAATCTTAATTATACAGATTCTGCGCAAAATAGGGCTTTAAAAGGAACTGATTTTTATTAGAAGTACGGAAATCCAGAAGATTTATTTTGGGGTCAATTTAGTACTTCCAGTGATCCAGAGTCAATAGTCAAATTATATGAAGCTGGAGAAGAAGCCGCAGAAGCTATGCGAAAAGCATAGGCAGAATCTGGAGAAGAAGCGTCTGATTTTTATAATAATTTAATAGATTGGTTAGAGAAAAGTAAAGAGTCTTATGAACAATATAAAGCTGCTATTGATGAAGCAAGTCAAGCGGCATTTTAGCTAGCTGTTATAGAGGCTGGTCCAACTGATAATATTAATTCTTATAATGATTATTTAGATTATTATAAAGAATTAAATAATTAGATAGAACAGCGAGTCAAAGCTGGTGAAATTGAAGAGTCAGAAGTGGAATCTTTAAGAGATGCTTATCTCACTGGAGCAGAAGGGATAAAAAAATACGTTTTACAATAGAAACTGCTCGATTCTCTTTCTAATCGTTTTGGCATAGATTTTTCTGATAATAAAGAGATTATGAAATCTTTAAGCCAATTAGATGAGGATAGCTTAGCTATTGCAGTTTCCATTGTGCCAGAAGCTGGGACTATCGAGGAATTCACTAATACTCTAGAGCAAGAAACCTATAAAGCTATAGTTAATGCAACTATTGAGTCTTCTTAGAAAATGGGCGAACTAGTTCAAAATCTTAATAAAAATAATTCTATTTCGGAAGAATAGTATGATACATTAAAAGAAGATAAATCTTTTACTCAATAGATGGAAGAAGATTTTGGAACTTTTGAAGATTTTTAGATGTAGGCTCAAAGAGTATAGATTGAATACATCAGAGATTATTATACCTCTATTTCTTAGTTTGCTGTAGAAAATCTTGCCCAGTAGCAAAAATAGGCAGAAGAGGAGTATTCTATTGCATTCGCGAAATATAATGCATTAGAAACTCTTGAGCAAAATCATAATAGTCTATTTACTTAGATGGCGGATTTGCGCGCCCAATATTAGATGGCGAAGTCTGACGAAGAAAAAGAAAAACTAGAGTCTAATTGGGAAGCTCTTCAAGAAGAAATTTCTAGTAATGGAATTGATATTGTATTTAATATTGAAGATAGTAATGAAACTTTAGATACTTTAGATGATAAATTGCTTGAAATTTAGGACAGGATAAAAAATATAAGTAAACAAAGAATTGAGATTGCTGTAAACTGGGATGACTTCGATGATATAAAGAGCCAGATGGACTCTTTAGGCGATTTTGCAACGGTAATGCAAAAAGATGCTCAAAAGGTTGGTAATAGCTATCAGTATCCAATTGATGCCGTGCGAGATTGGATGGAAGTTTATCCAGATTTGTTCAAAGAAGCATCTGTTACAAATTAGGGACTAATTGCTCTAGATAAAAGTAAAGTTGATAATTATATTAATAGTAAGCAAGATGAAATTAAAGCAAATACTGACGCTAAAATAGAATAGTGGGAACTAGAAAAAGAGGACTTAGAAGCAGATCGAGAAGTATTAATTGCTAAACAAAAGGCTTTTACTGAGGCTGAACAGGGCAAGATTGATGTTAGCGCAATGTCTATTGAAGATAGAGCTATTTTAGCTCAAGAACTAACGTAGTACCAAATTGATAATGGTGTTAAAGAATCAGAAGCTTAGAAAAAAACTCTCGAAACTATGGGGTTAAATGAAAGTAAATACAGCGATGTCGTTGCAGGAGTTTCTCAAACTAACACCGAAAATATGTCAAAATCTTCTGCTCAAGGCGCTCGTAATACAATTGCGTCAATAGGTAAAATGGTTACCTCTATTAGAGCATTTGGAAATAATATTAAGGAAACCTTTAAACTTTTTACAGATCCCACTTATACTCCTAAATATAAGTCCGTTTGGAACGTAGTTCTTGATGGAGATGGGTATGAAGGGCATTCAGATGATACTGAATTTGATGCAGCCGAGGTCGAAGAAGTAGATCCGGTTGAAGGGTTTAAAGCTCAGAAATTAAAAGAAATAGATCTTGATCTAAGCGCTATTGACGAAGCAATTGATGCACTTGATTCTAAAATATTAGCAGCTAAAGCGATTTAGAATGTTCAAAAAGCCTATGAAGGTACTAAAGGTCCAAACAAATCTTCTAAAAGCAATAAAGATAATGAAGGAACATAGGAAAAATTCGAGGAAGTTTTAGAGCGTTATCACGAGATAACAAGAGAAATCGAATACCAAGAAAAAGCTTTAAATAAATTAGATAAATAGATTGAAAGAACTTATGGCACTAAAAGACTTGACTTATATACTCAAAAGATTGAAAAATTAAATCGACTCGCAGAATTGGAATAGCAGAAATCTCTCACTGCTCTCGCGAATGTCACAATAGATGGTAGTGAATTAGAATCAGAAAAAATAAGATTAAGTCCTAAATTTGATAAAGAAACTTTAGAAATAACTAATTATACAGAATTACTAAAATAGGCTCAAAAGGAATACCAAAATTATCTTACTAAATGGAATGCTATGACAAAAGAATAGCAAGATGCGGCTAAAGAAGATAAAGAAGCGGCTAAACAATTATACGATGACCGGGTAAAAGCGTTAAAGCAATATGAAGAATCAGTTGATACATATAGAGAAGAAGCTGAAAAATTTGAAGAATATTTAAGATAGATTGAAGATACTAAGTTATAGACAATTGTTGATAAACTAGAATTTGTAATTGATGTAAAGGATTTAAAAAATGCAGCATATGATTTTTCCAAAACGATTGAAGAAATTTTTGGAGATGCCTTAACTCATGGCATAAAAGTAGCAGATATTAGCGCAGAATAGGCTAAGTTAGAAGCTGATATGTTACCTCATTATCAAGAGTAGTATGATGAGCTGCAAAAATTATTGGCAAACGCAACGGAGTATACAGATATCACAGCTATTTAGGATCAGATTAGTGATTTATAGAGTAAGATTATCAGTTCTGGAGAGTCTATCGTAGACTTTATTAACTCTATCGAAGATATTATCCCTGATGCAGTAAGCGCTGCTTCTGAAAGATTTTCCGCGTTCACTGATTAGCTAGAACATAATACTTCTGTATTAGATACCATTAAAGAACTTTATACTCTATAGGGTGTAACCTATAAGACCGAGGCAGGTTTTAATCGTCTCTAGAGAAACAGTCAAGAAAAGCTAAATGCCTAGGTAGCGTCCGCGGAGCTTCAGAAAGGTTGGTATGACGAGGCGGCTAAGAGACTTGAGGAAGCGCAGGAAAAACTCGATTCTCTTGGTGGAAACGAAACTGATTTGCGCTATGATACTTATAAGAAAGCAAGAGATGCATATCTGGAAGAGTTTAATGAAGCTCAAGAGGCTTATCTATCTTCTGCTAAGGAAGCTATGGAGACTGCGCAGGACATGTATGTTCAGTAGATCGAAAGAGCTACTTATCTCTTTGGTCAAGCGGTTTCTAATAATGTTGGTCTTGACCTATTACAAGATAAGTACGACCACTACATCGAAAGTGAAGAGCGTTACTTCGATAAAGTAAATGAGGCTTATTAGGTTGCCTCTTGGTATAATAAACTCTAGCAAGATATTGACGATACCACTAATGTTGCATATAAGAACAGATTAAAAGCCCTTTAGGAAGAAATTGACATGCGTAAAGAAGGTAATAAGCTATCTCAGTATGACTTAGATATCCTTAATGCAAAGTATCAATTACTTCAGGCTCAGCAGGCTCTTGAAGATGCTCAGAATGCTAAAAATCAAATTTAGCTAGTAAGAGATAGCCAAGGTAACTGGAATTACCAGTACACTGCTAATCAAGATGATATTGCAAAAGCCGAATAGGATGTTCTTGATGCCTAGAACAACTGGTATAATATTGCTAAAGATTAGACTAAGAAGGTTGCTGGCGAGATTGTCTCTATGTGGTAGGAGTGTACAGATGCTGTTGAATAGTTATATAAAGATTTGGCTAATGGTGATATTTCAGAAGAAGAGTATTTAAAGAAGAAGGAAGAAATCGAGCAATACTACACAGAGAAAGCTAAATATCTCGAAGAAGAGAAAACACAAGCTATTAAAGACATGAATGAAGCTGGGTATGAAGAACTTAAAAACATAGCAGAGAAAAATGGAGAAACGGTTAAAGAATTCGAGAATGTTTATGCTAAAGAGTTAGAGTCTATGACTGACTCTAATAAGAATTTCGCTGACATGCTAGATAAATACTTGCAACAATGTGATGATAAGTTTAATAGTTATAAGGATACTGTTAAATAGGTTGCTTCTGACACCGGAACTACTCTTGGTAATTTGGCGGAAGAGACTGATAAGGTTTCTGAGGCTACTGACCAGGTCAAACAACGTGGAGATGAAGCTAAATATACTCTGTGGGAGATGGCGGATGCCGCGAAAGGCGCCGCGGAGAAGTATTTAGATCTGGCAAACTCTATGTGGCAAGCTGTTAGAGCTATGCAAACTTTAACTGGTGCGTAGGCAAATTTTGCTACTTCTAAGGGAACTAAAGCCTATGACGAAAATACTGACTATACGTCAATGATTATCCAAGGCTTAGCAAATGGTTATATAAACTATGGAGATAATACTTATAATAGTCTCATTAAGCAGTTGTAGGATAAAGCTGGAGAAGGAGCAAACCTTGATTTAGATCAATTTAAATCTTACAAAAAAGGCGATACTCCAGCCGGTTGGGCAGCTGGTAGATACAATACCGAAGAAGAATGGCGCAAGAATCTTGAAAACCTCAAGAAGAACTATGGCTTAGATACTGGTGGATATACTGGCCTGTTTGATGATGCGAAACTTGCTTTTCTGCATCAAAAAGAACTGGTGTTAAATCAAAGCGACACCGAGAATATTTTAGCAGCGGTTCAAGCCGTAAGAACTATCGGTACTGATTTGTTTAAGTCTATTGAGAAGTCTCTTGATGGTAATGCGATTGCAGCAATGACTCTTATGGGTCAGAAGCTCAACCCAATCGCTACTACGCCAGTCCAAGATTCTATTGAGCAAACTGTCCATATTGATAAGGTAGAGTTCCCGAATGTGACTAGTCGCACTGAAATTGAGGAAGCGTTTATTAGTCTTACTAACGATGCCGCGCAATGGGCTAGAAGAAAAACTTAATAAGGAGAGCTTTTAGCTCTCCTTATTAAAGGAGTGAAAGGAGATAAACATGAATAATATATCTGAACAGCTATTACAGGCTATGGATATTATTACGGAAGAAAAGCTAAGATAGCTAAAATATGATAAAACTATTTAGGCTGTTGTTTATTCCGTCGTAAATATAAATACAGGAGAATATAAAGTTCGATATAACGGCAATATCTTTTCCGCATTCAGTGAGGATACTAGCAAGGGTTATTCTGTCCAAGATAACGTCTATGTTAAAGTGCCAGAAGGGAATTTTTCTAACAAGAAATTGATTACTTCTTTAGTAACTTCTAAATCTTTATCAGATGCTGAATTGTCTGATTTAGCTAACTCTATATTTGAAGTATCTCCTACTTTTGATGTTCTATATGATGGAGCCTATGATGCTTCATAGAGCTATGGAGTAATTGCGGGAACGCCAGTTGGAGAGATCGGAAGTTCTACTTATATTTTTTAGAATAGTGAAGAATATGAGTAGAATGGATATCATGGTTTATTCTAGCAATACTCTAATAATTATGAGTATATTCGTTTAAAAGCGTCTTTCTTAACTCAGTTTCATAATGTCCATAATAAAGGTAATTATGGCATTGAGATAGAATTTTATACCAAAGATAATAGTAGCGTAAAATATAGACTAGACCTCTAGAATTTCAATGGCAATCCTTATGGATTCTCAGTCTACTCTCCGCAATAGATTATCCTTAAAGCGCAGAAGAACTATTTAATGGGACTTAAATCTATTAAGCTCTTTGAAGAAGACTTTGCCTATGATAAAATTATTAAAAATGGTATAGTTACAGATGAAGAGAATAGAACTGTTGCTAACATTTTTGTAAAAGATATTTCTCTTCAATATGTTGATATACAAGATTTAAGTGATGTAACTTATTACCTTACGATTTCTGCGCCTAAAGGCATTGCTTTTACTGATAAAGTATCTAGTATAAATTTGATTGGTCGTCTGATTTATAGTGGTAAAGATATTATGGACAGTAAGAGCTGTACTTGTCAATGGTATGAGAGAGACTTAAGCGTGATGGTTGGTACTGATAAATATGACAAGTCCGCAGGTTTCGGATGGAAAAAGATTGATGGATAGACTACTAGCACTCTTACTATTGATGCAACAGAAGTATTATATCAATAGAAGTACAAGCTGATAGTCGTCTATAATGATAGTGTTACATTAACCGCGGAAACCACTATATGGAATCGTAATGCGAGCTATGATTATTCTATTGAGCAAGTTACTGACGGCGCCGATATTAAGCTACAGATTAGAAATAATGCTGATGATGAATCTTTGGTGGGAGATTGGTATTTGTCTTATCCAGACAATAGTTACAGCTCTGTGCCGGAAGGAGGAAAGAAGTCAGAGATTGTTGTAAGTTCTTATTTACAATATAGCTCTGTTGTCTTCTATTGCACAGTGTATAATTCTAAAGGAGAGTTTATTGGAACTTTAGAACATACTATCGTAAATAGTGAAAATGAGGACGATGTAACTATTAGCTATGTAGGTGAGGATTCCTTTAGATATGACGCGAATGGCGATATTTCTATTGAAGATGCAGAAAAAGAAAGAACTCTATAGGTTAATCTAGTATGGAAGGAAGGATTTGGTACTTCTTACTTTGTATCTTGGCTAATGAAAGATGCGAATAATAGAGAATATGAGATTCCTACCTCTAAAGAGCTTGCTTATAGCCCGGATAATTCCATGCTTGAAAATATTTGGGTTGACAAATATAATATTTTACACTACAATATTAAGTAGAAGTATAGAGTTAATTTCAGTAATAATACAGTTATTGTAAAAATAAGAACGATTACAGAATCTATTTATCTATTTAATAAAGAGATTCTTTGTTTGAAAGATGGCGACTAGGGAACCAATGGTACTACTTATATTACCGCAATTCGTCCATGCAATTCAGACGGCGTAAAGTTAAGTGGACTACAGCCTTTAAGATATAATAATGGATGGACTAATGATATTAGAGTTCGTTGTTATGTTTATAAAGACGGAGAATTGATTAACGGCAATAGTAAGTATTCTATTACCTATAAGTGGTAGGGAACAAACGTTACAGTAGAGAATAAAGAAGTGGTTACTGATTCCGTTGATCGAGTTTTAGTGCGCGGTATACCTGCGATTTCCGCGGATACCCCTAATGCAGAGTTAGCTTTCTATGTGAGAGTTCAAGTTACTATCAGAGATGGTAATAGCTCGGTTGATATTTATGCTTCTTATCCTCTTGATGTTATCGTTGGCTCTACATTAGCAAGCACTATTGATATTGATGCTATTCCATCTTATATCAAGTATAATTCTTCTGGTTTAACTCCCTCTTTCTATAGTAATGATATTAACTTTTATTATAATGATGTAGCTTATAATGATAATATTACCTCATTAAACACCAATATCCTTACTATCAAGACAGATAATGGTAAGAAATACTTAGAACCAGCTTCTAGTTTTATTTTTGAGAATATCAAAGATAATAAAGAGAGTAATATAGGTATACTGAATCTAGCAATCCCCAATTCCACGGATAGATTAATCCATCCAATCATTATGTATCTTGACACTTATGGGAATGAAGCTATTAATGGCTGGGATGGAACCGCTCTTTACACTGGCTCTGAACCAGATGGGAAAAAGTAGTATGTATTCGCTCCACAGGTTGGCGCAGGAACAAAAGATAGCTTGAATAGATTTACTGGCGTTGTTATGGGTAAAGATAGCGGTCAAAATAAAGTAGGTCTATATGGTTATCAAGCAGGCGTTAATACTTTCGGTTTAATGGAAGATGGTATTGCATTTTTCGGAGCTTCTAGCGGAGGCGGAAGAATTGAGATTAATGGCAAGTCTGGATCTATCATAGGCGGAGGTGGAGGAAATAACTCTACCGGCATGACCATTAATTTCGCAAATTTTAATCCTGGTAAAAAAACTACCGCTATTAAGATTGGCGGAGGAGTCTTTGAAGTTACTTATGACGGTGCTTTAAAAGCAACTTCTGCGACGATTGAAGGATAGATTTTTGCTCAAACTGGTAAAATTGGATGTTCTAGTAGAAATAGTAGTGATGGCTGGACAATCGAAAAAAATAGAATGTATAGTGGTAGTGGCACAACAAGAGTAGAGTTTAATAGTAATGGAGAGAAGAAGGAAGGCTCCGATGAACTAGTTGAGCCGATGGCTATTTGGGCTGGCGCGAGTAGTAGCACTTCAGCGAAAAATAATACATTTGCCGTATCTAAAAAAGGAGAGCTTTACGCCAAAACAGGTAATATTGGTAACTGGGTAATGAAAAATAATACGTTAGCTAGTATTAATAATCAAACTGGAATGTCTAATGGCCTTGATTATGTTTTTTGGTCTGGGGCTGAGCCAAGCGCCCCAGGAGATACCCCTACTTTTTCAGGAGGCACTTATTTTTCTGTCAATAAGTGGGGCCAATTAAACTGTAAGAATGCTATATGTGATTATATTACATGCGATCACGCTATAATAAATAATGCTACTGTTCAAGGGTCTATTACCGCGGATTGGCTGAGTTGTTCAAATGGTACAATCGGTGGCTGGACGATTGCAAGTGGAACACTAAGTAATAATAGTGGCACTACCGTTCTTTCTGCCATTGATGGAATTATAACTAATGTAATTGAAATTAGAAACAGCGGAATGGAACTTGGCACCTTAGGAGCTATACTAGGAAGCGGCGGCGGCGGATGGGGAATCGGAATAAATGCGAGTAATTCTATTATTCTCCAAGCTTTTGAAGGAGCAGGATCTGTAGCTTTAACGGGTAGTGTGGGAGTTTACTTATCTTTAACGGATGGAAGTCATTTTTATATTGACAAGGGCGGACTTTCAACCAATATCCCTGCGGATCATTAGAAAGGAATTTATGCTAGATTTGCTTAAGGAGAATTAATATGCTAAATAAAGATATAGTTACAATGTATAAGGGGCTAACGAGCTTGGTTTCTGATGAAACCAAGCTTCCCGCGAGAGTATCATTTGCTATTGTTAGGAATATTAAACTTTTAACTCCCATTGTCGAAGATATAGATCTTTCTCGTCAATCAGTTGCAGAGGCTTATGGGATTAAAACTGATGAAGGATATAGTATTCCTCAATAGCAAGTAGATACAGTTAATTAGGAATTAGCTGCGATTGCGGAAATGGAAGTTGATGTTCCTATTGTTAAAATTAAAATGGCGGATGTTGAGAACTTAAATATTTCTGTAGGTGTCGCAGAAGCTCTTGAGCTTATGATGGAGGAAGAGATTTAAGTCTCTTCCTCTTTCTTTTTGTTTGGACGGATTTAATTATCTTAACCAAAGTAATTTTTATAATATATAGAGTTAGAGAAAAAGGAGGTGCGGAATATGCCAATTAGTATTTATCCGCCTACTTTATAGAGTACATAGCCTGCGTTCTTAGCTACTACGCCGGATTATGAAATCAAGTATACTCTATAGAAGGTGACAAGCGCTGAGACTATTAAACATATTCAAATTCGAGTAGTTGAATAGCGTTCAAATTCTAGCATTGTAAATACTTCAAAGTATCCTGATAATATTATCTATAAGAATGTAGATTTAGCCAAAGAATCTAGTCCTTATGGAATTAAAATTCTAACTGCGGACTTGCGAAAATCTTGGTCGCCAGGTGTGTGCTATAAGATTCAGTTACGCTTTGGAACGGTTGCCGGCAATGACCCAATATTGAATGGGGGCAAATTTCCTGATGATTTAAAGTAGTTTGCTTCTTGGAAAAAGGCTATGATAAATGCTTAGTTATTTTCTGAGTGGTCTACCGTCATGGTTATTAAAGCTATTGCACAACCAGAAATTTATATTGAAAATGCTGGAACTTTAAAAATGGATGTAACCTCTAGTATAAAGACAGAGGCTAGTCTGACTCCTTTGTTTATAGGGGACTATATTGATAATGCTTCAGATGAACCGTTAGAAAAGTATAAGTTTGATTTATATGATGAAGCAGGCGAAGATTTAATTGAATCATCTAATTGGATTCAAGCAGTTCATGGTAAAAATTATTCTTATAGATTCAAGACCATGTTGACGAATAACGAGTCTTATAGAGTTTATTTTTCTATTGTGACTCGCAATGGATATGAAACGAGAGCGTTCTATGATTTTTAGGCAGTAAAAGTTTATTTAGAAGCTCTAACGGATGCATCTATGAGGATCGATGACTCTAGCATCTATTGCAAAGAGAACGGATGTCTTAGAGTTTATTTAACGGCAAATTCTCCACTAACAGGATGTTATGTATTAACTAGAGCGTCCGAGGAGACCAATTATTAGGTATATGAAGAATTAAAATATTTCAATTATTTTGATACTACATTAGACGATGAATTGATTTATTCAGATTTTATTGTTGAAAGTGGTATAAAATATAAATATGCTTTTCAGTATTAGAATTCACAAGGGCTTAGAAGTGCGCCATTGCAAGAAAATGGAGCTAACCCTCCAGCTAGAAGTGTAGATTTTGAGTATTCTTATATCTATAGAGACGGTGTATAGCTGCGCTTAAAATATAACCAAAAGCTCAGCAGTTTTAAGCATACGACACTAGCAAGCAAGCAAGATACGCTTGGAGACCAATTCCCGCATTTAGCTAAGAATGGTTATGCCTATTATGCCGAATTTCCAATAAGTGGATTAATTAGTTTTTAGATGGATGAAGATTAGACTTTCTTTACTCTAAAAGACGATGGATATTATTACAATGGAGAATTAGTCATTCCCGCAGATAAATTTAGTATGTTCACGGGGACAAGAGGCGATGCTAAGGCAATGGCTTATCTTCCTATTGATACTACCATCAATGACGATAATATCTTCGTAGAACGAAAGTTTAGGGAAAAGGTAGAACAATTTCTTAATGATTTTACTTATAAGCTGTATAGATCTCCTACAGAGGGAAATATAGTTATTGGACTAATGAATGTCTCAATGACTCCAAATGCATCTTTAGGACGCATGATATTTGAATTCTCTGCTACTGCTTATGAGGTATTGGAAAACACTTTAGAGAATATTGATTAGGTCGGAATTATTAATATTGGGACCTTTAATGAAGAAGTATCTAAAGAGAAACAATTATCGTTTGGGCAGATTGAAGGTATCTATTCTGGTTGCCCCGAAGGAAATGATATCTATAGTCTAGTTAAAGAGTAGGAGGGAATTGCTGTCGGCGGAGGTCGGTATAAGCTATCTTTAATTAAGATTAATTCTTTTTGGATAGAGCGTTATCCATAGATTGACTTTGATGGAAAAATATATGAACTTGAAGCAAAGAAAAGTGAACAAGAGATAGCTGGGGAAGATACAAAGGAAACAGAGAGTGAATTGGCCCGATGGAAGGCTTTGAAAAAAGCGGCTTCTAGTGCTCAATCTTCTGCGGTTAGACTAAGCGTCAACGGGACAGAGATAGTTGTAGCTCCAAATAGATTTTATAGCGTTAGAGAAGGAATCAATTCTTTAGAACTTGTTTCGGCTAAATACCCTATTATTATAAACTATGTATGCTCACTAACAAGAGAAAAGAATGATGAAGTAGGAGAAGTAGAATCGGTTGACACTTCTAGAATTTGGGGCTAGGTTTCTGGAATCTTCAGTGGAACAGATAAGATTTTGAAGAATTATAAATACTATTATGAGCCTAATTAGTCACCATATCGTATTTATAGTGATTCTACTGGAGAAGAAGACAAGTTAGGCCGTATTCTTGTAGATAAAACAAATTATAATGTTTATAAAACAATAAATCTCTATAATATTATAGAAGAG
>ERZ1034992.813-NODE-813-length-15909-cov-9.512363_pt1 | contig 15909 bp, 13 predicted proteins | sample MGYA00520695_ERZ1034992 | MGnify/ENA primary metagenome ERZ1034992 (study PRJEB33766, sample SAMN09781778) | gut metagenome | biome: gut microbiome | host: Homo sapiens | place: Madagascar | study: EMG produced TPA metagenomics assembly of the PRJNA485056 data set...
CATTAATAGTTCCTAGTTTTCCATCTACTTGTAATTCATTTTCAGTGTTATTCAAATCAAGTAACATTTCTAAACATTCCTTTACAGTTTCAAATTCCATTTCTATTAACCCTCTCTTAAAAATTCAGCAATTTTATTCACACCAGCTTGATAATATAGCCATTGAGCTACTTCTTTATTGCTATACTGTGATTTACTCATCGCCCAGCGCCCGAATTGGTTTTCACCCGGTTGTTCAGCTTTCAAGTCGAGAATGTTTGCAATTCTGCCGACTTTATTAGCAGTAATACCAAACTTGTCGCCGACTTCTTGTGCACTGAATTCTTTCTTCTGAATTTCTGGGATAAATTTTTCACCAGTCAGCTCAGTAGCAATATGAGCGAAAATTCTTTCACGTGCGCTATTTGAAGCCGTACCACTTGCAACCTTGAAAAGTAGCTGAGCTTGTTTTGTTTTTGCGTTTTCTTCCATGATTGCCAAGCGCTTGCCTTTTAAGCCGATTGCTGAATCCGTTTTGATGGCTTCTCTCATGTTGAAGTAATTATCTACAAGTTCATCATAGATTTCCCAAGCTTTGTCATCTTCGAGGATCTTTAAAAGTTTTGCGTATCCTCTTTCAGATAAAAGATAAACATGCTGGGTTCTGTTGCTCCCGATAAACCCGTTATCTTCAGCAAACTTTCTAAGTGGCTCAGACCCACTTAGAAAATCAATAATGTCAATTCCATCTTTAAACCTTTTTCGGTTGTCATTGATTCTTCTATTGATTTCCTTTAACGGTTGCCCGTGAATCACCGCAATATCTCTTACAAGCATTGACTTTTTATCTTCACCGAATCCACCTTCAACGCCGGTAAATTCAAACTTGCCGACTTTTTCTTTTCCTAAAACTTTTAATTCTTGCATTTTTCGTCATCCTTTCCCAGTTTTAGAATTCCTTTGATGAGCTCAACTTTGTCATTAGCTTTTCGGTTTCCGTGTAGGATATCGGACAAATAAGATTGACTTATCTCCAACTTTTCAGCTAACCATTTTTTGTTTTTGCCCATTTTTTTCAAAGCAATGAAGACTTCAATTTCCAGTTCACTTCTACTCATGTGACCACCTCCTAACTTTTTTAGCGAATTTATTAGCTAATTATTGACATTCTTAACCTTAAAAGATACAATTAAGGCATAGGAAACAAAGGGGGGTTCACCCCTGTTATGTGATTTTTATTTGTGCTTGGTTTTTCGCTTATTCCTTAGCACATTTATATATTATACCCTGTTGGGTTTAATGTCAATAGAAAATCACCCTAAAAGATAAAAAGAAGGTGTTTTTTTATGAACGTTTATGAACGAGTTCAAGAACTATCTAAAAAACAAGGTATATCAGTACGAGAGCTGGGCGACAAATTAGGCATCGGGCCTACAACTTTGTACAAATGGAAAACGCAAATTCCAAAATCTGATATCTTAGTAAAAGTCGCTGATTATTTCGGCGTTTCGGTTGATTATTTATTAGATAGAGAAACTCCGTCACATACTGATATAGATCTAGAAAAAGCGTTGGACAATGCGATGACTTTTGAAGGTAGAGCGTTGACCGACGAAGAAAGAACTGCAATGAAGGAAATTCTAAAAGCATACTTAAAGACTAAGAAATAAAAAAGAAGTGGTTTTATTGAATTTAGATGTAAAAATTGCATACATGGATAATTTGCCAGTCAAAGGCGTTTTCTTGCCGGATCTCAATACTATTTTTATTAACTCGAATCTAGAAGAACATCAACAAGAATTCGTACTTAAACACGAGCTTTTGCACTGTATCGAACACCGACATCAAACTGGTCTGTATACTGCAACACAAGCGGAGCGGTTAAAAATGGAAGCAGAGGCAAATACGTTCATGTTAAAAGAAATTTTAAACGAGTATTCATTGAAAACAGGCGTGGACGTGCAAGACATAAACCCGGTTCGTTTTCTTGAAATGCAAGGCTTAAGCTTGAATTTTGAGTCTAAAGTTAAAAGAATTTTAAAAGAAAGTATTTAAAATTGAAAGATGTGACTATTGCATTTTTTTGCAACAGCCACTTTGTCCAAAACACTGATGACGTTAAAAGCTGGAATAAAAAGGAGATGTCTTTTATGGCAAAAACAATTAAAGACGAGAATGGTAATACATATGTTCAAAAAAAGCCTTTGTATAAAAAGCTTTGGTTTTGGATCGTAGTTGTATTCGCTGTTTTCATTGTTGGTGGTGTGTTTGGTGGCGATTCTGATGATACTTCTAGCGGTAGTTCTAGCAGCTCAAAAACAGAGCAAACTAGCAAAAGCTCTTCTAGTTCAACTTCAGAAAAATCCAGCTCAACAAGCGAGTCTAGTTCTAGCGAAAGTGTATCAGCTGAATTTCGTTCAGCATTAAGGGCAGCGCAAACATATTCAGATACTATGCATATGTCTAAAAAAGGCTTATATGATCAACTAACATCAGAAGATGGTGAAAAATTCCCTGCTGACGCTGCACAATATGCTGTTGATCATGTTAAAGCCGACTGGAATAAAAATGCTTTAGAAACAGCTAAAACTTATCAAGAAGAAATGGATATGTCGACTGAAGCTATCCGCGATCAGTTAGCTTCTGCCGATGGTGAACAATTCACTCAAGAAGAAGCTGACTATGCAGTTCAACATCTCAATAAGTAATAAAAAAAAAAGAGTTACACACGCATATTCTGACCCGTCTTCATGGCGGGTTTTAAAATACCTGAAAAAGAACGCACATTCGTAAAAGGAGATATAATTATGTGGATCGAGAACAGAGAGGTTCTAGTCAATGGAAAACTTGAAAAGCGATACTGCTTTGTCGAGCGTTACAAATCAACTTTGACTGGGAAATATCGCAAGGTTTCTGTAACGTATGGAAAGAAAACACCGCAAGTAGTAAAAGCAGCTACACAAGAATTAGAGCGCAAGATCAATAAGGCATTAGCTGAAGAAAGTGAATTTGTTCAAACCGCAACACTTTCGCAAGTGTCAACTGCCTTTTTAGAGCAGTATCAAAAGCGGGTCCAACCTAGCACTTATAAAAATGGTGCATTGTTTATCAAAAAATTTGTCGATGATTTTGGTCATGACACTATCATAAGCAACATTTCACAACGAAGTCTAAATCGTTACTTCAACGACATGTTATATAACAACGAGCGAGATCTGACAAATGGAACTGTCCGAGCTATAAAAAATAAAGTGTCTGTCTTGTTTGATTTTGCTGTAACATATGGATATTTAAAAGATAATAATATCAAAAAGGTCAAGATCGAATGGAAAAATGAAAATGCTCGTAAAAGAAATCAAATAGAAAATAAGTATTTGACGCAAGATGAGTACAGAAAGATAATTGACGATTGTTTGATAAATGGTGCAGATCACTATGCTGATGTCTTCAAGCTGCAATACTTGACTGGCATGCGCTTTGGCGAAGCATCTGGCTTACGTGTTCAAGATGTGATCAAAGAAAACGGTAAAACTTATCTTGATATTAATCATTCACTCGTTTTCTTGAGCTCTCCATCACGTTACTATCTATCAGATTCTACTAAGACTTTTGCAGGGATGCGTAAGATAATCTTATCCCCTGAAGCTACAAAGATCGTTGAAAGACATATGCGTAACAAAGATCTAGATGCATTACTGTTTGCTTATAATCCATCAGCGCCCCATTTTGCTGATCAAAAGCCGCTCAACATCAACAACGCAAATACTATGCTAAAGCGCATAATTGAACGTCAGAAAATAGATAAAGATGTTACTACACACTATTTCAGACATACACATGTTTCGGTGCTTGCTGATATGGATGTTCCTTTACGTGTGATCAAAGATCGCATTGGGCATGCTGACACAAACATCACAGAAAAGATCTATATGCACGTGACTAAAAAGGCACGTCAAGACTTTGAAGCTAAGATAGCTCAAATTGATAATTTCCTGTGATAAAAAAAGCAATACCTGTTACAGTATCGCTCAAAATTTTTGCCCATTTGTTGCCCATTTGAAAAATAGACATCCCATTTATTAAATTTACCTAATCTTTAAAAACGTTGATATATCAGAAATCATCAAACAAATTAAGTTGATTGGAATCCGACAATCCGTCCAAAACATGGTTTTCCGTCATGAAATCAACCAATGATTGCGAAACCTTTCCGCGCTCTTTCAGATCCTGTTTCGAAATGAACTCGCGCTCTTCTCTTGCCGCAACGATTTGCTTGGCAACGTTCAATCCAAGACCCGGAATTGCCGAAAACGGTGCCAGGAGCGTATTTCCTTCAATCAGCCAGTCCGAAGCATCCGAACGCTTGATGTCGACCATCTTGAACTCAAAGCCGCGTTCGAGCATTTCGTTTGCAAGCTCAAGCACGGTCAACAGGTTCTTTTCCTTAGCTGAAGCATCATTGCCTTTTTCATTGATTTCTTTCATGCGAGCCTTGACGGATTCCTTGCCGTTGGCCATTGCGACCAGATCAAAATCATCGGCACGCACGGAAAAATATGCAGAATAGTAGATCAGCGGGTAGTAGACTTTGAAATATGCAATGCGCAGCGCCATCAAAACGTAAGCAGCAGCATGGGCCTTAGGGAACATGTACTTGATTTTCAGGCAGGCACCGATGTACCATTCGGGAACGTTTGCCTTGTGCATCTCTTCTTGCCACTCATCCGGAATGCCGCGTCCCTTACGAACGTGTTCCATGATTTTGAAGGCCAGATCGCTTTCAACGCCCATGTGAATCAGATCCATCATGATATCGTCACGACATCCGATAACTTCAGGCATCGTCACCGTCTTGTTTTGAATCAGTTCTTCGGCGTTTCCGAGCCAAACGTCAGTCCCGTGAGACAAGCCGGAAATCTTGAGCAGTTCGGCAAACGTCTTCGGTTTCGTTTCTTCAAGCATTCCGCGAACGAACCTCGTTCCGAATTCCGGAATGCCGAGCGTTCCCGTTTTCGATTGAATCTGTTCTTCCGTGACGCCCAAAATCTCCGTTCCGGAAAACAGCGCCATCACACCAGGGTCATCAGTCGGAATCGTCTTTGGTTCAATTCCCGAAAGATCCTGCAGCATGCGAATCATCGTCGGATCATCGTGACCAAGACAGTCGAGCTTCAAAATATTGTCGTGAATCGAGTGGAAATCAAAGTGAGTCGTGCGCCAGGCCGCATTGACGTCGTCTGCCGGATACTGAATCGGCGTGAAATCATAAATATCCATGTAGTCGGGAACAACCAGAATTCCGGCCGGGTGCTGTCCGGTCGTGCGTTTGACGCCCGTTGCTCCCTTGGCCAGGCGATCGACTTCGGCAGACCTCAGCGTCAGTTCGTTGTCGCGTTCGTACGCTTTGACATAACCGTACGCCGTCTTGTCGGCAACGGTACCGATCGTTCCGGCACGGAACACGTTGTTTTCTCCGAACAGAACCTTCGTGTAGTTGTGTGCAACCGGCTGATAGTCGCCGGAAAAGTTCAAATCGATATCAGGGACCTTGTTGCCTTTGAATCCAAGGAACGTTTCGAACGGGATTTCCTGTCCGTCCTTGACGAGCTGCGTTTGGCAATTGGGGCACTTTTTGTCAGGAAGATCGTAGCCGCTGCCGTATTCGCCTTTCGTGAAAAATTCAGAGTATTTGCACTCAGGACAACGATAATGCGGCGGAAGAGGATTGACCTCGGTGATTCCGGTCATCGTTGCCACCAGGCTTGAACCGACGGACCCACGAGAACCGACCAGATATCCGTCTTTGTTGGACTTGAAAACGAGCTTTTGCGCAATCAGATAAATTACGGAAAAGCCGTTGCCGATAACGGACTTCAATTCCTTGTCAAGTCTGGCCTGAACGATTTCAGGCAACGGATCGCCATAAAGCTCATGTGCCTTGTTCATCGTCAGGTTGCGAATATCGTCTTCTGCCCCCGGCATTTTCGGTGTGTACAGCTTATCCTTGACGGGCGTGATTTCGTCACACATTGCCGCGACCTTGTTCGGATCATCGACAACGACCTTTTTAGCCAGTTCAGGTCCGAGAAAGGCAAACTCGTCAAGCATCTCATCCGTCGTTCTGAAGTGTGCATCAGGAAGATTTTTCAAGCGATTGAGCGGGTTTGCGCCGCCTTGGGAATGAATCAGAATCTTGCGATAAATCGCATCTTCCTTGTTCATGAAATGCACGTCTCCGCTTGCAACGATCGGCTTGTCGAGTTCTTCAGCCAATTTCACCATATTTTTGATGATGTCTTCAAGCTCTTCTTCATCCTTGACGAGTTCGCGCTCCAAAAGCGGTGCATACAGTGCCTTTGGCTGAATCTCCAGATAATCATAATTTTTGGCCTTGGCTTTAGCCGTTTCATAGCCTTTTTGCATCATGGCCGTGAAAACTTCGCCGTCGGCACAGCCGGAACCGACCAAAAGTCCTTCACGGTATTTTTCAAGCACTGAGCGAGGAACCCTGGCAACGCGGTAAAAGTGATTGACCATCGAATCTGATGCCAGCTTGAAAAGATTTTTCAGCCCGTCCTGCGTTTTAGCCAAAACGATCGCATGAAACGGGTGCTGCTGTTTGTACGTATCCGGCTGAACCATGTGCTTGTTAAAATCGTCATGATACAAAATGTCGAACTGTTCGCGCGCGTCAGCAAGCATCTTGTAAAAAATATAGCCGGTCGCTTCGGCATCATAAATAGCCCGGTGGTGATGTTCCAAATCAACTTTGAGCCGCTTGGCCAACGTATCGAGCGTAAAGCGTTTCATGTCCGAATACAAAATTCTTGCCAAAGGCAGCGTATCGACCCACGGTTCTTTAATCTCAGGCATGCCATGGCGAAGATAGCCGGTATTCATGAAGTCGACGTCAAACGTGGCATTGTGTCCGACGATGATGCATCCCTTGCAAAATTCACGGAAGAGTTTGAAAACTTCTTCTTCCGTTTTTGAACCGCGAACCATCGCATCCGTAATGTGCGTCAGATTGATCGTCGTTTGCGAAAGCGGATGGCCCGGATCGATAAATTCTTCAAATTCTTCGATTTTTTCGCCGTCTTTCATCTTGACCGCGGCCAATTCGATGACCTTGTTGTACTGAGCCGACAGCCCCGTCGTTTCCGTATCGAACACGACGTAAGTCGCATGCTTCAGTTCTTCATGCGCTTCGTTGTACGCAATCGGCTGACTGTCTTCAACAACGTTTGCCTCAACGCCGTACAAAATCTTGACACCGTTTTTCTGTCCTGCCGAATGTGCTTCCGGAAAGGCCTGCAGCGTGCTGTGATCGGTAATCGCAATCGCTTTTTGCCCCCACTTGGCAGCTTGTGCGACAAAGTCCGAAATCGAATTCGTCGCATCCATCATGCTCATGTTGGAGTGCAGATGAAGCTCAACGCGCTTTTCATCTTCAGGAGCCGTATCCTTTCGTCCTTCATGCTTGACTTCATTGATGTCATAGGCATTGATGACAAGATCTCTCATGTAGCTGTCTTCTTGGACGTTTCCTTTGACTTTGACCCATTGGCCGACTTTGACGGCATCAAACATCGCTTCATCTTTGGCATTGTTCGAAAACTTTTTGACGGCAAACGAAGAAGTATAATCGGTAATCTTAAACGTCAGAATTTTTCTGCCGGAGCGCAGTTCGCGCACCTCGGAATCAAAGACATAGCCTTGGACGACCACAATGCGCTCTTCTTCTACGATCGTCTTCATCGGTCTGATCTCGGTTTCTTCCGAAATCTTCTTGCCGACCATCACCGGCCCTTCAACAGGCGGAAGTTCTTCTTGCTTCTTCACGTTTTTTGGCTGCTTGGCCTTTTGCTCATTCGAAATCTTGATCTGCTCATAAGCTTTTCTGGCCAGCTCCGCATCGTTTTCGGCATGCTTTTGCTGCATAGCCTCCCGCTTTTCTTCAATCGCTTTTTCATCAACATAGGGTTTGATCGTGAATCTTGGAAAACCGGCATCCTGATAAGACGCTTCAATTTTTTCCAAAACGTTGCGCTTCAAAAAATCGCGCAAGACCGTATTTTCAGCCAACAGTTTGACCTCTCCGTGATCAAGTTCCGGAGAATTTTGCAAGAGATTTTGGGTAAACCCGTTTGCTTTTCCGCTCGTTTCAACGGCATATGCCCAATACGAAACCAATTTTTCGTCATTCATTACAGGATTTCTCGTCGTAAAATGCAGTCTTGTCTTGCAAATCGGCCTGAAAGACGTCTCGACAAGCTGATTAAGTTTTGCAAATGTTTGAAACGGCAAGATGTCGTTTGTTTCCAAATAAAAGTCCCAACGCTTCGACTTCGTATGCACTTCGACTTTTTCGATCAGAGCATCGGAAAAAACTTCCCTGTCGTCTTGCCACTTGATTTGTTCAAGCAGTTTTTCAAACATGGCTTTTTTATCGAGTCCCACTCATACCCTTCCTTTCATTTAAAACTCACTTATACGATTTTAGCACAGTAGATCACTTTTTGCACTTTGTCGCTTATCGCTGAATTGTAACGAGAAAAATCTTCCTGATGATGTTATACTGAATTTGTATAAACTAATTTTGTTACTATTATGAAGGGATGAGAATCCATGTATTATAATGCGGCACTTGTCTTAGAAGGCGGAGCCATGCGCGGATGCTATACGTCCGGCGTCCTTGACTATTTTTTGGATCGCGACATTCAATTTAACTGCGTCATCGGCGTTTCAGCGGGATCTCTTGCCGGAGCAAACTATGTTTCCAAACAATACGGAAGAACATTTGAAATCAATACCGAATACCGCAACGATCGCGACTATATTTCTGTCAAACGTCTTTTAAAAGGCAAAAGCATCATCAATCTTGACTATCTGTTTACGGATCATGGAATTTCATGGCACAACTACGATGAAAATGCCTACAATCTGTCCGATACGGACTTCGTAATCGTGGCCACCAGGCTAAAAGACGGCAAGCGCGTCGAATTTCACAAGCCGCCGGTCGGAAAAGAGCTGACGGATGCTCTCGAAGCCTCATCGTCCATGCCGATCATTTCGGAACCCCATGAAACATCGCAAGGTCTCTGTCTTGACGGCGGCATCTCAGATTCCGTTCCGGTCGATCTTGCACAGGAATTGGGCTTCAACAAAATCGTCGTGGTCAGAACCCGCAACCGCGAATATCGCAAAAAGCCCGGTAGCAAGGCAATGGAAAAGGCAATTGAAATGAACTTCAAGCAATACCCGGATTTCGTCAAACAGGTCAACGGCAGGCCTGAAGCCTACAACAAGCAGGCAGAAGAATTGCAGAAAATGGAGGAATCAAAACAAATCTTTTGCATTGCTCCAAAAGAACCCGTCAAGGTCGGTCGGCTTGAGCATAACGTCAAAAAACTCAAGGACTTGTACGAAAGCGGGTATGCGGATGCCAAAGAATCATTTGACGAAATGATCGAATACCTTGAACAGGATCAAAAATCAGCAGAATAATCCGTACAGCACCAGGCGCCGACTAGAATCGGTGCTTTTTTTGTCATAAAAAAAGGCCACCTGCTGCGACCTTTCAACAATATTTCGTTATCATCAATTTCAAGAGTTCTTTTCTGAGTTCTGCTGCGCTCTGATAGCGATTGCCAGGATAATAGCTACACGCTTTCTTCAATATCGCATTCAGTTCAACACTGATTTCTTCAATCTCTGGCAACACATCGTGCTGATCCGGAAATTTTTTATCATTTGCCAAAACATAAAGCGTCATTCCCAAAGAATAGATATCCGAACGGTTGGATAACTGTTCGGCGATTCTTTTCAGTTGTTCCGGAGAACTGTATCCGATTGAATAATCGTTGGCAATCTTTTTTTGAGAATCATCCAAAGAAATGCTGAAATCCCCCAACAGGTAAGCGGTTTCTTTACTGGATTTTATAAAAATATTGCTCGGCTTGACATCACAATGGATGATCTTTTCTCGCTCGCATGCTTCAAGAGCATGACTGACGTCAATTCCGATTCTCAAGACGTCTTTTTCGCTAAATGCACGGTCTGCTCCATACTCCGGCAATGGCACATACTTTTCCATCACAAACCACATCGCCAAAGTTTCTCCGACGTGAACCGTGCCATAATCAATGTAGGAAACGATATTTTGATTGTCGCGTGTCCGGTTGAGATGTTTAAGTTCTTCTTTGACACGATTCAGCCGTTTTTTTGACGTTTGAACGATTTTGACCGCTCGATAATCCGGACCGATCATCGGATTATTTTTTGCCAACTCATAGACGTTGCCGAAAGTCCCCCTGGCAAGCGGCATCAGCTTTTTGAAATGCCAGTCGTTACCGATGGCTTTTTCAACGGCAGCTAAAACACTTTTCTCTTTCTCATTCATTTTCAGCCCTGATCGTCTTCTGTCGGCAAATCATTCATAAAATCGCTGATGAAGTCAAAATCATCGAATCTTTCCAAAAGATTGCGCACTGAAAGACACAGTTCAATCCCGCCATCCCGGTGAATCATGTCGTTTAACGCCGCATCCCTCAATGAAAAAATAATTACCGATTCAAACGGAGACTGTTGGCAAAGCGGCCCCATCTTGGCCAAATAAAGCATGTGATTGAGTTCTTCAATCGTCATGTTCAAATGTACTCCGATTGAAATCACCTTGAGTCTGGTCGGAAACCAGCATTCGTTTTTGATATCATAAATCGCCTGTTTCATTGATGAAGTCCACCCCTGAATCTCGGCCAGCTTGTTGATCGTGTCCTTGCTGCCTTCGTTGAGTCTGTTTTCCGAAACAAAAAATTTTACATAGTCATAAAAAGCAGAATAGCGACTTTTGAAAATCTCTGCATTTTCACATATGAACGTCGTCAATTCAGGAACATCTCTCATGCCGTCAAGTCTTTCGTCCAAATTGGTCGTCGGAACGTTCATTGCATCCTGCTCGTTTTCGACATCATCCTTGATCATTTCAATAATTTTTCGACAATAACAATACCCGCATTCAGGAAGCCTGTCTTTGTTTTGCAATACGAATTTATAGACCGCATCCTCGTAATTCTTGGAGTACAGCGCCTGATATCCGTATCTTTGCAAAAGATTGTCCATCTGCTCAAGATCGCTTTTTTCCGCAAACCCGATTTTGATAAAATTATCGCGCGATCGCGGAACTATCCCCGCCAGCCAGTTTCTGACGGTCGGAACCGTCACGCAGCAAGCCTCAGCCAGATCCTTATTTGACTTGTATCCCCCTTTTTTCTTCAGCAACAGCACCCTTTGCTTCCAAAAAGCGCTTTTTTTGATCAATTTGCTCCTATATACCTTGAAATCTTCCAAATTATCAATTTGTTCCAATTCAGAAAATAACTCAGCCATCAAAAGTCCACCCTCATTATGTAACGTATTTTTGCCATAAAAAGGTCAAATAATGATTTTTATATTATCATTTTTGATACGCTGAGTTTACACCCTCATTTTCATCTTAAAATTGCATTAAAAATTTATCAAAGCTTTCTTCCAGATAAAAATCCGCACCGTCTGCGGCAAAATTTATCACTCCTAACAATTCTTTTTTCTTTTTGCAATAATCAAAAAAACTCTTGGCCCCATCGTTGATTCCTTGCAAAAAAAGTGTGCAGTTGAAATCCTCGCAATTTTGATCAACATTGTATGATACCTCTATCCGACAATCCAAATTTTTCAAAAAGACTTTTTCGATAAAGATTCGATCGGAATAGCAGGCAGAAATTTCCATCCTCCTGCATCTTTCAAAATTATGACTCGCATAAAATAGAGTAATGCGATGATCGCCCAAAATATTAATTGCATCGTACGGTGACCCCACGATGAACACAAACTCACTATCCTGCTCAAAATCGTCTTTGCTTTCTTTGATGAAGGAATCTAATTTAGTAAAATAATATTTCTTATCAATAATCTTCTGCTGCTTTTGCGTCAAAAAATCCATTTGAACGGATGGATAATCGTTGATGCTATCGTCAAAATATCCTATGCCATCATTTCTGATAATTTTTTTATATCCCTTGCTGTATAAAATATCGAAAATCTTTTTTATGCATAAATCTACATATAAACGTTCGTCATCTGGTACCCATCCTTCAGCATCATATGTCCTCAGCTCTTCGTATTCCCTTGGAAATGTCAGATCGAATAAATCATCTTCGCGCGTTTCTTTTGATTGATTAGACTTGATTCGCACTTTTTCAGCTTTCAAATCATTTACGGTCGGTCTTTTTAATTTTAGCAGCAATTTATCAAAATTTTCCATTTGATTCGCAATAAAGCTTTTGCAATCATCAAGCTTCCAAATATTCTTACCATAATGTTCCAACAGCTTGATGATTTTATTTATCCCAGATTCCATAATCTGTTTCTTTTCTGCTCGCGAAAATTCATCATAGCTTTCATTTTCAAAACGGCTATTCTCATCTTTCAATCCGTTTTTAAGCAATAATCCATCAATGGTCTTGCCGTTTGCTTTCAGCAAATGATAATATGCCTCTCTTTGATCTAAAAATATGTTTCCGTCCCGTCTATTGTTTTCTTCATAAAGATAATCCGTAGCCTTAAAAATTACCCAATCGCCGTTATTTAAATCTGAATTGCCAGAAATGGGAGTTTCAAGCTCAATTTTGCAATTTTTACCAAGGTACTTTCTTCTCAAAGAAATACTGCCATTAACTTCACCAAAGAAATTACCGTCAATTCTTTCAAAAATTTCGACATAGATCCTGCCTTTTTCAAAATTAACGATGCCCAAATATTCAACAACTTCAATTTCTTCAAAGCTCGTTTCGAGCCGATTATTCACAAACTCATAAATTCTGTCAACAACGATTTGGTTCAGAAAAAACATATCTTCACCGATAAATCCATATCCCATTTCTCGAAATTTTTCCTTTTGTTTGCAGATCAATTTCGTTATGTTTTTGATGTCTCCTTCATTGCAGCAATCATTTGTTTCTTCAATTACCCAATCAGAGATTATGTCTCTAACAGAGGCATCATCCAATTTCCCAAGATAATAGGCTGATTCTGCATCGTTCAAAAACAAGTCACTGCCGTGTCTTTGACAAAATTCGTTCATTCCCTTTAAATAATCGGCAAAAAAAATAACCCAATCGCCATCATGAAGTTCACCGTCATTTGAAATCGGCCGTTCAAGTTCAATTCTGAGACGACTGCCTAAAAATTCTTCACGCCCATCCAGCTGCCTGTCGATTGAAAAAAAACCATCAACAGAGCCAAATTCACACAATGCTCGTCTCATCATGTAAACATACGTCTGATCGTTTTCAATTTGAACGATTCCGACGTAGATTACATCAAAATTATAGTATTCTTCATCCATTCCCATGATCTTCATCACCATTCGTCATGCCATTTTTCAAGCTGATTCAAAGTACGTCTTAAATTCATTGAAAACTCTGAACAAACTTTATCGCAATAAGCATCCATATCGTTATAAATCATTTTATAAATTTTTTCAGCTGCATTTTCCATCGCGCTGAACGAATTTTCAGTCAACATTTCAAAATCAGCAAAACACAGTTCGTATTTGAATAAATGTTCATTTTTAATAAAATCGACGTCTATAGACACGTCTGCCACGGCAACAATTCCATCCATCATGTCGACATCATTGCAGTCCCAGCTGAAATCAGCCTTGAAACATCTAAACGCACTGCATTTTCTTATGAATTCATCCCAAATCAATTTCAGCCTGAAACAGATTTTCTTATAATCATCGTCTTCCGCTAAAAACCGCTGAAGGTTGTTAAAAAATTCTTTTTCCTTGTTTCTTGCTTTAGCGCTGTCTTTTTCAAGCTCTTCAAGACGATTTACAAATTCTTTCGCACTTTGATAGCGCTCATCACAATCGTACTTGCAGGCTTTTTTCAAGATATCGTATAAATTTCGCCCGACTTCTGCTGGCCAGGAAATATCCTGTTCGGCTTTCCTTTCATGAATATTTCCGCCCGCCAACACATACAACGTCATTCCAAGCGAATATATGTCTGAATAATGGCTCACCGGTTCGTATATCAAACCTAATTGTTCAGGTGCTTCGTATCCCGGCGTCATTGCATCCTTAAATTTTCTGCGCCCGTCTTTTCCCGAAATTCCAAAGTCTCCCAAAACATAGTTCACGTCATTTCCGTTTTTTTCGGCAAAGATGTTTCCGGGTTTTATGTCGCAGTGAACCACATTCGCCTTTTCGCACGCTTCTAAGGCATGGCCAATATCGATTCCGATTTTGACAATGTCTTTTTCGGTCAAAGCATGATCTTTCCTGTATATTGTCAAAGGAACGTACTTCTTCATGCTTATCCAGACGTAAACGAACAAAACGTCATCGTTTCTTTTCTCGACAAATCCTACATCGATATTGACGATAACGTTTGGGCAGTCTCTCATTATGTTGATATTTTCAAGTTCATCTTCATATTCTTTTTTGCGTTTTTCAATCATTGCGGCCCTATATTTTTCATCTTTGGCTAGCTTGTTGTCTGCGGAAAGATTGATGCGCATGATCTGCATGATTTTGACGACAATAACGTCGTCTTCTTTTTTAGCCTCATACAGCTCACCTTGCATCCCGGAATTAAACGGTCTTTTTGACATGTGCCACCCCGGACCGAGCTGTTTTTCAACCTCGAAAAGAACAGTGCTTGTTAACAACGAATCCATCATTTTCATCTCCAAATATGATTACATTTTTTCAGCAAGTCTTTTTTAATCTCGTCAATGTCATCCATATCGTCAAAATTGTCCATTATTTCTAGCATTTTAATACACAAAACATCGCTTCCGTCCTTATGTATCTCGTCATTTAGACTGGCGTCGATCAGCACGAAGATGATTGCGGAATCAAGCAACGATTTTTCGCTTAAATCCTTCATTTTTGCAAGTATCAATGCGCTGTTGACTTCATCAAGTTCCATATTCAGACGAAGGCAAAGCGAAATCAGTTTCCATCTGTCCGGAATCCAGTCCTTGTTTTGAATCCCGTATGCGATCTTTTGAAAAGACCGCGGCCAGCCACACTGTTCAACCAGCTTGTGGATCGTGTCCTTTTTCCCGTCTGAAATGATGTTTTGATTCATGAAATTTTGCATATATTCATAAAACTTGTAATACCTGCTCTTAAATGCCGCCGCATTCGAATTTATAAATTCGATCAGTTCAGGGAAATCAGAAACGTTTTTGATGCCTTCCGTTATCTCCTCCGTCGGTTTGCTAATGGTTTTCTCGTCTTTAAAACGGTCCTTTTTGAAATTGATATTGTCAATGATTTTTTGACAATCCTGATAATTCTTGTCCGGAAACTTTTCGCTGTTTTCCAAAACAAAAACATAGACGGCGTCACTCACGTTTTTTGAATACAGACTGCCAAACCCATATTTTTCCAAAAAACCATTCATCCTAACCACATCATAACCAGCAAGCATCCCGATCCTGATCAAAACATCTCGCGAAGAAGGCACTGTTTTCTTACGCAGCCAATTTCCTACAGTTTGAGAAGTGACTCCGCATCGATCGGCAAAATCCTTATTGGTCTTGTATCCCAGGTCATCCTTAATCTGCTTGACTTCTTCACCCCAATCGGTCTTTTTTTTGGACAGTTTCGCTCTGTATTTTTTATAATCCTCAATATTGTCGATATTTTCCAGATGATATTCCATCGAAATCACTCCTCTGTTTTAAGATAGTATAACATTTGAAAAGGACAAGTTTGCACTCTGATTTTCATCGATGCAAAAAAGCGATCAGATTGCCTGACCGCTTCCAAAAACTACTTTCTTTTTCTTCTTCCGACAAAATACAGTACCGCACGCAGCCCGGCAGCTTTGCTGAAAATCCGGTACAGCTTCTCTACCTTGCTCGTCAATTTTC
>ERZ1034992.816-NODE-816-length-15866-cov-6.145848_pt1 | contig 15866 bp, 12 predicted proteins | sample MGYA00520695_ERZ1034992 | MGnify/ENA primary metagenome ERZ1034992 (study PRJEB33766, sample SAMN09781778) | gut metagenome | biome: gut microbiome | host: Homo sapiens | place: Madagascar | study: EMG produced TPA metagenomics assembly of the PRJNA485056 data set...
GTCATATACATCACCGCTCTTATTATATCGGTGTGCCGATAATCAGTCAAGAAAAAACATCTCATTCCCCCTGACCAACCTGTTTGTTTGCATTTGCCCTCCCCAAAACTGTTGACTATTACGATACAGACAGCGGGACAAGCCTCTACGGCCTGTCCCGCTGTTTTTCTGTCTGGATTTTTGAAAGTGTTTTCCTTGTCTGTGGCGGCTCAACCGTTGAGCTGCCGCCTATGCTCTACTCCTCGTCATCATCAGACCATGAGGAGATCATGTGAATATCGCCGGTGTCCATATCCATTGCCATGTGATCTCCCATGCGCATCATGAGACCCCCATCGGAGTCCATCGCCATATTATCCGAAATGCTCATGGCGAAGTCTCCGTCATCGTAGTCGAAAAAGTGCTTTGACATACCGTACACCTCTAATTTTTAATCATCGTATTCCGGATAGTCCGGTGCCCACAGGGGCATCCAATGTGCTTTGTTTCTGCGGTTTGCATTGTGAGTTCTCTGGTGCGTTCTGTGGTTTGGATTCATCTGATTGGCACGATTGTCAGCGTCAGCTCGATATGCCTTGTTATTGGGATTATGCAGATTTGCCCAGTGATCCAGCTGTTCTTTGGTATGTGTTTTTCCTGATACCTTTCCCATAATTGGCCTCCTTTCTGAGCCGAAAAAAGTCCACGCACTTTGCTTCGTGCGTGGACTGCGATCATCCGGAAGACCGCTTTGCACGCAACAAAACAAACCCGACGAAAGAACACTTTCTCCGGTTCGATTTTGTGGTGCAAAGCATCGAAACAACAGGGGGACAACGACAGTCAACCAGCAAACTGCTTTCTCAATTCCATAATGAGAATTTGATTGGAATCGATAGTTTCGAGGATTTACTCATTTGTCTGCAAAATTGTCTATGTCTCTGCCGTTCAATATGATTCGTACTCTCATGCTACGAACGATCAAAGTTCAGGACAGTCCAACAATTTAGCGCTATCATGATAACATGAATGGGAAGCGAATGCAATGGGTAACTACACATTTCACCCCATGATCCCAATTTTGTTGCCGTTTTCGTAAATATCCGCGCCGTCTTCACAATGATTGGGCCCCTCGTACTCCACCCAGCCAAAGCCCGCCACATAAACTTTATCGCCGGGCTGCAGTTCTTTGGGTGCCTGGGGCGGAGTCTGCTCTGGCACGGGATTTTTAGTAGGTGTCTGCCCCGTGGAAGGCTGGAGTTCGGAAGCTGTGGGTATTTCAATAGGCCCTATCTCCGGTTCAGGTTGCTCTTCTTGGGGCGATTCTTGTTGCGGAATCGTTCCTTTTTCCTTCTCTGCCAGTGCTGCGGGTTTCTCAATTTCCGCAACTGTCGCTTCCTTGGCGCTCACAGCGGTTTCTGCGGCTGGGACAGGTGTTTCGACCGTGTTGCCATGTGGCCACACAGCGGCGCACAGGGCGACACATGCGGCAATCATTGTCACTATGATGAGTTTCTTCATTTTTCTTCCTCCTTAGATGCGAAACAAGCTCCCAGTCCCATTGCCGTTCGGCAGGAGACTGAGCGCTCGTCTTCGCAATGATTCAATTCCATGGAGAGTTTCCACGCCAGTTCAAATCCGGCGATAAAGCTGTCGATGGAGGTGTCCTCCGCAATACGGTCTTTTGCGTCGATGATCCGGAGCACCAGCCGACGCTCCGGCTTTCCCAACGCCTCGCTAAGTGCTCGGTGGCACTCCTCAATTTCCTGCTTCTGCGCCGAGAGTTCGGGTGGGGTATAAAAACAGTCATATAGGTCTTTCAGCAGCTTGTATTTCATGCGCTCGCCTCCTTGCAGCACAAACATATACCACAGTTCGACGGAAACAGCTACTGAAACTTTTAAGAAAAATAGCGGCTGGAACATTGCGTTTCAGCCGCTATTTTGGCTGCGGGGTATTCGTAGTGCGCTCTCGCAGGTTAACTATACCCCATAGGTCATATTGCCAAGCATCTTCATTGATGCACTAATCAACACCAAGCAACACCAAGAGAGTTGATTATATAAACACTGCGCACAAACTTTCTCCTGTAATCCTGTGTTATACAGTTTTTAAAGATAAAGCCTTATAAAAAATGGTCTTCAACAATGCGATTGAGCTGAGCAGATATTTCTGAAAAGTTCCTATTCAAATCAAGTGTTTTCACACTGATTTGATTACCGCTCATCCGATAGCGGTTGTCCGGCTGGATTGCTTCGTCTGTTGCGGCATACAGAAGCATGCCAGATACCTGATGCGGTTCGTTGCCGAACTCCGCCTCTTTGTTCTTCACATAGGTGAAAATCTGATACAGATTACCGGAATGCAATGTATGCACATCATACTGAGTTTGCGTGGTATGTGTATAGTACTTGGCATCAATGATGAGGACCTCATTGCCTCTGGTCAGCATAATGTCGCTTTGCATGACCGGAAGCATGGTGCTGATACCGTCATCTAACGCCCATTGAATTTGAGATGCTGTTGCTGTTACCTGCGGACATTCCTTGGCGTAATACTCCAGTATAAATTTCTCATACAGTCGGTTCATGCGCTGCTCGTCGATGAAGGAAGCCAGTCGGTAATCGCCGGAGTCCGAGGTCAACAGCATTCCTTCGAGGATCAGTTGGCACAAACTAATGAGCATACGATAGGTATTGTTGTTCCGTTGAAACCGAATGGCTGACCAGCGGATCGCGGTGGGGGCGATTGTGTCAACATTCGAGAAGAATAACATTTCCTTTTTCAAATCGCTTTTGTACGCTTGATCCACCCTTGCATGACACAGTAAGAGCATGACCGTTGTTTTGAGAATCTGATTCAGCAGATTGTTTTCGGATAGCTCGTCATATTCACAGGTCAATACCTGCCTCCTTGCGAGGCGGTTTTGTATCGTTCCGGGTATGTCAATTTTGCCGCGAACAGCAGTGACCGTCTCCTTTTGGTTCAGATACTCACGGTAAAGGCCCTGTTTCAGCTGTCTACCGATACCCTTTGCAAGAATCGCAGCAAGCAGGTTATGTATGTTCTCGAACTCTTCAGTAGCAATATCCTCATAGCCGCCCTGATTCAGAGTTGTGAAGGCATACGAAAGCATATAGTATATGTTTTTTATGAAGATGCTTTTATCTTTGATCATTGAAACATACCCTGCAAAATATTTTCCCAACGTCGGAGTTTACTTGTATCATCAAACCAGTACTCACTAAGCATTGGCAGAATGTCATAATCAACGATGGAGTGCAGCCATTCGTCCGTACAGACATCTTTGCCGCAAAAATAGCTGTGACCAATACAAAAGCCTTTGCCCAAAGATTTATCTGCGGCAATTTCGCGGTTCAACTCCTTCACCTTGGACACCAGTTCGTTCAGCGTTTCATTATTCAGCCCATTCTGATAATGGATGAAGCCCTCGGAATCAAACCCCGGTTCGATCTCGAAGAAGCTGAAACGGCGGCGGAGCGCATAATCGATCATGGCAAGACTGCGGTCTGCCGTGTTCATCATACCGATGATATATAGATTCTTGGGAACGGAGAAAGGAAGTCCGTTATACGCCAGTGTTGCCTTGATGCCACGGTAATCCCTTTCAATCAACATAAGCAGCTCGCCGAAAATTTTGCTCATATTGCCACGGTTGATCTCATCAATAATGAAGAAAAACTCCTTGTCTGGCTGGTTGGCAGCTTTCTGGCAAAACCGATAGAAGATTCCGTATTTCAATTCAAAGCTATCCTCTACAGGCTTGTAGCCCATCACAAAATCTTCATAGGAATAATTCTGATGGAACTGGACGAACTCGATGCGGCTGTCATCCTTCTCCTCCATCATAGACCATGCCAGACGCCTTGCGGCGAAAGTCTTGCCGACGCCGGGAGCGCCCTGCAGGATGATGTTCTTCTTATTGCGCAGAACGGCCACAAGGTTCTCGTAGCGCTTTTCGCTCATATACACTTCATCCAGAAAATCGCTTTTTGTGTAAGCATCGATGGATGCCTCCGCGGTAATCGGGTTTTCTTCCCGAATCATATCGAGGATGAAGTCGTATTCGCCTCGGGTGAGCTTGAACAGGCTGCCCTGCGGATTCTGGAAATACTCCATGCGCTCCAGTTCCGGGCATTCCTTCAGCGTTGTATAGTCAATGGGGGAGGTCAAGCCTTCTATTTTTTCAAAGAACAGCTTTTCGCCGTCCTGTTCTGCGCTGATACGGCCAATTGCTACAATCTGCTTTACTGGATTGGATTCATAGCCAATGATCATGTCGCCAACTTTCGCATCCAGGAAGTTCTGGAAAATACGCCGCTTGTTTCCGTTTTCATTGTAGAGCGTATAGGACTGCACCTCTCCGACAGCAATGTCGGAAAAGCTCCAGATTCTCGGATTCGCATTCAACCACCAATAGCCATGGTCTTCTTCGGGAGCGGCAGCTGCATACAGTTCAATATTACTCAAATCTGTCTGATCAAGTGCTTCAGAAAGTTCATCTCTCAGTTTCCAAATAAAGCTGCCATCCTCGCCTTTGTCTGCATCACGCCCAGTGTAAAGGACCGTCCACCATTGTGCAGAGCCATCTTCTCTTGTTGCCGGCTTGATTCCGGCGGCTTCACAGACACGATGAGCCAGTGCAACAGAACCGGAATTATAGAAGTTTTTTATCTCACCATATTTGACCGCAAGTTGTGTGCAGGAGGCCTGACCACCATAGTCTTTGATCCGCCTCATAATTTCAAGTGCACTGGTAGTGAAAATAGTTCCATCCTTTAAGAGTTTTTTCCAATCTTCGATGGTAAGCCCAGGATTATAATCTGTACCGTACCATTCGGTGGCAGCTTCAGCATTCTCATCCTGCTGAGAGTAAAATCTGCTGATATAAAATCCCACATCGATGGTCAATGTTTTGAGCTCAGGGTCGGGGTAGCAAGTATCCGTCAGCTGTGACTGAAACAGATTGACGAGCTCTGTGTCCTCTTTGAGGGCAAGGCTGATTTCGTTATAGAGCCGCAGAAAGTTGCGGATATTGTCTGCGTAAGCACCCTTTTTGAAGCGGTAATCAGTCTCAAGCTCGTTTGCAACATTTTTCACCTCGCCGAACTTATAGATGTAATACTTATCCGGGTAGCGCAACCAAAGATAAGTGCTGATAGCATTTTCATATTGGTAGTGCTGTGCGGCACCGTTTCCATATCTCTCCAACAAGATGGAAGCCTGCAATTTGAAGGCATTCATGCGCTCATACACATCCTTGTTCTCGTCAAACAAGGCAATAAACATTGCCCGGACCTCTTCCGGTGCCGCTTTGGAAAAACTTACAATCATGCGTCTCGGGAAATTGTTGATGGAAGCCAGCAAATTGAAGGTTTTATCGAGGGAACGGCTCAGCATTTCAGGAAAATTTTGAGCGTTCACGTCCCAATTGTCCTGAAACCATTTGACAGCTTCCCATTTGTATTTTTCGTTGCCCCACTGCGTGGAGACAAAATTCTGCTTGTAGTGCGCCAGTACATCTTTCAATCGAAACTTGTCAAACATGATGCTACCCCTTTATGCCTCTCTCAGGCTTTTATAAATCTCGTCTGTAAAGATACCAAGGACCTGTCGCTTGATCTCATCGTTGCTGAGAAGAAGCGAGAAGAAATCCTGATTCTGCTCCAAGCCCTCAATCAGTGCATCGTCAATGTCATCAAAATACGAAAATTCAAAATCTTTGACGGTATTATTCCGTGCGCTGGTTTTCAGCTTGTCGGACTTCAGCAGAATATCCCGAATCTGCAGCATCGCTTTGACCGCCACATCGTTATCGTAGGCTTTTCCTGTGCGACTGTTGATCTCCGCAATAATCTGGGAAAGCCGTTCTTCTTTTGCTTCGGTCAGGCCAAAACTCTCAGCGGTCGGCAGCTTTACCACAGGCTGTGCGACAAGGTTTGGAGTAGTATGTTCCTCCGACTTTTTCTGAACGAAATTGGTAGCCTTGATTTTACCGTCCAGATTATATCCGCCGCCCGGATGCTTGATATTGATGTAAGCCAGCAAATAAGTGATGAAGTTATATTTCTTATGCAGGTCGGTATCCTCGAAACAGGACACCTGTAGCAGGAACTCATAAAACCGGACGAAATGGCGCATCATGGACACGATCTCGTGCTGTTTGATAAGTTCGTATTGCTCGATCCTATTTTTTGCCCGCTTGAAGTAGAACGTCAACTTCTGCTTATCCTTCGAGGAGATATTTCCCTTGTAGAGCAGCTCGTTGGCCTTTTCGATATCATCAGGGTCAAGAACGGTGTACGCATCGATCTGTGCCTCCAAATCATAGATCGCCGTCGGCGTTACGGAAGTGGAAAGCAAGGTGGTCGTATAATACGGTGCAAACGCAGCCTTGATGTCCTCATATGTATTCACAAAGTCCAGCACGAAGGTCTTCTTCTCAAACGGAGGGCAGATACGGTTCAGGCGGGAAAGCGTCTGAACGGCGGAAACGCCCTTCAGTTTCTTGAGAACATACATAGCGCAGAGCTTCGGTTGGTCGAACCCGGTCTGATACTTGTTGGCAACCAGCAACACCTGGTAGTCGTCCTTGTCGAATTCCTTTGTCAACCGATCCTCAGGGAAACCGTTCATGGAAGCCTCAGAATATTCGGTATCATCGTCCGGAAGCTTCACCTTGCCGGAGAAAGCGACCAACGCCTTGATATCGGTGTAGCCTTTTTTCTGAGTGTAATTCTCAAATGCCTGGCGGTATTTGACCGCACCCTGTCGGGAAGCGGTGATGACCATTGCTTTTGCCATACCACCGAGTTCCGGCATAACCGTAGTGCGGAAATGCTCCACAATGACCTCTACACGCTGTGCAATGTTTGTTTCGTGCAGTTCCACAAAACGGGCAATTTGTCTTTTCGCATCAGCAGTCTTGCAGCGGGGATCTTCTTCGATTTCCTTGTTCAGCTGATAGAAGGTATCGTAAGTGGTGTAGTTCTGAAGCACGTCCAGAATAAATCCTTCCTCGATGGCCTGCTTCATGGAGTAGATGTGAAATGCCTCTCGCTGCCCTTTGGTGTTCAGCCGACCAAATAGCTGGATCGTTGTGGGCTTGGGCGTGGCGGTGAACGCAAACATGGAGACGTTGGCTTGTTTGCCATTGCGGCGGATCTCGTCCGTGATCATGTCTTCCACATCACCGCTCTCCTGCTCACCGGAGCCCAGCGACATGGTGACTGCCGCCATATCCTTACCGGCTGTGGAAGAATGCGCCTCGTCGATGATAACGGCGAATCGCTTGCCTTTCAGCCCTGCAACGCTGTCCACGATGTACGGGAACTTTTGAATCGTGGTCGCAATAATTTTTGTGTTGCCGTTCAGGGCACTTGCAAGGTCGGCAGAGTTGCATTTATCGTCCATCACACGGATAAGTCCGGCTTTGTGCTCCATGCCCATAATGGCTTTCTGAAGCTGGCGGTCGACCACAACGCGATCGGTGACGATGACGACATTATCGAAAATGATCTTATTATCCGCATCATGCAGCGAAGTAAGCCGATGCGCCAGCCATGCGATAGAGTTCGTTTTGCCGGAGCCTGCGCTGTGCTGAATCAGATAATTCTGCGTAGAGCCATTCTCACGCACATCCATCAGCAGCTTGCGGATCACGTCAAGCTGATGATATCGTGGGAAAATGATATTTTCGGACTTCTTCGTTTTTCCGGTCAGCTCGTCCTTGCTTTCCTTGGTCTCGATGAAGATGAACTTGCTGATGAGGTCGAGGACAGTGTCCTTTTTCAGAATGTCCTCCCACATATAGGAGACACTGTACTTGTCTTTGAAGGTAGGGTTACCCGCACCGGCATTGACACCTTCGCCGTTGCCCATGTTGAAGGGCAGGAAGAAGGTTGAGTTTCCGGCGAGCTTGGTGGTCATATAGGCCTGCTCCAAATCCATCGCAAAGTTTACAAGGCACCCGGCCTTGAAGCGAAACAGTCTGGTATTCGGATCACGGTCAACCCGGTACTGATAGATGGCGTCCTGGTACGATTGACCGGCGGCATTGCATTTCAGTTCAAATGACATGATGGCAATGCCGTTCAGGAAAATGACCAGGTCAACACGCTCATCATCGCTTGCCCAGACCTCATCCATAACGGAGAAAATATTCTTCTCGTACCTTGCCAGCAGTTCCCGGTTAAAGGTGGTAGCGGGTTTGGTATACATGAGTTCCAGCTTCATGTTGGAGATCTCGATGCCGTGCTTCAGCGCATCCAGCAGGCTGCCGCGCGCTTTTGTGACCTCGGCATTGATAAAATTGACGAGGGTATCCTCCAGGTCGGCTTTGTAGATTTTGCGGAGTGCCTCCATCTCGTCCGGCTGGGTATCGTTCAGAAACTGAAACAGCAACTCACGATCCATAGCAAACAGGCGGTCATAGCTGATTGCCCTGCGAATAATGTAACCATTATCCTGCGAGAGCCTGTCCATGATGAAATGCTGATACTCTTTTTCGGAGAGAATGCTCGTCATTTCTTTTCTTCCTCCTTGTGGCGCTTTCGTATGGCAGCAGACGCTTTGGAATTGAAATGTCCATGGCGAATCAAGTGATACCCATCCTCATCGGCGTAAAGCACACGTTTCGGTTGACTGTTGTTCGACACTTGAATTTCAACCCATCTACGCTCTGGATACTGCGAGGAGCCAATTGAAAAAATGACTGCTCCGTTTTTCTCAAGCGCATCCAAAGCTGCATTGTATTCGCTCCGTGCAATGGTATAATCCACGTCAAATAGATTTGCAAAAGCGGCTGTAGCATGAGCCAAGCTGTCGAACTCAGCATCCTTTGTTTTAGCCAATTTAAAATCGGCTTCCGCAACAAGCAAGGCTACGCCCCAGAACTCAGATTCTATGAATTCAACCTTCATGAGACGGGTACCTCCTTCTTGCCGGTTACATACTCAAAAATCAGAGATTTCTTGTATTCGTCGAGTGTTGCAAGCTGTGCTTTTTTATCAGCGATAACGGCATCCGCTTTTGAAAGCACAGAATCGATGTGCTTTACGATGGCATTCTGCTCATCCAGCGGCGGTACCGGATAGGAAAGCTCTGCCAGCTTGTTCCACCGAAGGTCACAGGAACGCACACGAATACCGGTCGCCAAAGCAAGAAACACATCACTGTAAGCCATGCTGCGCAGATAATACATGATATACCGCTTGCATTGGTCGGTATCCAGCACATTGAGCACCGGAGAAGCCTTACCGCGTGAATCAGAGATGCCGATAGAACCTGCGAAACCGTCCATGCCGTGAACGACCAAGTCGCCGACATCTATACCTTGATAACCGATTTCCTTGTCGGACATCGTAAAGCCGTCCTCACGGCGGTTACTTCTAAGAGTAACCTCACCGTCGCGAAAACAAGTGATTACACCGTCATCCTCACGCACTGGCTTCTGCATATAGCGCAGGATGTACTTACCACGGATAACATCCCAGTGTGCGGGCATATTGCCAATCCACTGAATCCCGCTGTCCTTCATCTCGGCATCGGGATTCAGTCCTTTGGTGACAGTTTCGGTGATGACAGACCGTTTGTACTGTTCCAGTGTGTCGATCTGGGTCTGAATATCGGCGGTCAGCGCATCGATCTCGGCACATTTAGTGTCAAGGAAATCGGCGATGCGCTGTTGTTCGTCAACAGGCGGACAAGGAATATAGGTATTTCCAAAGTCAGCAAAAGCTATATTCTTTCCATCCCGAAGCGTCATAGTATAGGAGTTCATTTTTTCAATAAAACCGCTATCCTTAAACAAGTACTTATAGTACCCCCTGGCAACTTTGACAACCGGGTAAAACACCTGATATGCCGGAGAAACGACACCCTCGTATTCTGAGTATTCAAATCCTCCTTGGAAACTTCTTAGGCTGATACAGAAGTCGCCCTTATGAATTGTTTTCAATGCAGATAAATTAGCATTTTTGTTGAGTTTCACAGCGTTCATTCCACTACGGTCTTCATAAACTGACTGCGGCACAACGCCATATTTTTGCGTAGGAGAAAGCAGTTGTAACTCTATAGTATTTCCACGCAAGTTGCGTTGAGTAAACATATATTTACCCTTATACAGTTCCCATGAGGTTGGAATTTCTCCAATCCATTCAAAGCCGCTATTCTTAGTTGTTCTCATCAGCTGACACCTCCAATCTCCCTTTACTTCTGCGTTTGCGGATAATTATCGCAATAACTGTGGCGATACCCACAACAACGACAACTCCACCCATGATACACAGAACCAGCACCCAATTATCCGTCAGCCATTTCACCGCTGCAATGATTCCGTAGGTGACTGCCCACAGAGCGACAAACAGAATCAGGCGAATGAGCCAATGAAAGAAAGAGCCGCTTGTGCTGCCGTCAATCATCCCGCCGCTGTACATATCACCAACGCAACGGTAAGCAACAGCATACGCAACGGCACTGATCACAGCCAAAATCAGATACTCCCAGTACCATTCTATAGGGAGCCCCAAAGGGTCGGTCAGTATTTCGAATATAAACTTAAACACCCTCTCAGGCCTCCTTTACTCGAACAACTTCGCCACACGCTCAGTCACGGAAAGTTCCAATTCCTTAAATCTGGTCTCAAGTTCCTCGCTCGGCGTAGATGGCTGGTATTTATAGAAATACCGTGTGAACGGGATCTCCGCCCCGGTTTTGATAACGGGCTTCTTTGCACCGAGGTTCTCCTCAAAGAATGCGGCGGCATCCGGGATGTGCGGCAGGACTTCTCTTGCCATATAATCCTCAATGCTTTCTTCCCATTTCACCAGTTCGGTGTCCTTGGTTTCCTTGTCATAAATGATGTTGCCCTTGCGGTCGCGCTGGATCTCGGCACCCTTGTCCATAACGGACAGACCGTCCGCAATCTTCTCCAACAACTTCTTATCTGTTGTAGCCTTGCTTAATACTTCGGTAAGATGCGGCATAAAGGCGTCCGGCGACATCCACACAGTATCGCTGATGGCGTGGTTCAAGTCCGCAAGAATCGCATCGTAGATCGGCTTGCCGACAAAAAACTTATTCAACTGTTTCTGGGCTTTACCGTCCCGCTCTTCCATCAATTCCAAGTCTGCAAATTTTACTTCGTTGTAAAGGCTGTCAAGTGCGCCTTTGCCCACCATCGCCTGAATCCGCTCCTCCGTAATGGCGTAGCTGCGCTGGAGGGGCTGCATTACCGTGTATTCGCGGTAAATGAACTCCTCGTTCCGGTAAATTTTGCAATACTCGTTCTCTGCGAAGTCCGCATACAGCTTGGTAACGGCACTGCGGTCTTCAGGAGAAATCTCATTTTTCTTATCGCCCAAGGCTTTACGCAGCTTTTTGAAGAAAGTAGATGCGTCAATCAACTGAATCTTGCCTTTGCGCTCCGGACGCTTATTCTTGGAGAGGACCCAGATGTATGTAGCGATGCCCGTGTTATAAAAGAGGTCGGTTGGCAGCGCAATGACGGCTTCAATCAAATCGCTTTCCAACATCCAGCGACGAATCTGACTCTCGCCGGATGCCGTACCGCCGGAGAAGAGCGGGCTGCCGTTTTCGATGATTGCAGCACGGCCAAAGTTGTCGTCCATTTTGTCAATGGCAGACTGGAGGAACAGCATCTGCATATCACCGGAACCCGGCAGGCCTGCGCCCCAACGACCATCAAACCCTTTCTGATACTCTGTGCTGACGGCATCTTCGACACCTTCAGCAGCGTCCTTGCCGCCCCAGGCGGTGCCGAACGGCGGATTTTCCAGCACAAAGCGCATCTTCGTGCCCTTAAATCGGTCGGCTTTCATGGTGTCCTGATAGCAGATGTTTTCGGCGTTCTGCCCCTTGATGAGCATCTCGGCAAGGCACATGGCATAAGACTCCGGGTTGATCTCCTGTCCGAACAGGCGCACATCGGCAGAGGGATTATAACGCTTGATGAAATTGTACCCGGTGGAGAGCATACCGCCCGTGCCGCAGGCCTGATCCAATATGGTGATGACCTTGCCGTCATCAAAGATATCGTCACAGCCTTCGGCAAGCAGAATATTGACCATCAGTTTAATAATGTCGCGGCCGGTATAGTGGTCGCCGGCTTCAGCATTTTCAGAGAACTTACGGATCAGTTCCTCGAAAATATATCCCATCTTCACATTGTCGATGGTACGAGGATCAAGGTCAAGTTCGGAGAACGCCTTGATGACGGAGAGCAGGCGGTTATTCTTGTCCATCTTGTCGATTTCTTCGCCAAAGTTCAGACCGCGCTCCTTGGACATCAAGATTTCCAGCACATTTGCGGAAAATCCCTGCAGATAGCTCTTAAAATTGGCGGCGATATGGTCTGCGTCATTTACAAGCTCTGCAAGGTCAAATTCACTGGTGTTATAAAACTGGAAGCCGGAAATGCGATACATCGCCTTTGCCGGGAAATTCGGGTTTGCTTTGAACTGGTCTACGACCTTCTGCTTGGTGGGTGCAAGAGCACACTCAAAGCGACGGATGATCGTCATCGGAATGATAACATCCTTGTATTTGTCGCTGCGGTATGGTCCGCGCAGTTTGTTCGCGATGGACCAGATAAAGTTCACTTCGGTGGAAACATCGACAGGTGAATCGTCCCACATTGCATCTATCATCTGCTTATTAGCCATTTACTTTTCCTCATTTCTCTATTTATGTAGCTATTATCAGCTGGAAATCATTCATCCTCCTGAAGCAAGAAAAGCGCGTTGTCATTTATCTGGTACAATCTCCATGATATCCTCGATACCGCAATCCAACGCAGTGCATATCTTTAAGAGAATCTCTGTAGTGACATGCCCGTTTCTTCCCATTTTAGTAACGGATGCAGGGCTGATACCCGCCTTTTCGCATAGATCCTTCTTCTTCATATCCTTGTCGATAAGTAGCTTCCAGAGTTTTTTATAACTTATGGCCATATTGAATCTCCTTGAACACATACAAATGTGTATTACTATAGATTGTTTTTTGCTTTCAGAAGTTGAAAATCTTTTTTGTAGTTCACAGGCCTAATGCGCGCCAAAATGCGATTGCACACTTCTGGCGACCAATATATTGTCAAGTGTTGCTTGGCTCGAGTGATTGCTGTATAAAAAATGTTATGAGTTATTTGATCTTCGGTTTCATCCGCAATAACAATTTTCACAGAATCATACTCAAGGCCCTGCGCTTTGTGTATGGAAACCGCATATGCAATCTGGAAAGGAACGATGTGCTCCATCGTTGTGCGTTCTTCATCACTGGAGTATGGCTTTGTTCGATTAATGTTAAAGCCAACTTGCGTTTTTCCTCCATCATTACCAATATAGTCCAGTCCATTACAACACAGCACTTCCAGCTCATCGAGCAAAGCATCAATCTCTACTGTGAAATATACGCTTTCAGTTGAATCTTGGATTGAGAGGATTCTTCCTTTCATGTTGTTATAAAGGACGCTAAACCGGCCAGAATCGTTAAACAGAATGGGATCACCAACTTTGAATCTCCATACTCCTATATCTACCGCCGGATTCGAATTATTTAGTTGTAGTAGACGATTAATGTTATTTAGGCCATAGAGCCCATTATAACTTAGGCACAATATAATCTCATCATCTGATTTTGAGTCGAAAATATCGCTATCGATTGGATGAGAATAGTCACTACGCACCATTTTTTCCAAGACAATATTATCATCGTCCATATTTCGAACCTCTTCCCAAAGCCTTTGAAGTTGTTCGTCTGGGCTTCGATGAGGTATTGTCAACTCATGGCAACAGCGGTCTGGTAGTACATTTCTAATTATGCTAAACCAATTGCCAAATCCTATAGCTTCAATTTGGTATGTATCCCCAACCAGAAGCAATGCTGCATCTTCTGCGCGATTTATGACTTTAAGGATATCCTCGTTCTTTACTGTGCTGCATTCGTCAACCACTACTAAGTCATAATTTGAGGTCTCATACCAACCACTACGAACAAACTTATCAATAGTAGTAAATTCGTCCGATCTATCACAACACGTGACCTTTCTTCGCAGATTTTCTACTGCTGGATTAGTCTTCGCAAGATAAATTTTCTTTTTCCCTTCTAAAAGCTTTGATATATGGTTTACCAGTGTCGTCTTTCCTGTTCCAGCTGCACCATAGATGAGGTGAACTGCAGATTCAGAAAATAAAGTCTTTAAGATTTGCTCCTTAACCTCGTCATCCAGTCTTTGACCCGCAGGCAAAAGTTTTAGCTGAGAAATCATTTTCTCTGAAAAAGATGATGAAATTGTCGGTACATTATCAGCTAATTCTTCAAGTTTATTAATAATCTGCACAGTTGCAATTTCGCAGCCCTTAGAATAAACATAATCCTTAAAGACTCCTAACTCACTCGCCGGTCTAAACCCGCTATATAGGGAGCGATTATATTTTTCTATTGTTTGCTCAATCTCTTGGGGTATGCCAAACATTGTAAGCTGATCAATTGGAGTAAACAAAACTCCATTCTGATTTGTATTCTTTTCGATATATCTGGAAAGCAATTCTCCTTTATGTCCCGCTGTATCAATGCACTCGAACAAATCGTACAGATTGGAAATGTGTCCTTTGGGATTAAATGAATAAGGATTCCTGTCAAAAGGCATACACTTGGAAGAAATATTTAGTCCCGCATACCTCTTTTCATCTCCGTGTGCCTGTTGATCTTTAATAATTCGGTTGTTCATGCGATAAAGCAAATATCGAATAATATTTGCGCCGTCTCGCTTGCTGGCAGAAATCTCTCGGCAAATGTCCAGCATATCAAAAATATACGAATGGCGCTTTTGAGTTGATGCAATAACCCAGTTTTTTATACTGTCATATTCTTGCTGATCGTAGTCAATGATGTCTACCAATGTTGCTCCGTTTTGCTCCAAGTAGCTCATCACCATCTTATACTCATTGAGGCCTCGAGATACAGAGCACTCAACATTAAGCAATTCAGCAAAATTATTCAGTTCACACGGGCGAATTGATACATGCCATTCGGTTATGATTTTGATGGGAAAATCTGTATTGAACACACTAATGGTGGCATTAGAAAATGATAGCGCAACACAATAATCTGTAGAAATGTCGTACTTGGTAAACGCAGTTATTCGATTGAATTTATTTGGTTTCTCGTCTGCAGGTTCTAATGCAACCTCATAATAGATTTCCTGATTTACAAAGAATGGCTTAATTTTATCAATATAGTAATTATCAAAGTTTTTCGGCGGCGGAGTCCTAAGTCTCTTTTCAATTTCTGTAGCAACTTTTTGATAATAATCTTTTGTTTGTTCATCTAAATCCTCGAGAAACATGTCGATGTTTCTGAGGATAATCATTCCGTATCTATCATATACCGCCTTTTTAAGTTGGAGCAAATATCGATAGTACTTTATCATCAGACGCTCAGCGCCCTCTTCTGAAGGGGTAAAGTGAGAAACTGATGCACGCAAAAAATGATCAAACCTCGCAATAAACTGGTACGGACGAACATTACCAAACTTGCTTGCTACCTTATTGATATCCATTTTTTGATCCGGACGCACGTCTTTCCAAATTTTGAATGCAATGTGGTCGTTTAGATTGCGAACTACACTTAAAATACGGAAAGCGACTTCACCGCGGTTGCTGCGTGTAGCAGTAGAAAGCGCCTTGTCGATACCATCACTGGCTCTATTGATTTCCTTATCTGTAAGGCTATTCATAGTGCCCTCCTTCCGATATACAAAAAATGCTCTGCCGCTTGGCAGAGCATTCGGTCTATTGCAGCCATACTGCCAAGGCCTATTCCAACACTTGACAGCGTTGTTTATAATG
>ERZ1034992.820-NODE-820-length-15797-cov-5.820607_pt1 | contig 15797 bp, 9 predicted proteins | sample MGYA00520695_ERZ1034992 | MGnify/ENA primary metagenome ERZ1034992 (study PRJEB33766, sample SAMN09781778) | gut metagenome | biome: gut microbiome | host: Homo sapiens | place: Madagascar | study: EMG produced TPA metagenomics assembly of the PRJNA485056 data set...
CCGGCTTGACTTTATAAAAAGTTAAGGCATATTACCACTCATTCCATTGATGATAAAAAAATAGCATCACATGATATTAAATAATCATCTAAACAAGGAGGTTTGAGATGGTGAAGAAAGTGGAACCGGCAAAGACGGTTGCGCCGGAAGTCAAGGAAGCAGAAGAAAAGGCGATCGTCGACGCGCTGGTGGCAAAAGTCAAAAAAGCGCAGGAAATTTACGCCAACTTCTCCCAGGAACAGGTTGACAGGATTTTCCAGGCCGCGGCGCTGGCAGCCAACAACATGCGTATTCCTCTGGCTCAGATGGCGGTCGAAGAAACCGGTATGGGCGTAGTCGAAGACAAAATCATCAAGAACCACTATGCGTCGGAATACATCTGCAACAAGTATCTGCCGCTGAAGACCTGCGGAATCATCGAAACCGATGACGCTTTCGGCATGATCAAAATCGCCGAACCGCGCGGCGTCATCGCCGGTATCGTTCCGACCACCAACCCGACCTCCACTGCGATCTTCAAATCCCTGATCTGTCTGAAAACCCGCAACGGCATTGTGTTCAGCCCGCATCCGCGCGCCAAGAAATGCACCAACTATGCTGCGAAAATCGTGCTCGATGCCGCAGTCAAAGCCGGCGCACCGGAAGACATCATTGCCTGGATTGACGAACCCACCGTGGCGATGTCCGGTTATCTGATGGGTCATAAGGATGTGTCCCTGATTCTGGCGACCGGCGGTCCCGGCATGGTGAAAGCCGCTTACTCCTCCGGCACCCCGGCAGTCGGCGTCGGTCCCGGCAACACGCCGGTCATCTTCGATGACACCTGCGACATTGAAATGGCGGTCAGCTCCGTGCTGCTGTCCAAGACGTTCGACAACGGCATGATCTGCGCCTCCGAACAGTCTGTTACCGTGATGTCTTCCATCTATGATGCGGTCAAGAAGGAATTTCTGAAACGCGGCGGCTACATTCTGAACAAGAAGGAAGCCGAAGCAGTCGGCAACACCATTCAGATCGACGGCAAACTCAACGCGAAAATCGTCGGTCAGACGGCTGTAACCATTGCCAAGCTCGCCGGAATCAAAGTTCCGCCGCAGACGAAGGTTCTGATTGCGGAAGTCAGCGGTGTCGGACTGGAAGTTCCGTTCTCTCGCGAAAAACTGTCCCCGACCCTGGCGATGTACAAGGCGGCGACTTACGAAGACGCCATCGAAAATGCCAAGAAACTGCTGAACTACGGCGGTCTGGGTCATACGGCGGTGCTTTACACCAATACGCAGAATGAAGAACGGATCCGTGAATTCGGTCACGTCATGCTCGCCAGCCGCGTGCTGATCAACACACCGAGTTCTCAGGGCGGTATCGGCGACCTTTACAACTTCGCGCTGAATCCCTCGCTGACCCTGGGCTGCGGTTCGTGGGGCGGCAACTACGTCTCCGAAAACGTCGGTCCGAAAAACCTCCTGAACATCAAATCCATTGCCAAACGGAGAGAAAATATGCTGTGGTTCCGTGTCCCGCAAAAAGTGTACTTCAAATACGGCTGCCTCTGCACCGCTCTCGGCGACCTCGCGGGCAAAAAGAGAGCGTTCATCGTTACCGATAAATTCCTGTACAATATGGGCGTCCTCGGCCCGATGCTCCAGAAACTGACCGACATGGGCATTGCCACCCACGTGTTCAGCGATGTTGCGCCGGATCCGACCATTCAGCTGGCGAAACGCGGTCTGGAACAGCTCAAGAGCTTCGACGCGGATGTCATCATCGCCGTGGGCGGCGGCTCCCCGATCGACGCAGCCAAAATCATGTGGCTGATGTATGAACAGCCGGAAATCAAATTTGAAGACGTTGCCATGCGCTTCATGGATATCCGCAAACGTATCGTGAAACTCCCGGATCTGGGCAAGAAAGCCATGATGGTCGCCGTTCCGACCACCAGCGGTACCGGTTCCGAAGTTACCCCGTTCGCCGTGATCACCGACGAAGCGACCCAGCAGAAATTCCCGCTGGCGGACTACGCCCTGACCCCGAACATGGCGATCATCGACACGGAACTGGTCATGAAGCTGCCGAAAGGTCTGACCGCCATTTCCGGTATCGACGCCCTGACCCATGCGCTGGAAGCCCGTGTTTCCTGTATGCAGAGCGACTACTGCAACGCGCTCGCCAACGAAGCAGCCAGCCTGATCTTCAAATATCTGCCCGACTGCTACAAGAACGGTCCCATGAACGAAACTGCGCGTGAACACATGTTCAACGCTTCCGCCATGGCTGGTATGGCTTTCGCCAACGCCTTCCTGGGTCTGTGCCACTCCATGGCGCACAAACTCGGCGGCATGTACCATGTCCCGCACGGTCTCGCCAACGCCTTCCTGATCTCCTACATCATCAAATACAATGCCGTTGACTGCATGACCAAGCAGGCGGCGTTCCCGCAGTACCACTACCCGAACGCCAAAGCGGATTATGCCGCCGTTGCCCGCTACGTCGGACTCACCGGCAAAGACGATGACGAACTGGTCAAGAAACTGGTTGCCAAAGTGGAAGAACTCAAGGCGGAACTGGATATTCCGAAAGCCATGAAACCCTGGTTCGACGCCAAAGGCATCACCGAAGAAACCTTCCTCAAACAGCTGGATGAGCTGAGCGTGAAGGCTTACGACGACCAGTGCACCGGCGCCAACCCGCGCTATCCGCTGATCTCGGAAATCAAGGAACTCTACCTCGCCGCCTACTACGGAAAATAATCCGCAATACGGCTGAGTTTCATGCGGCAAACTATTCCGCATGAATAACATACGGATCGGCTTCGCAGCTCTGTTTCGAAGCCGGTCCGTCAACTGGTTTAAACGCAAAGGACATCTTATCATGGCTAAAATCAAAATGGTGATCTGCATCGGCAGTGCCTGTTTTGCCAAGGGCAATGCCGAAAACATGAAAGTCACGGAAAAATTTCTGGCAGACCGCGGTCTTTCCGATGAAGTGGATATCGACCTCTGCGGCGGACTGTGCTCCGGCAACTGCGCCGACGGTCCGATCGTCTATGTCAACGACAAAATCCATAAGCATGTTGACCGCAAAGCGATGCAGGAACTGCTGGAAAACTGCTTTCCGCAGTCCGGAAGCAAATAAAAATCAGTAAATCCTGCAATTTTGGCTGTTTGACGGCTTGCAAATGTGTCCGGCACTGCTATTGTAAGAACAAAACGGTACCGGATTTTTTATGCGGTGCTCTTTTCAGAGGAGGCAGAGTCTCCGGACTCCATAAAAACTTTATCAGCAGAGGAAAGAACGATCATGAAAAAGATGCAACTGGAAATTTGCTGCGGAACCACCTGTTTTATGCTGGGAGCCGACAAACTTCTGAACATTGAAAATGAAATGCCCTCCGAACTTCGCGGAAAAGCCAATATCCGGGCGATTCCCTGCATGGAGCTTTGCAACAAAAGCAAATTATCCGGCGCTCCGTTTGTGAAATTGAACGGCGAAGTGATTGAAAAAGCCACTCCCGACAAAATTTACGAGAAAATGCGTCTGCTGCTGGAAGAATAAAAATTTCTTATCCGTCAAGCTGTCCCCCTGTGCTGTGCCAGACCCGGCATCGGGGGATTTTTGGTTTGCAGCTGACCGCCATCTGCAAGCCGTGTTTCAAAAAAATCGGCAAAAAACACCGGCGGCAGCCGTTTTCATATATTGAAAATAATGGAAAAAGAGTGTATATTGATTAGTTACAAAAATCTAAGTGCAGTTCAGACAAGGAGCAGAGAAATGAACGGAAAACAGGAATTAGACGATTTGATCATGGCGGCGTCACAGCCGGAAAACGATGCTGCCGTAGCGCGTCTTCTTAAAGAAATCAAAGAGACCGACATCAGTCTGTTGAAAGGCTCAGCCGAAAATTTCGATCTTCTTTTCGACGCTTGGGATGAATCCATTTACAATGATGAAAACAAAGCGGCGGTATGCCTCTGCCTTGCCGAAAAAAGCATCCTTGACTCCTCTGCCTTCCGGATCGCATTGCACTATGCGATCCGGAAATTTTTACCCCCGTACATTTCCAGCTCCGGCGTTGCCAAAGCCGTCGGAGCCAGAGATCCCGGCGTCCCCGTGGCAGATGTGGCTCAGCGCATCCGCAAACTTCAGCACCTGAAAACCAATGCGTATGTTTTCCAGTCCGATTCCAGAACCTGGGGACGCATCATCAACGTGGACAAAGTGGTTGCCGGCATTGTGATTGCTACTTTCGCCACCGGCGGACAGATTTCCATTCCGGTGTCCCAGGCTCTCGTCAACTGCTTCTTCTTTGAACCCAGCATGGAAATGACCAACATCATCGCAACCTCCCGCGGCACGGTCAAGCCGTCCGCCTACTATCGCGAAAAACTGCGTCATTATGCGCTCGGCGACATCTCGGACAACAAGATTCATGAAATCATTCAGAAAATGTTCGTTCCCGCCATCTTCGGGACGGATGCCTTTGAAGCATGGTGGAACATGGAAGCAGCCGCAGACAAAACGGCTCCCAAACAGCGCACCTACCGCGATGCCCGCAGTCTTCTGGAACTCCAGACTCTGCTCAAAGACGTTCCGCAGGATCAGGTCACGCTGACTGCGGAAGAAGCCGCAAAGCTGTCCCGGCTGTTCACCCACATCCGCCCCGGCATGACCCCCAAGGATCTAGAAATGCTGGCGTCCTGTATGGCGGAACTCGCATACTCCGCCGATGACGCCGTGCTGCATTCCATGTATGACGGCATCCGCGGCAAAGTGCCGTTCTTCCCGGAAACGGTTTCCGAATCCACTCCTCTCAAGAATCTGGAAATCTGGGGACGCCTCCCCGTGCGGCTCTTCCCCGGCTTCCTGAAAGTGGCGGAACTGCTGTATTCCCGCCTGGAAATCGCCAAACTGGCAATGATTCTTCCCTTGCGCTGTATCCATATCATCTTCGAAGAACTGACGATTGATGACATCAGCGATGCCCTGTTCACGGCGGAACATCTCCGTTCCGATGTGATTATGGCCATCTGGAAAAACAAGGCGAACTATCCGGAAGAAATCAAAAACTTCATCACCATGGCGAATATCTGCCATGCGCTTTCGGAAGAAGGACTCCCGAAAGAATGGACCGCCGCACAGCGCGACCTCAAACGCAACCTGTTCGACAAAGCGGACTTCCAGAAATTTGTGCTGGCAAATGCCGGCGACAATATTCCCTCGATCATCAGCGCCATTCAACGTATGCGCAACATGGCGCCGGGCGAATGCCAGAGTCTGCTGGTGAAACTGGCACGGCACTCCGCCGCTCTCACGGAACACATCGAAAGCGGTGAAGGAAAGAAACTCATGGCGCAGACCTCCGGCGAAACTGCCGCAAAACAGCAGGCTGCACCGATGACCTCTCTCAAATCCTACAAGGAACTGGTTGCTGAACTCGACAACATTGTCCGCGTTCAGATTCCGGAAAACGTCAAGGCCATCGAACATGCCCGCGGATTCGGCGACTTCCGCGAAAATGCCGAATACGACGCCGCCAAGGAACGCCGCCGTTTCCTGCACAGACGCCGTTCCGAACTCGAAACCCTCGTCGCAACGGTCCAGCCCCTCAATTTCCTCGAATTCAAGGCGGATACCGACAAGGTTTCCATGGGAACTGCAGTTACTCTGCTGGGCGCGGACGGTTCGTCCAAAGTTTACAGCATTGTCGGCGCATGGGACGGAAATCCCGACCGCAATCTGGTTTCCTACAAAACCAAGTTCGGTGAAATCCTGCTCGGCGCAAAAGTCGGCGATGCCCTCACCCTGCCCGACGGCTCCAAGGTTACGGTCAAAGCGATCGCTCCGCTGGATGCCGCCCTGGCAAAAGAACTCTCCCCTGAAGAGTGAACGAAGACTCCCTTCAGAGCAGACCCGATGACTGGAAACGGGTTGACGGAATCAACTCCGGTGTGCTGAAATATGAAGCCGCCGGAGCTTTCCGCCGGGTGTTCTATCGTCATACATTGTCTCCGTCCGCCCGGAATCTGTCGGGCAGACGGATTCTTTTTTTCTCCGATCTGCATATCCGTCCGCAGACAGCCCGTGCATTTCCGGGCAGCCTCGCCTGGCGCGGTACGGAGCATATCCGGAATTTTCTTCTGGAAACCACTGCACTGTATCACCCGGATCATATTTTTTTCGGCGGTGATCTGATGGCGTATGCCTGCTGTTTCGCCGAATGCGCGGAACTGTTCCACAGTTTACAGTGTCCCGGCAGGAAACTGGGCGTATACGGCAATTGGGATCTCATGCGTCCGTGGCTGCCGGACCGTGACTGGCGCCGGGCATGGGAACAGAACGGACTGCATCTGCTGGTCAATTCCGCAGTTCAGCAGGATGGGATGCGCATATTCGGACTGGATGATTACCGCAAAGGAAATCCGGAATACGTCCAGCCCCGGAAGCCGTATGCTTTCGAGTGTGTGCTGGCGCATAACCCGGATACCGTGCCGCTTGCCTTGTCGCCGGAGAACCTGTATGGAATCGACTTGATTCTATGCGGACACACCCACGGCGGACAGATTCGTCTGCCCGGTTTCGGCGCACTGATGACTTCCTCCCGGCACTGGAAAAAATTTGAATACGGTCTTTATGAACACCATCTCACCCGTACCCGGCTGTTCGTTTCCGCCGGTCTGGGCGTAACATTTATCCGGCAACGCATACTGTGCCCGCCGGAAGCCGTTATCATAGATTTAGTTTCCTGACCTGCCGTCCGGACTCCACAGACTCGCGATTCCGTCGGCATGAACCCAGCCTTCCGCCGCTCCGGAACGGATGCGCACCCAATCCATGCGGTGTTCGACAATCACCAGTTCTTCGCCGGCTTTCAGCATCATTTCCGCCTTGCCAGCCCGATCGGACGGCAGAGAATACACCGGCAAACTCCGGGCTATCACCACAGCATACGCTGGATTGTATGTCGTTTTCTGCTGCGACAGATAAGCCGTACCCGGCAGAATCAGACAGAGCAGTCCAATCACCAGCAGATACCGGAACGTGCGGTTCGTCCCCCATTGAATCCAGATTCCGCCGCAGATCAGCAGCAGGGATATTCCCGCGCAGAACAGCAGAACCCATTCATCCGGACGCAGCGAATCACGCAGATACGCCGGAATGTCCGAAGGCGACTGCACCTGATGCTTTTCCGCCAGCCCCAGCTTCCGGCGCACCAGATTCAGATTTTCCTGAATATCGGAATCGCGCGGAGCCAGCCGGGACGCCCGTTCGTAGCAGACCAGCGACTGCGGCAGGCGCCCCTGTTTATACAGGCAGTTGCCCGCATTGTAGAGCATGTTGGCGGATGGCGCGGCTGGATTGGCTTTCGAGGTGTAATACCAGCCGGAATTCCGGAAATCGCCGGCATCATACGCATTCATGGCGGCTTCCCAGCTGCGGATCAGCGGCTGAACATTTTCCAGAGTCTCCGCCCCGGACAGCGACGGTGCAAACAGCAGCAGAAGCAGGACCGACAGGCGTCCCAGCAGACGGATCAGCGAACTGCGGAATTCGGGAGTGAAGCGGTTTTTCATCGAAGGCATCCATGCCGCCTGTGCAAGTTCATCCAGCATCCGGGCAAGCTGCGGCGAACGTGTCTTCAACGCCGCGGAACATTCATTCAGGTCGGCTCCGGGCGGCAGTCCCAGTGAATCCGCCAGATACGATGCAATGTCTCCGGAACATTCCGCCGGAATTTCTTCGGGCGGCAGCTGACGGATACGCGCCAGCAATTCAGATTTGCGGCTGCGCGCCGCGGCTCTCCGCTGATATCCCGGATCATTGGCGCGGGCATTGCGCACACTTCGGAACACCAGTATGAAAACCAGAAACAGCAGTCCGGGCAGAATCAGCAGAATCCCCGGCACGATGGCATTCCGCAGCAGCGGCAGCAGCACCGGACGGCTGTCCGTCTTTTTCAGATATAGGATATCCTCCGCCTGACGCCGCACCGTCTCTTTGCCTTTCTCCGCAGGCTCGAAGGAAACTGGCTCATACTGCGATGATCCGCCGGAAATGACATTGTTTCCCTTTTCCACGGTCAGCGACTGACGGAAAGTCTGAGTCTGATATTTCTGCGTTGTCGGGTCAAATGTGGAAAACGGACCGAACACCACATTTTCCATTTTGCCATCCGCCGATTCTGTCGGAATCAGCATGTAACGGACTTCTGCCCCGGACACATTTTTCTCCACTTCAGGCGGATACGTCCGGAAGCCCTTGAGGCTCAGCGGCCAGGTGCGGAGTGTTTCGGCGGAACCGCCCTGATACTCGATTTTCAGTGTGATCGGTTCCCCGACCCGGTAAGGCGGCGGCGACAGCGTAACGCGGGTCTGCCAGTTTCCAACCAATCCGGTAAACTGTTCTCCGGCAGCAGCTTCCGGCAGTTTCAGGATTTCCGCCTTCAACGCGGGAACTGTCATATTCCGGACAACCCGGCGGGTTCGGGAGAAGAACGGATCATCGAAAAAATCATCAAAAAAATCATTGGAACGCGCACGGCGGCTGTCCGGAACCAGCAATGCGGCATCCTCTTTGATGTTCAGAGTCAGCGTCCCCGCACTGATCGGGCGAACCGCCGTGCGGAAGGAATACCGGACATAGTTGCGGCCGTCCTGCTGAACCATCTGCGGCGTTGCGCCTTCAAACTGGGGATTATCCGGATTGACTTTGCTGTAATCATGAAAAACAGCGGACGATTTTCCTTCAAACGCAACCGAAGGCCAGCTGAGCTGCGGCTGCATTCCCGCCAGAACATAAATATTGATTTCCAGCGGAATTTCCTCGCCGAGATAATAATGCGCGCGTTTTCCGGGAATTTCCGCATCCATGAACATGATCTGCTCCAGGGAAAGTTCCGCTTCCCGCTGCGGTTCGCTTGGTGCAGAACTCGGCTTCGGTGTTGTGTTTGCCGTTCCGGACGGACGCGGAAGCGCGGACACGGTCTGCCGTCCTGCACTGGTGCCGGAAGCGGAACGCACCCGGTACGAGGCTTCCACCGCCGTAAACGTTACCGGTTTGGATTTTTCCTTGCTGTGAGTCAGTGTCATGGCGGGAATCGTGTATGTTCCCGGCTGGCTCACCACAAACGGAATTTTCGCCTCGAACACGGCGGTTCGGCGGCCGTTGACAATGCTGATCCGGGAAGACTGGCTGATGCCGTGCTGCCATTGCAGTTCCTTCACGGCTGGCAGACGATTGTTCAGCGGCTGATTGCGGGTGCCGTCGGCGGAACGAATCACGAACCAGGCTGGTTCACTTGTCCGCACCGGCTGCGGCGTAACAAAAACTTCCACATTCGGCGCAGCCGCAAGTGCCATGCCGAACAGCATCATGCCGCAAAACAGAAAACGCATCAAATTATTCACTCGTATCATCTTCATAATCTTCCCACCTCTCTCACCAGTCTTTTTCCACCGGACGGGTTCCGTAACTGCGTTTCATACGTTCTTTCAGCGCATCCTTAAGTTTCTTTTCGTCATCGGCCATGAGATCCAGCAGCGCGGCTGCCTGTCCTTTGTCAATCTCTTTTTCCGGTTCATTGGACTTTTCCGCCGGACGCGCTTCACCGGGTTTCGGCAGTTCTTTATTCTGCTGTTCCTTCGAATCGGACGGCTCGCCGCTTTTATTCTGATCTTTGCCCTGCTGATCTTCTTTTTTATCCTGACCGGATTTATCTTTATCCTGCTTTTTGTCTTCATCTTTGTCTTTACTCTGGTCTTTGTTCCGGTCATTTTCCGCACCGGAGTTCAGCTGTTCCAGAGCTTTTTTCAGATGTTCCTCCGCTTTTTTGCCGTCATTCTGTTTCTGGGCTTCGCGGGCGCGGTCCAGTTCCTGACCGGCTTGCCGAGCCTGTGCTTCCAGATTTTTCTGATCCAGTTCCTTTGCCTGCTGTTCCAGCTGACGCGCATCCTCGCGGGCTTTATCGGTCTGTTGAGATGCAGAATTCTGCTGCTGGCTTTGCTTATTCTTGTCCTGCTGTCCCTGCTTATTCTGTTGTTGTTCCTGCTGACCTTGCTGGTTATTCTGATCCTGCTGGCTTTGCTTATTCTGGTCTTGCTGATTTTTCTGATCCTGCTGATCCTGCTGGCTTTGGTTATTCTTGTCCTGCTGATTTTTCTGATTCTGTTGATTCTGCTGCTGATTTTGGTTATTCTTATCCTGCTGATTTTTTTGATTCTGCTGATCTTTTGCCTGCTGCGTATTCTGACGGGCTTCCTGCTGTTTCTTTTTGAGTTCTTCGATTTTTTTCTTGAGTTCTTCGGCTTTCTGACGATCCTGAATCAGGAGCGACTGGTTGCGGGCGACAGAAGACGGTTCCTGCCCGTCACGCAGAGACTCCCGGTAAATTTCTTCGGCAGACGCCAGCTGCTGCAAAGTAGAACGGGTCTGCTGCAGCGCCTGATCCAATTGCTGGGAACGAAGCCTATTCTGCGCCTGCTGGAACATGGAACGCGCCAGCTGATGATTCATCACCCCCAGATTCTGTGCGGAACGGGAACGAACTTCCGGCGCGGCATGAGCGGCGGCAATCGCCTGTTCGTAAAGTTTCACTGCTTTTTCCGGTGCATTTTCCTGTGTCTGCGCTTTCAACCCACGGTTATATAATTCTTCCGGAGTCAATCCCGCCGGGACAGCGGTTTCCGTCTTGTTCTCTGCTTTCGATTCTGTTTCGGGAGCCGCGTTTTGAGCCTGACCGGGCAGAGCGAAAAGGAAAAATCCGGCAAAAATCAGCACTCGCATGGACGTATTTACCCGTTCCGTGCGGAGACGCCGTTCTCCCAGAAGCAGCCAGAGACAGAACAATGCCAAGGCCGCCAGCAGCGGATAGAGCGGACGTTCAATCGGACGGGTCTGTTTCCCGCTGTCGATTTCACGGGTTTCCAGTTTCCGGATACCGGCTTCAATCCGGTCAAGTCCCGGATGCGTCGTTGTGGAACGAACATAAATTCCACCGGTCTGACGTGCCAGCTCCGCCAGTTTTTTCTCGTTGAGCGGCACACTGACCACATTGCCCTGACGGTCCCGCAGCGTATGCACTCCGCCGTTTTCATCAGGAACCTGCACAATGGACGGCTGGGCTGGATCGCCGATTCCAAGAATGAACAGCGGAACCCGGAGACGGATGATTTCCGCCAGAGCCTTGCCGCTGTCGCCGGTAAGTTCATCGCCGTCCGTAATCAGCACCACCGCGCGGAAGGATGACTCCGCCGCAGTGAAACCGCGCACCGCCTCCGACAACGCTCTTTCAATATTCGTACCGCCCAGCGGAATTGAATCGGTATTCAGCTCATCCACACTCTGCAGAAAACTGGTGCGGTCAATCGTCAGAGGACATTCCAGAAAAGCGTTTCCGGCAAAAGCGATCAGACCGAAACGGTCGCCGGAATTTTTTTCCGTCAGCTGACGCACCAGCCATTTGGCATGTTCCAGACGGGAGGGACGGACATCCTGCGCCAGCATACTCCGGGAAACATCAAAAACCACCATCAGATCCCTGCCCTGTCCGGAATACGGCAGGATGCTTTCACCCCACGAAGGACGCGCAGCCGCAACCAGCAGCAGAACCATCACCGCCATGAACAGCACGCCCCGCCAGAACCGCAGGACATGAGAAGCATTCACATATTTCGGATCAACGGCTCGTTCACCCAGGAAACGGCGCAGCAATGTCATTCGTTTATGACGGCTGTAATAGAAAAGAATCAGCAGCAGCGGCAGAACCCAGATCAGGCTCCATAGTATTTCCCCGTTCAGCAAAGTCATGTTCAACTCTCCTCGTGTTCGATTCACGCGAACGACGGCCTTGCGGAAGATCAGAAAAGGAAAAATCCGGACGGGCGCGCCCCTCGTTTGGTAGGTATAGACACGATTGTGTAAAAAAAGTTCCGCGGAGAAAAAAGTTTATTTTCCGATGTATTCTTTCCGCCAGTCGCGGGGAGTTTTCCGGTGACGCCGGGTGAAAATCCGGGAAAAGTAATTGGCGTCGTTGAACCCTGCGGCGGCGGCAGCGGCGGCAACACTCTGCGAAGAATCCCGCATCAGCATTTCCGCCCGGTTCAGGCGAAGCCCCAGCAGCCAGTCTATCGGCGACACCCCCAGCAGACGGCGGAAATACCGCCGATAATACGAGACACTCATCCCTGCCGTTTCCGCCAGATCATTCAAAGTAATGTCGCGCATATAATTTTCGGACATAAACTCCAGAGTGGCAACAATTTTCTCTGTTATACCGTCGCCGGAACATGCGTTTTCCGACACCAGCCGGACCGCTTTCAGAAAATTTTCCAGCACAGCCAGGCGATTTTGCGGCTCCGGTTTCGTTCCCGAAATTTTCTCCGCCGGAATTTCCAGTTCGCGTACCGTCTCCGGCTTCAGGAAAAACAGCTGTCCCGCTTTCAGATTCACTCCGCAGTTCCGCAACAGAACCACCGCTGTTTCTCCGAAAGAGAAATCCAGACAGACCGTATCCGGAAAAGTTTCACACCGGATATTTCCGTCCGGCGGCAGCAGCACAGCCGTTCCCGGAGTCAGGAAAAGCGAACGCGTCCCGTCCGACAACAGAAGATGACCCGTTGTCAAAACTCGGAGCGTATACAGTCCTGCGGGAAGCGCCGATGCCGTATGCTTCCCCGCAGTAACCTTATAATAACCGGAATCATCCATGATAGTTTTCGGTTCCATCAGAACAGAATCCGGCACGGCTGCTCATATGAACAGCCGGTCTGATGCGCAGAGAAAATCTCATGGATGCTCATCCGCTTCACACTCCGGCAAGCGTGGACTTGTACGCCTGAACCAGAGCTTCCAGCGGAATGGAGAAATCTTCCTTCACGCCTTTGACGCTCAACACGCCCGAAGCATTGGTTTTGCCGACTTTGGCGAACGGGAAACCGGCAAGTGCCTTTTCCAGTTCCGCGGCTTTTTCCGGCTTGCAGCTCACAATAAAGCGGCTGTTCGATTCAGAGAACAGAATCTCCGCATCGCTCATGCCGGCAGTATGCGGAACTTTGGTCAGATCCAGTTCCAGACCAAGACGTCCACCCATGGCGGCTTTGGCAGCCGCTACACCCAGACCGCCCAGTGCCGGGGTTCCGGCAGAACAGAGCAGATCGTCGCGGATGATTTTGTCCATGGTCTTATACAGTTCCAGCGCTTTCTTCGCGTTGACTTTCGGAACCGCGTTGCCGACAGCGCCGAGCATGGCGAAATATTCGCTGCCGCCGAGTTCGGCATACGTCGTGCCGATGACATACACATCATCGCCCGCTTCCTTGAAATCAGGCGAAAGACTGGTTGCCACATCGTCGATTTTGGAAATCGTGCTGAACAGCACGGTCGGCGGAATGGAAATCTTGCGTCCGCCGCGGGTGCTGTCATTCTTCATGCTGTCTTTGCCGGAAATACAGGGAACACAGAACGCGCAGGTATAATCATACAGTGCCTTGTTCGCACGGACCAGCTGTGCCATTTTGTATTCGCCGTCCGGAGTCTTTTCACTCTGGACCGGGTCGGGCCAGCAGAAGTTGTCCAGACCGGCAATCCGGTCAACGCGTCCGCCGGCTGCCACAGTGCGGCGCACCGCCAGGTCGATGACCGAAGCCATCATGTGATACGTATCGATGTCGCTGTAACGCGGCAGAATGCCGGAAGCCAGCACCACGCCTTCACGGGACAGCGGTTCAATCATGAACACGGAAGCATCATTGGCAATATCGCGCTCTTTGCCGATGTAGGGCTTCTGAACGCTGATGCCTTTGACTTCATGGTCATACTGACGCGCTTTGTATTCCGCAGAGCAGATGTTGAGACGTGCCAGCATCTGCGTGAGGTCGGCAGCAATATCGCGTCCGGCAAAATAAGGTTCGTCGAAATGCGGAGCTTTCCATTTGGCGTTGAGCGTCAGACGCGGCAGACCGCCGTGCATGAACTCAATATCCAGACAGCAGACCGTCCGGTCGCCCCACATCATGCGGAATTTACCGTCATCCGTGAATTTGCCCAGCACCGTGGCTTCAACGTCGCGGTCAGCGGCGAGAGCCAGAAATTCGTCCAGATTTTCCGGCGGAACAGCAAAACTCATGCGTTCCTGCGCTTCGGAAATGAGAATTTCCCACGGCTGCATTCCGGCATATTTCAACGGGGCTTTCTTCAAATCCATCACGCATCCGCCGCAGATTTCCGCCATTTCCCCGACACTGGACGAAAGGCCGCCCGCGCCGTTGTCGGTCACGAAACGGTACAGCCCCTTGTCGCGGGCTTCAAACATGAAATCGCCCATGCGCTTCTGGGTGATCGGGTCGCCGATCTGCACCGCCTGAACCGGACTGTCCTTGTGCAGTTCTTCACTGGAGAACGTCGCCCCATGAATGCCGTCCTTGCCGATGCGTCCGCCGGTCATGACAATGACGTCGCCGGGTTTGATTTCCTTTTCCCAGCCGTTCTTTCCATTGATTTTGCGGGGCAGCGTGCCGAGCGTTCCGCAGTACACCAGCGGCTTGCCGATGTAACGGTCGTCAAAGACTTCCCAGCCGAGACCATACGGGATGCCGCTCTGGTTGCCGCCGTCAATCACTCCTTTATGCACCCCGTCGCGCAGACGGCGCGGATGCAGCAGTCCTTCCGGCACATCCTTCGGGTCGGTGAACGGGGAGCCGAGGCAGTAACCCCAGACGTTGACCAGCAGGTTCGCGCCCTGCCCCGTTCCCATTGGGTCGCGGTTCACACCGACAATACCCGTCATTGCGCCTCCGTAAGGATCCAATGCGGACGGGCTGTTGTGGGTTTCCACCTTGTAGGCAAGGTCGATTTTATCATTGAACGCAACCACGCCGGCGTTATCGGAAAAGACGGAAACCAGCCAGTCGATTTTTTTCGCGATTTCAGATGTGCTTTTCTTGATGCAGGACTTGAACAGGGAAACGATTTCCTCTTTTTTGCCGGAATCCAGATCTTCGTATTCCACTTTGGCGTCGAAGATCTTATGCTTGCAGTGCTCGGACCAGGTCTGCGCCAGAACTTCCAGCTCAACGTCCGTGGGATTGTTGTCCAGACCGTATTTCGCGCGGTCTTTGGCGTTGCGGAAATAATTCTGAATGACTTTCATTTCCTCCAGGGTCAGCGCGAGAATGCCTTTGCGGCTGATTTCTTCGAGCTTTTCATCCGGAACTTCGAGATTGAATTCGCGCACCACGCCGGATTCCGTGCCTTTGACCATCGGCTTGTTCATCGGAATGCCATTGGCTTTGACTTCGGCAGCGGTGAACACCGCGACGGATTCGATCAGCTCATTGGCAAGCACGGACTTGGAGATTTCCTGCAGTTTTTCCTTGGTGAGAGCCGGCGCCTTGAACAGATATTCCACCGAACTGAACACCTGTTCATCCTTGCGGAGTTTGCGTCCGATAATATCGCCGATGGCTTCGTGCGCAGTACGCGCCACGTTGTCCGTTACGCCGGGTTTGAAACCGACTGCGACCAGATAATCGTATTGCGGGGGATTCGGATTGGTTCCGAGGAAATATTCCTGCGTAACGGGGTTGGTCAGTTCCTTCGCAATCTTTTCCGCTTCCGCCGGCGTGATGTCGGCACAAATGGTGAACACATCGCGGGTGCGCAGATCCTCAATCAGATCCAGCCCGGTGAAGCCTTTAATGGTCCGCATGACCGCCTGTCCGCGGGAATCGCTCCAACGGCTTTTCACGGAAATTTCGATTCTGAAATCCATAGTCGTTTCCCTTTATATAATAAAATGAATGTAAATT
>ERZ1034992.822-NODE-822-length-15769-cov-24.127020_pt1 | contig 15769 bp, 10 predicted proteins | sample MGYA00520695_ERZ1034992 | MGnify/ENA primary metagenome ERZ1034992 (study PRJEB33766, sample SAMN09781778) | gut metagenome | biome: gut microbiome | host: Homo sapiens | place: Madagascar | study: EMG produced TPA metagenomics assembly of the PRJNA485056 data...
AAAAACATTGATTTTACTGACTTTTTCAATGTTTTCTTATCTGGTGCTACCATTACGCTTCTTTCTTAGTTTTAGTCTTTGTTGTAGCCTTTTTTACCGCACTCTTTTTAGAAGGAGCTGGCTCTTTCTTAGCTCTTGTAGTCTTAGTAGAAGTAGTCTTCTTAACAGAAGTTGCCTTCTTCACTTCACCCTCAATCTTAGTTCTTTTCTTAGATGTTGGTTTTTTAAGTTTAGTCTTTAGCACAATACCTGCAAATGGGGCAACAGTTAGCTTAATACTATTATCTAGCTTATGGAAAGGAAGAGCCTTAGACTTAATTGCCTTGGCATTAACTTGGCCACAACCACCATACTTCTCAGCTTCAGAGTTAATAACTTCAGTATATGTACCAGCATAAGGCACACCAATTTGATAATTTGTATAGGAATTAGGAGTATTGTTAAGTAATGTAATGAAACAATAATCTTCATCATAACGATAATAGATATAAACAGATTGTTCCGCATTATCCGCATCAATCCACTTAAAGTAAGTAGGATCATAATCATACTTAGAGAAAGTATCATACTCACTATACATATGAGACAATTCCTTAACCAATAGCTTAAAGCCATTATGTAAAGGATAATCTAACAAGAACCAGTCAAGTTCCTTGTTCTCGTCGAATTCTCTAATAGTCGCAATATCATTACCCATGAAATTAAGCTTCTTACCAGGATGTGTATACATATATACATAAAGGTTACGGCATTGTTTAAACTTATCCTCATAAGTACCCCACATCTTATCAACGATAGTCTTCTTTGAATGAACTACTTCATCATGAGAGAAAGGTAATAAGAATCTCTCAGAATAGAAATAAGCCATAGAGAAAGTTAAATCATTATGATGATACTTACGATAAATTGGATCCATCGCATAATATCTTAATGTATCATTCATCCAACCTAAATCCCACTTATAGTCAAAACCTAGACCACCATCTCCAACTTTTCTAGTTACATTAGGGAAGTCAGTAGAATCTTCCGCAATCAACATACAATCAGGATGTAAATCCTTTAAATGATAATTGATACGTTTCACAAAACTTTGACCAGCAACATTCTCACCCAAATCTCTATTACCATGATGATAAATGAAATGAGAAACCGCATCAAATCTTAAACCATCAATATGATATCTATCAATAAAGAAATTAGCTGAAGACATCAAATAAGAAACAACTGGACCACTTGATAAGTCAAAGCACATAGTACCCCAATCAGAATGAGCTAAGTGATATTCTCTATATTCGTAACATGGTTCAAAGTCATAATTAATCAAACCATAACCATCATTCGCAAAATGCATAAACACAACATCAAGAATTACACCGATATTATTCTTATGACACTCATTAATCAAATCCATCAAATCATAAGGAGTTCCATATCTACTTGTAGACGCAAAGAATCCTAAGCTTTGATAACCCCATGAACCATCAAAAGGATACTCGAAAATAGGCATTAATTCTAGATGTGTATAGCCCATGTCCTTTAAATAAGGAACAAGATCATCCTTAATTAAACGATAAGTCTCAAATTCATTTTCATATTTCTTGAAACCACCCAAATGACACTCATAAATATTAATCTTCTCACTATAATTATTAGTTTGTTTCTTCTTATATGCATCATCACTAAAAGTATAGTAATCCAAATCATACATTACAGAAGCAGTACTTGGTCTTCTCTCACATCTATAAGAATATGGATCAAACTTATCAATCCAATAAGTATCATTCTTATAAATACGATAACGATATGAATAAATTGGCTCCATATCAGGAATAAAACCCTGCCAAACACCTCTTTCATCAATTCTTTCTAAAGGATAAAGACAAGTAAAATTATCCTTAGAAGTAAACACTTCCACCTTATGTGCATGAGGAGCCCAAACGGTAAATTCCATACCACCATCCTTGATATGAGAACCAAAGAGTTTGTAAGCCTCTAATTCATAACCCTCAAAAAATTTGTCATACTTTTTTAACATGTTTTAATACCTCATCATATAATTTTTCATATTTCAAAGAAACAGTCTTAAACGAAGAATCATACTTCATAGCGTTTCTTATTAACATCTTATAATCCTTTTGATTATCGAAATATTGACGATATGCATAATTAAACACAATCATCATATCCAAAGAATTAAATGGGGTAAACGAGAAACCTCTACCCGTTTTTTCATACTCATTATATGGTTCCACAGTCTCCAGTAAACCACCTGTTTCCCTAACAAGCGGAAGCGTACCATAACGCATAGCGATAAGCTGTGAAAGACCACACGGTTCAAACAAAGAAGGCATCAACATCAAATCACAGGCTGCATAAACCTTATGAGCTAGCTCTTCATTATAGACACAGAAATAACGAACACGACTTGGATACTCTTTCTCCATTATCCTAAAGGCATATTCATACTTGCTTTCACCAGAGCCAATAATAACTAGCTTAACCTTCTTCCTTAAGATTTGGTGATAAACATTCAACAACAAGTCAAAACCCTTCTGATTAGTAAGACGTGAAATAACACCAACCAACATATCGCCATTATCATTTAGACCTATTGTCTCAAGTAATGCCTTCTTATTAAAAGCCTTACCCTTTAAATAATTGCTGACACTATACTTCTTATATAAATATTCATCCCTGCTTGGATCAAACAAGTCATAATCAATGCCATTTGTAATACCAACAATATCATCCTTACGATATCTTAATACCTGATCTAGTCCTTGTCCTGAATATCCATTTAAAATCTCAGAAGCATATACCGAAGAAACGGTTGTAATCTTATCTGCAGTACAGATACCAATCTTCATGAAATTAAGCTCATCATTAAATCTTAAAGTACCATCAGTCCAATACTTATCATCAATCTCTAAATATTTGTAATAACGCTTACTATAGCTTCCTTGATAAATAAGATTATGGATTGTATAAATAAATTTAATTTTGTCTATAGCCTTAATATTGTTGTAACGATACTTGCATAACGCAGGAATCAAAGCCGTATGATAATCATTACAATGAATAATCTCTGGATACTTCTTTAATTCAATCATAAATTCGATTACGGCAATACTAAAAAACATGAAACGCAAAACGTCATCATCATAGCCATAAACATCTGATCTATTAAAATACTTATCATTCTCAATGAAATAATAAGTAACACCTTCATTGTCAAGTGTATAAAGATTTGCTTCATCGATTGATGAAGCAAATCTAATATTAATTGTTTTAATTAAAGATAACTTATCTAAATAATTATCCTTAATAAGTTTATGCAAAGGTAAAACGACACTGACACTATACTTGTCTATCGCCTTAGGTAATGCATAAGCTACATCAGCTAGACCGCCAGTTTTGATAAAAGGTAATGATTCGTACGCAACGTACAATACCTTCTTCATCTAGATACGGTCTCCCCTTTTAACATATAGAGGTGCATGTTCACTGCCATTTAAAGCCTTAATATGAGTTACAATCGCAAGTCTATCTACAACACACTTGTCCATCTTAACATCCTTATTAATAAGAGCATCAGGCATGATGATACTATCCTTAATTACAGCACCCTCTTTAACTACTACATTTCTACCAATAACACAATTCTCAACAGTACCCTCAATGATACAACCATTACCAACTACACAATTAGAAACATTAGAAGTCTTTGTATAAGTTGTTGGACAAGTATCATTAGTAGCTGTATAAATAGGCCAATCATCACTAAAGATATTAGACAATTCCTTTTCGTTCTTAATATCCATACTAGCCTTATAATATGAATTCAAAGTTGAAATACAAGCAGCATAACCAGTATGTAAATAACCACCAATCTTAAATACATCCAAACCATCAGCGATAATATCACTTAATGAATATAAAGAAGATGTAGATAAAGCTGCATAAATCATATCAATGAAAATCTTCTTAGACATGATATAAGTCTCAAGTGAAACCTTCGCGCGCTTACCTTTACCTAGATTCTTATCAATATTTGTGATTACCTTATTCTCATCAATATCCAAAGTATCACACATTAAGAAATCTTCATTAGCTGTATTTACATTTTGATATAAAACAGTAATATCATTCTTAGACTCAATATGATAATCAAGCATCTTAGAGAAATCTTGAACATAAATGAAATGAGAAGGAGCCAAAATTACATAAGGTGAATTATCTTCCTCAAAATACTTCAAATTAGCCATCAAACTAGCTACATCAGTATTATAAATTTCATTAGGAATAGGCTTCTCACCATGAAGAATTCTAATATGACCTCTTTTAGTATTGATATTATAATCAGTGCGCTGAATATGTTGAATAGTAGAACGAGGTCTATTCTTAACCTGTACTTCAATATTATTAACGCCAGAATTTGTTAAATTAGATAAGATAAAGTCAATAATACGATATCTACCCATAAAAGAAGTAGCTGAAATTGGACGATAATCTTCAATTCCTTCTACATGAACATAACTTGGTTCAATATTAATGATACCTAAAGCTCTCTTACTCATTATTCAACCTCACTTACTACTTTTTTAGTAACCAAAAGAATCTTATCTGACTTAGGATCACCAAGAGTCACACCATCAGGAATCTTAACGCCATCTTGTACAAGACATCTATTCAAATGAACATTCTTACCAACTTTTACATCATTCATGATTACAGTATCCTTAACAACAGCACCCTCAGAAATCTTAGAATTTGTGAAAAGTACTGAATGCTCTACCTCACCATCAACAACACAACCCTGAGTAATATAAGCATTCTTAACCTTAGCCTTAGAACTAATAAGTTGTGGAGTAGCCAACGCATCAGATGTATAAATCTTCCACTCATTATCATATAAGTTCAATTCACTTGTATGATCCAATAAGTCCATATTAGCTTCCCAAAGAGAATCGATAGTACCAACATCCTTCCAATAACCCTTGAAACGATAAGCTTGTAACTTCAAACCAGCAGCCAAATAAGCAGGAATAATATCCTTACCAAAATCATGATTAGACTCATTATTCTTCTCATCTGCCTTTAGATACTTTCTTAAAGTCTTATAAGAGAAAATATAAACGCCCATTGAGGCTAAGTTAGACTTAGGATTAGCAGGCTTCTCCTCAAACTCAACAATCTCATCAGTATCATTACAATTCATAATACCGAAACGACTTGCTTCCTTCATAGGAACTTCCATAACCGCAATAGTAGCCTCAGCCTTAGTCTCAATATGCTTAGCCAACATCCTCTCATAATTCATCTTATAGATGTGGTCACCTGAAAGAATCAATACATATTCAGGATCAGCATCATCCAAGAAATCGATATTCTGGGTAATCGCATCAGCAGTACCACGATAAACATCTAGATTAGATTCATCTTTTTCTCTTGGAGATAAAGCATAAACGCCACCACCATTCATATCAAGACCCCATGTATGTTCATGAGAAACATAAGATCCAAGTAATGTCGATTCATACTGCAACAAAACACCAACAGTCTTAATATTAGAGTTAGCACAGTTTGAAAGCGCAAAATCGATAATACGATACTTACCACCAAAATGGACAGCAGGCTTAGCGACTGTCTTAGTTAAATCAAACAATCTTGAACCTCTGCCCCCAGCAAGTATCATCGCAACCATTGAATTATTATTCATAACAACAAATACCCCTCGTATAACTATTATATTACCAAATGTAAGCGTTTACTATTTATTTAGTTATCAAAATGCTAAAAGCTTTAATTTTTAACACGCTACGTTTGTAATTCACAAAACCACTATCATCAAAAATTACTTCATGCTCCATCTCGTCATTATAAACATGATCAAAAATACATGGATTAATATAGATAGTCAAATCCCCTAGTTTATAGATTAAAACCTCATAATAATCTATAAATTCAACACTTGTATCTTCCCTAGTAAACTCCTTATAAGTCTTTCTTAAAAGACACAAGTCACTAAAATACCTGGCAACATCTAAATAATTATTCTTACGATGCCAATCCAACATATTGATACTATCATCCAAATTATAGGTATTATCAATACCATGCTTAGTACGCAAGAACTCCTCACCTGAATTAATAAAAGGAATACCCCTAGAAATCATCACAAGAGCCATAGACAACTTACAGATTCTTGTCACCATCTTCTCATCATCAAAGAACCTAGATACCTTATCATAAACCGTATAATTATCATGACACTCGATATAATTAATAGTCTGATTGATGTTTAAACCATACTCATAAGAACCACTCATTACCCTCTTAACACGATCTCTGGCATCAACATTACCTAGCATATAAGCATTCTTATCATCGATATAGTTTCCTCTAATTGTTCTTCTAAAATCATCATTAAAGAAAGCCACACCTTCAAGCTTATAAGCATTCTCCTTAATAGCACGATACTCAAAGGGAACAATATCACCCATGTTCCAACCTTCACCATACATCAAGAAATCAGGCTTTAATTCCCTAGCTGTATCTCTAATTGCCTCAATAGTCTCAACATCAAGAATACCCATTAAGTCAAAACGATAACCATCTAAATCATAGATATCAATGAAACGTTTAACCAACAATTTCAAATATTCTCTTGTAAAGAAAGCCTCAGTCCTCACTTCATTACCACAATATGAGGCATTACCAAGCTTACCATCCTTATATCTAAAGAAATAATAAGGAAGCATATTAGCTAAATTGAAAGACTTAACATTATAGACATGATTAAACACCACATCAAAAGTTACACCCATACCGTTTTTATGGCACAAACTAATAAATTCTCTCAATTCATTAATCTGTTCATATGGCTCCTTACCATAACAATAAGCCTGATGAAGACTATTATAGGTCAAAGGATTATAACCCCAGTTATAATCACTATGATCTAAATCAAACGCAAAAATAGGCATAAGCTGAACATAAGTTATCCCTAGTTTCTTCAAATAATCAAAGCCAACAGACTCACCATCAAGCCTTGCCCCCTGTTCACACATGCCCTTAAAAGTTTGAGGATACTTAAAACTCACACTATCACTTGTAAAGTCTCTAACTGAAGTCTCATAAATAATAGGTGTATCAATATGCTTCAAAGGTACCTTATCATACTTTAATTTATTCTTATCCACTACATAAGAATTCTTATGATCCTTATCAGCATAAGAAAAAGGATCAGTAAACGCATAGACACTTTCCCTTAAAGTAGAATAATGATAAAAGTGACCACTCAAGTTCCTATCAAAAGAAAGCTCAAAAACACCCCTACCTACATAGTTCATCTTATGAATGACATTATCAAGATGTAAAATAGCAGTCTTGCTTAAAGGAGACCACAATCTAAACGTGGTCTTATTGCCTTCCACAAAAGAACCTAGTGTATTTAAATCAACACGATATTTTTCATCAAACCTTTCGGTTTGCACAATAAAACGGAACTTAATCTCAAAAGGAATACCATCAAGAAGAACCATATAACGGTTCAACTCATTGAAATCCTCTTCTAAATGAAGATAAACATAATCAACATCATCAGAGATATTAAACTTAACCTCGGTATTATTGACTAGCAATTTTAGATTCTCAGTCAAAGCCAATTCAGACTTCCTAACACTAATCAAACGATAATCATCTAAATAAAAACTAGCCATTATTCTTAAGTTCCCTCAACCTTATATTAACCGCAACAGAATCAATGATAGCTTTAACTAATTCTTCAGCAGCTGAACCTTCACTATAGTCAGCTGCAAGCATATAGTCAGCTCTTTTTTCATCCTGTAGTTCCTTAGCAATTTTTTCCTTTGCCTGTTTAGAACCATAGACCGCCACCGCAGTACCGCCCTCTTCTCGCATCACCAGCATGCTAGGAACATCAGTAAGCCCATCACCAAAGTAAACCATATTACTAAAAGGCACATACTTATCCTCTTCAGGCGTCTTCGTGTTCAAATCAAGATCATTAGTCTCATCAAAAACGCCCTTATTGATTCTAAATAAATACTGAGTCTTTGTAGTATAATTCACTACCCTACTTGGCCAAACAGGCTTATCATTTTCATCATAAGTATAGCTACACGCATATACTTTCTTAAACTTATCAGCGATACTTGTTCCCATAATCATTTCTCTAATACCGCTAGAAACAATGAAATGTTCTACTTCAATTCCCTGTTTCCTACCATATTCATTAACACGATCAAACCAAGTATCCACACCCTTATAAAGTTCAATAAAAGCACCCTCATCAACCAACTCTTTCTTAGTCAAAGCAGGATTCTTCTTTACCATCAAATGCATATAAGACAAGATACCATCCATATTAGATGCATACTTATCCCTTTCAGACTCAGCCCAAAAGCTACCAGTCTCCTTATAACCAAGCTTGCCAATATAATGGAACTCTTGCATATCAATTGGCGATAAAGTCTTATCAAAATCGTAAATAAGAGCGACTTTCCTATAATCCATAAACTAAGCCTCGTTTAAATTCTTAATAGCCTCGATATAGATTTCAACTTGCTTCTTAAATTCCTCAATGCTTAAAGATTCATTGGCATCATGAATATGATTCTCTTCCTCATTAAAGGCACATCCAAACGCAATGATATTATTCATACTCTTAGCATAAGTACCACCACCAATGGCAATCATATCTCTTTGATCATCAACAATTGATCTATAAGCCTTCAATAAAGATTGAACTAACTTAGAATTCTTATCATAGTATAAAGGATTGATATTGTAGTCTAATCTAATACCACAATCATCAGCCACTGCCTTATTTAATACTTCTGCGATCTCTACGTCTTTTCTAGTAATAGGGAAACGAATATCCAAAGTACATTCTACATTATCACCATTCTTGCCAATCACGCCCAAGTTAACACTAGAATTAGTCTCATCCTTAAGTGCATCCAAACCTAATGTCTCACCATGAAGTTCTAGACCAATATACTTATGAATATAATCAACAAATGGATCATGGAAATCAGCTACATATAAAGCTTCCATTAAATGATTAATCGCATTAACACCAGCATCAGGTAAAGAAGCATGAGCTGCCACGCCTAATACAGTAACAGTATTACCATCAACACTATATTCGATATTATGTTCCTTCATGAAACTATCAAACTTTGCGACATCGTAACTATTTTCAGGAAGAGTACATACCACCTTATTACATACAACATTATCAGCCTGACCACCCTTAATATCGATAATCTTTGACTTACCAATAATAAAGCCACCAGCCATACCCTTTTCGGCATAAATACCAGGGAACTCGCCATCTGGAGTAAAGCCCAAATCTACATGACCCTCTTTTTCAACATAATGTTCAATACAAGCAGAACCTGATTCCTCATTACAGCCAAGAATCAATCTAACTCTCTTCTTAAATTCATAACCTGTATCTAATAGATATTTCATAGCGTACATACTTGCAACAGCTGCACCCTTATCATCGGAAACACCTCTACCATATAGACGATCACCCTTTTGAACAACTTCTAAAGGATTAGTGTCCCACCCTTCTCCTACTGGCACAATATCCAAGTGAGCCAAGATACCAATTACTTCTTCACCTTGGCCAATTTCACCATAACCTGCATAGTAATCAACATTCTTAGTATTGAAACCCTTAGCAGCCATAAGCTCTAAAGCCTTATCCAACACTTCACGATTAACACTACCAAAAGGCTTAACATCATCAGAGTATACTGAATTATAACTAACTAAAGTCTTTAAATCAGCAAGCATGTTCTCATAATTTTCTTCTACAAATTTCATTATTAATTCTCCTTTACTATAAGTCCTACAGGACAATGATCGCTACCGTAGATATCATCATAAATAAGTGAATCTTCTACCTTTTCCATAAATCTTTTAGAAACTACAAAATAATCAATACGCCACCCTATATTCCTTTCTCTAGCTCTTGTACGATATGACCACCAAGAATACTTAACATCGCTAGGATACAAGTAACGATAGGTATCCACAAAACCTGCATCCAATAAACATGTAAACTTTTCTCTTTCTTGGTCTGAAAAACCAGCATTGAAGTGATTGTCATCAGGATTTTTTAAATCTATCTCATTGTGAGCCACATTCAAATCACCTGTATAAATAACTGGCTTAATCTTATCTAATTTTACCAAATGCTTACGCAAATCATCTTCCCACTTCATACGATAATCAAGTCTCTTTAGACCATCCTTAGAATTAGGAACATAAGCACACACAAAATAGAATGAAGGATACTCTAAAGTAATAACTCTACCTTCTTTTGGATGATCCTCACCCTCAATGTCATAAGTTACTGACAATGGTTTCTCTTTTGTAAGCACCATCGTACCTGAATAACCCTTCTTCTCAGCACAATTCATATAACGGTAATAACCATCAAAGTTATAGTTTAATTGTGACTCTTGCATCTTAGTCTCCTCGAAGGCCATAATATCAGGATTCTCCCTAGCCATAAAAGCCAACAAATCACCCTTTCCTAAAATAGCCCTAAGACCATTAACATTCCAATTTAAAATCTTCATTAAATCTCCTGAGTAATCTTACCCAAATAAATTAATTCATCAGCATCTAAATAAGGAGCCAAAGTATGATAAACAGTCTTGTGATACTCATTAATCAAATTAATTGTCTTCTTATCCAAATATCTCTTATCAATAAGTCTTAAATCAAATGGAACCATAGTCAAAGTATCAAAACGCATAAATTGACCATATTCATTAAACTCATCCTCAACCGCTAGTAACATATTCTCACAACGAATGCCATACTTACCCTCTAGATAAATGCCAGGCTCATCAGAAACAATATTACCCTTTCTAATAGGAACTTCCTCACTCTTACCCAAAGTATGCATATATCTAATATTAGGTGGCGCCTCATGGACTGATAAAACATGACCAACACCATGACCTGTGCCACATCTATAATCAATACCTAATTCCCAAATATCTTTTCTTGCCAAGATATCAAGTTGAAGACCATTTAAACCCTTCATAAACTTAACACTGCTTAAATTAAACATTGACTTTAATACAGTAGTAAAATGTTTCTTTAGTTCATCACTTACCTCACCTACACAAATAGTTCTTGTAATATCAGTAGTACCCTCTTTATATTGACCACCTGAATCAACCAAGATAATACCATCATTATGTAAAGCAGCATTATTCTCTTCAGTAGGCGCATAATGCATCATAGCCGCATTGGCATTATAGGCAACAATTGGATTAAAACTTAAGTCAAAGGCCTTATATGACAATCTAAATTCATTAAGCTTATTAGCCACAATATATTCATTCAATGTTTCCTTATCAGTTTCATCCAACCACTTTAAGAAACGAACCATGGCAACACCATCATAAATATGAGCCAACTTAGAATTCTCTATTTCAACATCATTCTTCATTGACTTCATCTCTTCAATAACAGATAAACAGTCAACAATTCTATTATGTTTACAAATTAAAGAATAAGTCTCATAGTTTACCTTAGTCTTATCTAGCAATACCACTTCATTCTTTAAAGTCTTCAAGAAATCATAATAAGCATCATAAGGTCTAATAATAATGCCATCTGCATATAACTTATCTAATAATTCTTCACTTAATCGCTCTATATTAATAAAGAAATAAACATCATTCTTATTAAAAACTAAATAAGCCAAGAACACTGGAGTACAAAGAATATCATTACCTCTAAGATTCAAGATATAAGAAATAGACTCAAGATTATTCACAATATGAGTCTTACCATCAAGAATATACTTAACATTATCTAGTTTCTTCTTACGACTAAGTCCTGTATATTCAACGCCAAGCTCATACACCAAATCAGTTGATAAACTAGTCCTATTCTCGATAATAGATGAATAAATATCTTTACTTACAATTTCAAAATCATTTAATTCTCCAGCGAAGTTAATACTAGTTCTCTTACCATCTAAGCCAATAACCTTGCCAGCATAATTCTTCTTAATAAATTCAATTGGTTCTAATGCATTTGCAGTGCCAAGTTTTACTACTTGTACATCGTTTGGTAGGCATTGTTTCTCAGCTTGAATATGATAACGACCATCAACAAAAATATAAGCATTCTCTAAATCCACTAATAAAGTAGCTAAAGATCCGCTAAAACCACTAAAGTATTCGATTGTCTTAAAATACAAAGGAACATACTCTGACATATGATAGTCAGAAGTATTCAAATAATAGACATCGATATTGTTGTCTTTCATCTGCTCCCTAAGAGCATCAATTCTTACATTTCCCATCAAGAAATTACTTCCTCTCTAATGATTTAATTCTAGCATAAATAGTGCGTTATTGACCTATTTAGGATATAATTATGCGGTATGAAAAGAAATGATATTGATGATTTAACTCCTTATCAAAAAAGGAAGAAAAACAGCACATTAAAGAATACAAACAAGAGGGCGCCTAAAGCTAACGATGAAGACGCTAATCTTGCGGTGGAAGAAAGCAAGGATGTCAAATCTAATTCTAAGAAAAAGACTTCTAGCACTAAGAAAACTTCTAAACCTAAGAAGAAAGAAGAGCCAACAGTTACAAACGACAAAAAGGAAACAAAGGACGAAAAGTCTACACCTATAGTTGAAGATACCGGGCTCGAAGCTGGGCTCGAAGCTGGGCTCGAATCTTCTGGGCTCGAATCTGATGGGCTCGAATCTGAACCTAAGATGCCTTCTATCTTTACAGAAGAAAAGAAAATAGAAGAACCTAAAGAAGACAATACTTCTAAAAGGCCTAAGGCTAAGACAATCACTAAAGTATTCGCAACAATCACATGTATTATTGCGGTTATTGGAATACTAGGTGGTATAGGTGCCATTATCTTTGCCAACAAACTACTAGAGGGTAAACCGGAATTCGATAGAGCTAAATTAGATTCACAAGAATCTAGTGTTATCTATGATATGAATGGCGATGAAATTGTAGAACTTGGTTTATATCTAAGAGAAAACATCGAATATGATGATATGCCAAACAGCTTAGTTGATGCTTTCTTATCAATTGAAGACTCAAGATACTTCGAACACTTTGGCTTTGATATCCCACGTTTCACTAAGGCAATCCTAGAAAACTTAAAATCAGGAGGCTTTGGACAAGGTGGGTCTACCATGACCATGCAACTGGTTAAAAACTCTTATTTCCAAGTAGATGCCGATGGTGAATCTACTATGGCAGCCCACAAGGGTATGAGTGGTGTTCAAAGAAAGATGCAAGAAATCGTACTAGCTATCGAAGCTAACAAAGAAGTTAGTAAGAAAGACATCTTAGCACTATATATCAATAAGATTAACTATGGTAACAACATCAGAGGTGTTCAAAAGGCAGCTCAATACTACTTCGGTAAGGACGCAAGTGAACTAGGACTTGTTGAATCAGCTTTCTTGGCTGGTATCATCAACGCTCCAAATAACTATAATCCTTATAACGAACTATATAAGCATGATGAATCTTATATTTATTTAAATTCAAATATTACTTATCTTGAAAATGCTCAAAAAAGAACTGCTGAAGTATTAGACTTGATGGCATATCATGGCTATATTACTAAAGAAGAAGCAGCTCTTGCCAAGACTGTTAAAATTGAAAATTTATTAACTGGTGTTGCCAAGAAGTTTAATTCATATAGTCAATATTACCAAGACTATATTGATGCAGTAATCGAAGAGGCAACTGAGGTTACTGGTAAGAATCCATATACAACTTCAATGCATATTTATACAGCGATGAACCCTTATATGCAGGAAGTTCTATATAACATTGAAAACGAAAAAACTGATTTAAAATATTCAAATGATCTTGAACAATCAGCTCTTACTGTGTTAAATAACCAAACTGGTGAACTAATTGCCTTGGGTGGTGGCCGTAATCAAGCACAATCAGCTCGTCAATTTAATAGAGCTACAAGTTCTTACTTACAACCAGGCTCATCAATTAAACCAGTAATTGAATATGCCCTAGCCTTCGATAGACTAGGTTGGTCTACAGCTCATACAATTACCGATATGCCATACTACTTATATGGTGGTAATGTCCTTATTGCTAATGCAGGCGGACAAGGTTATACAGGTGATATGTTAATAACTGAGGCTATTGCACGTTCTTTAAATACACCAGCTGTTCAAACATTACAAGCCGTAATTAAAGAAATTGGTGAAGATGGTGTTAAGGAATATTTAAAAGAAATTGGAATTACAAGAAATCTAGATACTTTTGACCTTCAATGGGCAATTGGTGGTAATACATGTCTTGTTACTCCAGTACAATTAGCTGCAGCTCATGCAATATTCATGAACGAAGGCTATTATATAAAACCACATACTATTCAAAAGATTGTCTTCCAAGACGACAGTGAATATGTAAGTGATACAAAGGGTACTCAAGTAATCTCAAGTGCTGCAGCCTATATGACAGCTACATGCCTTGAATACAACGTCTCTGGACCATATTACAATAATATGCAGATATTAAAGAGAAAATATCCAGTATACGCTAAAACAGGTACTACCGACTGGTCAACAAGTGGTAGAGCATATGGTATCCCTACTGGTGCTCCAAAAGATATGTGGCTAGTATGCCAAAACTCAAACTTCACAATTTCTATCTGGCTAGGCTTTGATAGAGCTGAAGTTGGTTCTTACTTCACAACAAGTGAAGATATGGCTAACTTAAAAGGTAGAATTGGTAGATATATCTTAAACGAATTAGATGAGAATGTTGAAGGAAATACTAAAGGTGTACAAAGACCTGATGATGTATCTGATGTAACTATTGTCAAAGGTGCTTATCCATATTGTGCACCAGATGGAGGGCACGAAACAGTTAAAGGATTAATTAAGACAAGTGCTCTTAAGAAAAACCCATTAACAAGTGTTTCTTCAGTACTAGCTAAGCTTCCTGTTAAAGAAAACGCTAATGGTGGTTTAAACGCTACTGGTTCTAAGACAGACGATGGTAGAATTGTAGTTAACTTCTATTCAGGTGGTTACTTCTGTTCTAATGGTCAACAAGATTTAACAGCTACTAATGTCTTTGGAAAAACAACCAACGCAACAGGTAGATGTTACTTCCCTCATTACCAACAAAGTGGTTCTAGTTCTGTATATGGTGAAGTTACTCTATATAAAGATGGTGAATACTTCTCTAGTTCTTCTGGTGAAGGATCGGCTGAATTCTTTGATGTAGGAGATGGAAGCTTTAGAGCTTGTGTATACGCAAATGATCAAGAATCTTGCACCGATATCAATTAAGACTAAATGGTGACTTATTACTAGTTACCATTTTTTTATTTTCAATAACACGATATTATCAATTCGTCCTTCCCTTCATTATCATTTTGCAAAACGCCAATGATAAAAGAAGGATATGACGTTGGAATTATACCCAACATCTTTTATTTTGTTTAAACCTAATTTCTAGGTATTTCTTAAGAATCAGTCTCTTGTTAAATATATGAGGTTTAAACATAATTTCTTTTTTGAGATACAACTCTATATTAAAGATTAAGAGAAACAAAATTATTCAATTATCAAACAGGTAATTGGGAATATACTAAATGAGCTATCAAAACGATAGCTTTTTTAGTATAAAAAAATCTTGGATTTTACTCCAAGATTAATTTAAAAATTTTATTAAAAATTATT
>ERZ1034992.823-NODE-823-length-15737-cov-35.230583_pt1 | contig 15737 bp, 25 predicted proteins | sample MGYA00520695_ERZ1034992 | MGnify/ENA primary metagenome ERZ1034992 (study PRJEB33766, sample SAMN09781778) | gut metagenome | biome: gut microbiome | host: Homo sapiens | place: Madagascar | study: EMG produced TPA metagenomics assembly of the PRJNA485056 data...
TCTCGTCCGGCTTGCAAAAGTACCGCGCAAGCCGCCGGTAGCCGCCGTCGCGGCTAAGCACGGGATACTCCTTATAGCCCGGATTGACGAAGCCGTAGCCCCACAGGAACTGCACCACAGCAAACGGCAGGTCGTCCTCGCTCGCCACAAAGTGAATGTGCCAGCGCCTATTGCTGTGCCCCGCCTCCACCGCATAGACATAGCGCCGGATGCTCGGGTCAAAGCGCCGCACGCGCTTGCAGAACGCAGCAAAGCACCGCTTGACGTCCTCGAAAGACGCCGGCAGGTGCGCATCGTCAAAAGTCAGAACATAGTGGACGCCCAGGTACCCGAAGAGGGCGAGGTAGAGCTCCAGCTTCTCCGCGCTGGAGCTCCACATGGAGGGCAGCGCAGGCGAGCCGCGGCACTGCTGCTCGCCCGCCCATGAGACGAGGCGGAACCGGTCGGTGGTGTAGGTCTTTGTCAGCGGACCGCTCCGCTGCGTGACCACGCACAGCTCAGCCATACACGCTTCCGACCATTCCGGCGACCGCGCCGGTCATGTCTCCCTCAATGATGGGCTGCCTGCGCAGCCCGCAGAGAGCTCGGGCAAATTCCTCGCACAGGTCGTAATACAGCACCGCGTGCGAGGTGCTGCCATCGCACAAGTTCGCGGCCTTGACCGCATTATTTCGGTCGCAGCCGACGCTCATCAGCAACTTGATCATCCGTTTCCTTGTCATTTCGTCCCTCCATATCCGAGTTTGTCCAGACCCGCGTTGACCGCGCACCAGTGCTCAATGTCAAACTTCCCGTCGTTGCGCTGCATCAGGTAGAGTTTCGAGGCGTCCAGCCCACAGGCCTCGGAGAGCTTGATCATCGAGCCCGGCCCCTTTTCCGACCAGTAGCGGTTCAGCCGGGCAAAGATGTCCGCCTCTTCGCTCGACGCCTTCCCCGGGAAGCGCGGATGCGGTGTCGCGTTGCCCGCCATAACCGGCAGCGTGATCGCCGTCGTCTGCGCAGGCCGGACCTTCTCGGATGGCGGGCGCTGCGGAGGGTCGTCCGGCTTCGGCTCAGGGCGGCTCACACCCTCCGCCGCGGGGATGTCGGGCAGCTCCTTCTTGGGAGGTTCCGTTTCCGTGCCCGAATCGGGCACCGAGCGGACGACGCGCCCGCCAACGACCAGCCCGCCGCCTCCGCCCGCAGGCGTCGGCCTCGGCCCGCCGATCACGACAGGCACGGCGTCCCCCGCGACTACCTCTACCGCGCCGAGCGGGGGAAATTCCTCGACCGCATAGGTCGTGCCTCCCGGCAGCACCAGCGCGCCCGCGCCGAGCGCGTCGCACACATAGGCGCAGAACGCCTCGAGCTGTTTGACGTCGGCGTGCAGCTCCGGCAACTTGACGATCAACACCTTGCTCCCCGTCATAACTCTACCCCCTTCAGCGCCCTGCGCAGGTCGAGGAAGCGTCCGCCGAGGCCCTTGTCTACCAGCTCCTGCAGCGCGTCAAGCGTCAGCTCGGCGTCCTTGGCGAGGTAGACCTCCTCACACAGGCTCTCCATGTCGCACAGCTTTGCGGCCGTGCCGTAGAGCCGCGCCGGGCAGGTAAGCAGGCTCACGCCCTCGATGCCCCACGCCCCGTCCGGCGTCTTGTAGGTCAAGCGTCTAAATTCAGGCATTGTCAGTACCTCCGTCCATTTTCGCCCCGCAGTTGGGGCAGTAACCAAAATGGTTGATTACCTGTGCGTAGTATTCCTTGCCGCAATTCGAGCATTTCGAAAAGCCCTGCCGCCAATTACCGTTCTCGTCAAAACACGGCTCGAAGCACCCATGCACCACCGGCGCAACGTCGGCGGCGGGGAACGCTGCGATGACAGCATATACTCCATCCGCAAATAACCTTTCTACCAAACCATGTTCGCCAAGCTCCATTTTCTTAAATTTGGTAATGAGCGCCTCCCGCTCAATGTATTCAGCCATTGTCAGCTCTCCTGTTCCATGCCTCGATTGCTTCAAATTTAGAGCTATATTCATTGCCTGTCTGCGATACATGGCATTTTGGGCAAGAACACAAATACCATTCTGTAAAACGGTTATAATCCTTTCTGACAACAGCGTCACCCCCGCAGAATGGGCAGGATTTTAACTCAAACATCCTTCTTCGCCTCCAATGCTCTTATATCCGCCTCTGTCAATGTGCGGTTGCTTGCAATATATGTCACAGCCTCACTTCTGTTTTGACAGGCTACACACTCACACCTATTGCAACTACTTGACGTGTTTTCTCGAAAAGGGCATGAATAATTAAAGCAATCCACTATTTCATGCCCTCCAATGCTTTCTCCGCTTCCTCGCGGGTGATGGTACAATCCGTGCCGATCATAGACGCGCCCCTCTCGCGCAGTATCCGCTGCACTCATAGATCGGCTTTTTTTGCCTGCGAAGATCTCCGCATTTGAGGCAAGAACCATTCTCGCAGCGCAGGCAGTTATCTGTTCCGCGCCACCTGCAGTAGTCACACAGGCAGGCATCGCATAGGCTTTCCTTTCTCATCACTCCACCTCCGGCGGCGCCGGCAGCGGCATCCAGTGAGTGATCGGGACGGCGACATCTTCTTCACAGTCGGCAAGACTTCCTTCCCACCAAAAACAGCCGCATTCTGTCCATACAGCAACGCCGTCCGCATAGGCCTCTCCATCGGTACCGATGTAGTTAATCAGCACGGGGACACCATCCTCCGGCAGGCGCTCCGTCACAGGGATCCATCTCTGCCGCTCCTGCGCCACGGCGATCTCCTCGGCGTAGCGCGCGCAGCGCGCGGTCAGGCGCTCGATCAGATCGGCGGCTGCGTCCAGCAGCTCCCGCTTGCTGCGGCTCTCTGTGGCGCGCAGCGCCTTGACGATCTCTTCGTTTTTCATGTTCATCCTCCTATCGGTTCCGCTTTGAATTTTTTGCCCATGCCGGGCACCTTGACGTTGGGGTAGCGCTCCTCACGCGGCACGAAGTCCTCCGGGTGGTCGCGGCAGATGTACCGGAGCCGCTGGTCGAGCTGCTCGAACCGCGCGTCGCTCTCCACGCCGTAGGCGAGGCACTCGTGAAAATACTCGCCGTGCTTCTCCGCGCGGTGGATGATGCGCATGATCCGGTCGTGACCAAAGCCTTCCTCATTGAGGGCAAGGCACATCATGTCCACGTTGAACTGCTGCCCGACCAGCGCCCCGTAGTTGAGCAGCTGCCGCCGCAGCTCCGCCTGCTCCTTTGCGTAAGCGTTTTTCATGCGCCCTCCCCTCCGCGCCTGCACTCGGCAAGCGGCATCCAGCGGTCGCAGCGGCACTCGACGATGTCGTCGACCGTGGTCCCCGCGTCCGTCGAGATAAACGGGTACTCATCATCCGCGCCGCCGGCGCAGCGGGCCACAAGGTAGCTGCTGCCGCCGAGGCCGGTCTCATAGCTGAGCGCGACCAGCGCACCCTCGGTCGGCCAGTGCGCCGCGTCGAGCGGCAGCCAGACCGGCGAGCAGAGGTCCACGCTGAACAAGGTGGGAGGCTTCGGCGCGGGATCGTCCGTCAGCCCGCAGAGATAGTCCAGCGACACGCCCAGCAGGTCTGCGACGCGCGTAAAGCGGTGGATGTCGTCGAGGTAGCAGCTATAACCATAGGGCAGCTTGGTATTGGCTGCATATTTTGCCTTGCCGTTTTCGAGCCGCACGACCTCGTCCGCGTCGGGGACGCCATACACAACGCCCGCGGCGTTGTAGCACTCCACTACGCTTTTTCCGGCTGCGGCGCGAGCGACGCCAAAGCGGCGCCACAGCTCCGTGATCTCGCCGATGACCGGACGGTCGGCCTCCGCCTGCCGCTCCCGCTCGGCCTTCTGCGCGGCGCGCTTGTCGGTCTTGAGTTGGTCCTGCGTGGAGAGGAGGTGCGGACACACCTGTTTGCAGGTGGCCAGCTCCGAGCACTTCTCGCAGCAGGTCGCGCCGCAGGGCGCGTAGAAATAGCAACTCTCGATCAACGTGGAGATGATGTGCTCCCGCTTGCCCTGCGCACAGTCCGAGCAATTGCCGCCCCATTTCTTGCACGGCAGCGCGTCGAGCGCCGCCAGAGCCTCGGCAATCTTCGTCACATTCCGCTCACCCAGATATGTCAGGCCGTGGCCATAGTAGTTCTTTCGGTGCGTGTAGACGTGGGCGATCTCATCCTGCAGCTCCGTCGGCATGTGCGAGAGCGCGTAGGCCGTCGCCTCGGGCAGCTCGCCCGTCTCCCACGCCTTTTCGATCTGCTCAGATTTGCTCAGCCCCTCGCGGATCACCTTCAGCCGCGCCAGCTTGCTCTTGCTGATCTGGCAGACCTCGGCGACATGGTCGCGCATCCTGCCGGGGAACTCCACGCCCTCCTCCTGCAGCTGGTAGAGGAGCTTCTCCACGCGCTCGGCCTGCGCGCTGATGTCCGCATTGGACATGCGGCGCGTGTCGCTGTTGGCGTAGATCAGCCGCAGCTCCCGCATGGCCGGCGACAGCTCGCCGCGCTCCACGATGCACGGCACGGTCCGCCAGCGCTCCGGCTCGTCGACCTTGCAGATCGTGCGGATCGCGGTCAGGCGTCGGTGACCGCTGACCACGATGTAGCCGTTCTCGTCATCGGGGTCAGGGCGAACACGCAGCGGCTGCTGTAATCCGACCAGTTCGATGTTCTGCGCGAGGGCCTCAATGCCCTCCATGCTGTAGAAGTTTTCGCCGTCGCCGCTGAGCTTCGCCTCGTCGATGTATTCGATCTGCTCCCGTGTGCCCGATTCGGGCACGGACGCCTCCGGCGCGAGGTATGCGCCGAGGTCGAATTTACCCTTAGCCATTGTCCTCGCCCTCCTGCTCCAAAAATTCCTGCGCGAAAAGCTGATAGCTCAGCGCGGCAGGGCTGCCGGGGAAGTAGTCCCGCAGCGCCACGCCCGCGACCGTGCTCTCGGGCACCACCGCGCGGCGCGGGATCGTCTGCAGGAACACGGGAATGCTCGTCGCGCGCAGCGCGGCCTCCGCTTCGTCCTGCAGCTTCGAACGGTAGCGCTTGGTGATCAGCGCGCCGGCGACGCGCAACCGGGGATTGAGCCGGCGCAGGCTCTCCACCTGCTCACAGAGGTCGCGCGCCCCGTCGAGGGCGAAGCCCTCCAGCTCCACCGGGATGATAACCTCGTCCGCCGCCGTCAGCGCCGCCACCGTGGCCGCGCTGTACGAGGTCGGGCAGTCAATCAGGACGTAGTCCGCGCCCTCGTCCTCGGCGACCGCCTCGCAGAAGCCGCGCAGGCCGTTTCGGTTGACCACGCCGCCGGTCAGCGCCGCAAGGTCTGCCTTCGGCAGCTCCGCGCTCGCGGGAACGATGCAGATACTGCAGTCATCGTCCGTCGGCTGGATGATCTCGTCCCAGCAAGCGCTGCTCGCGCCGGTCATCAGCTCGTAGGTAGTATCTCCGCTCTCGGTGTCGGCCTTGTAGAAGCGGCTGAGGTTCCGTTGACCGTCCGCGTCCATGACGATGACGCGCTTGCCCATAGCGGACAGCTCTGCGGCGAGGTTGATCGTGGTCACGGTCTTGCCCACGCCGCCCTTGTAATTAACAATCGCAATGGTTTTCATGTCGTCCTCCTGTTTCTGTCTCTCTCAAAATTTGAACCCCTCGCGGACCTTGACGCCGTCGCCGAGGTCGGCCTCGACAAGGTACCAGCGGTGCGCGCGATTGATGTACACGATGCGCCCGGGCAGCAGCCGCGGGAGCTCCCGATGTCCGGGGCCGATGGCCGCGCCGATGTCCGCCAAAATGGCGTGGGGATCTCCGATTCTTGGCATGTCGTTTCTCTCTTTCTCTCGATTTTTTCAGAACGGCGCCTCTGTATCCGGCGGCAGCTCCTCCAGCCGGAGCTGGCCGTCGCTGTGCGCCCGGCGCTGCTGCTTGACAAAGTTGCCTTTGTCCACAAAGCCACGCATCGCCTTGGAACCATCGGTGTGCTGGAAGTCGATCATGGCAAACTTCTGATGCGCACCGTCGAAGCTCGCGACCAGCGTGGTGCGCGGGCCGTTCTTCTGCTTGGCGATTTTGATATACCGATGGTTGTTGACGTCAAATCGCTTGTCATTCTCCGACGGGCGGAAAATGAACATGACCGTGTCTGCGTCCTGCTCAATCTGGCCGCTCTCGCGCAGGTCCGGGAGATCCGGCTGCCGCCAACCGCCCTTTTCCGGTCGGCTGAGCTGCGAGAGCTCAAAGACCAGCGTTTTAGACCGCTGCGCAAAGGCGTGCAGCGCGCGGGAGATCTGCGCGATCTCCTCCTGCCGGTTTGGGTTCGAGCGCTCCGGCTGGATGAGCTGCAGGTAGTCCACGAAAATGACCTCAAACTGGCAGGCCTCCGCCTCCGCGATGATCTCTGCAGCCGTCGCGGTGGGGCAGTGGACCAGCTTAAACATACGCTCCGCGAGCTGCTCGTGATGCGCGGCGATCGCGTCATAGTCCTTTTGCTTGAGCCGGTAGTTGACCGAATCGTCCATGCCGATGCCGAAGGTCTCGGCAATGAGGCGGTCCTCAACGTCGGGATGGTCTGTCTCCAGCGAGAAGAAGCCGACGCGGCGCGTCTTGGCGATCTCGCGGGCGATCTGCAGCGCGAAGGCCGTCTTGCCGTGACCGGGACGGGCCGCGACAACCACGACGTGCCCGAGGCGCGTATGCACCGCGTCGTCCAGCTCGCGCAGGCCGTAGCGGACATAGTTTTTGTCCTCGCCCTTGGACTGGCGCTCCATGTAGTTCGCGAGCAGCTGCGCGGCGTCGTAGATCTCGAAGCGGCGCTTGCCGGCGGAGAGCTTGCGGATGTCCTCAAGCAGCGGGCCGTATTGGTCCGTATCCGGCGCGTCCAGCAGTTTCTGCGCCAGATCCCGCACGCGGCGCTTGGTCGCCTCGTCCTGAATAATCGCGGCGTAGGCTTCCCAGTTGGCAGCGGTCGGCGTGACCTCAAGCAGCTGCAGCAGATAGTCGCTGTAGTCCTGCCCGATTCGGGCGCGGACCGTCACGCCGTCGATGGGCTTACCGTGGATGTGCATATCGCGCATGGCGGCGAAGATCAGCCGATCCACATCGAGAGCGAAATCCTCCTCGCGCACCGTGTGGATCACGTCTGGCAAGATGCGCTCGTCCTGCAGCATCGAGCCGAGCAGCGCCTGCTCGGCGCTCAAGCCTCGCTCGCTCATCAGTACACCCCCAGCTTGACCTCGTCGCAGGCGGGCGCGTCACGCTGCGCCGGGCGCTTGGCCTTGGCATCCTCCCAGCGCCGGCCGTTGAGGAAGGTCGAGGCATACGGGATGCCGACGCCGTCCCGCCACGCGGGCGAGGCCTTGAGTACCTGCAGCGCCCGGCCGATGGTCTCGATCAGCGCGTCGTCCGGCTTGAGCTTGTCCCAGGCGCGCACCGCGCCCATGCGGTTCTCCCCGCGTGGGTAATAGGCCCAGAAGCCCTCAAAGCGTTCCGGCTTCCATGTCGGCGTCGTTTTGCTGCGCTGTTTTCTCGGCTCCGCGCCGTCCCCCTTGGGGGGACTATAGGGGGGTATAATATAATCTTTAGTCTCTACGTTCTTACTTTGGGTCGGAAACTCCGTTGACGGTGTTTCCCGACGACGGTTTTCACCGTTGTCGGTGTTTTCCGACAACGGTGACTTTTCCTGCAAAACGTAGGTGTTCGCGGAAAAGCGCCCGCTGCCGTCATGCGATTGCTCGCGCATCAGATAACCGACCTCCTCAAGCCGCCCCACAAGGCGGCGCACCGTGTCCTTGCCGACGCCGCGCTCCTTCGCCATGCCGGAGATGGTGAACTCCCAATCGGGAGGCTTGTCCAGCATATAGGTCAGGAATCCGAGCATTTCAAAGCTCAGGCGCGTGTCTCGGATCGCGGACTTATACAGGACGGTAAACGGCTCACGATGGCCGGACTTTATTACGCCCTCGCTCATACTTTCCTCCATCCAAATAAACGATGATCTTCATCAGCCGCTCCGTGAGAGACGTGACGCCGACGAGGATCAGGAAGATGTCCAGTCCCGTCATGCGCGCACCTCCTCTCGGAGAGCCTTGACATTTCTCTTTTTCTGCGGTACAATAGCCTTGCAATGGTTTTCAGGGGTTTTCCTCTGGGACACGGAACGCTTCGAGGTGCCAGCCTCGGGGCGTTCTTTTTTTGCGTCCGCGTAGATCACCTGATAGGCCGCGGCGATGGTCTCGCGCAGATCCTGCACGATGTCGTCGAACTCCGGGCGCTCCGCGTCGTCGATCACGCCGTCCTCGGCGATGCGGAGCAATCCGGCCAGCCGGTCCGCTGCGTCGCGCAGGCGGTTGGTCAGCGAGATGGTCGCCATCGGCAGGGACTTTGGCTCCAGCTCCGGCAGGATACCGAGCCGGTCGGTCGCCTTCGCGTGCTCCAGCGCCAGCCAGCTCACGCCGTAGACCTCGCACATCCGCGCCACGGTCTCGTCCGGCGGTGTGAGCCGTCCGCCCTCGTAGCGCTTGAGCGTTTCGGGCGAGATGTGCAGCCGCTCCGCGGCCTCCTCCTGCGTCAAAAGGGTCACCTTGCGCCCCCTTTGGTAAATATTCGGGTACAGTGCCGACATGGTAAAATGTCCTCCTTCGTGTTATGATTTTAATAGCGGATGGCCTCGCGCAGCTCCTCGATCGGGATGCCGAGCGCACGGCCCAGCCGCCGCAGCTCGCCGAGCGTAAGGTCCTCCGGCTTCGCCTTCCGGCGGGCGACCGTGGTGCGCGAGATGTTCGCCTTGTCGCCGAGCTGCTCGTTTGTCAGACCTCTCACGTCCGCCATGCCCCAGATCAGGGCGACGAGCTTTTCATTCGCTGTGTTCCTGCCTAAGTTGACGCGCGGCATGTCCTCACCTCCTTACTTTCCTGCGGCCAGCGCTCTCGCGTCGGCCGCGCCCTTGGCCGCCACCGCGGCCCTCGCCGCCTCGCTCGCGGCGCGAAGCGTCTCGTCGTCGTAGAGGTCGTTGACCTCACACTCCAGCAGCGCGGCGATGGTCGGCAGCTTGTCCGCTGTCGGCATGACCGCGCCGCTCTCCCATTGGGCGATGGCCTGATAGCTGACCGCCGCCGCCTGCGCCAGCTCGTAGCGCGTCATGCCGCGCGCCTCGCGCAGTGCGCGGATTCGGAATCTTGTCAATTCTTCACACCCTTTCTATTGATTTCGTCAAAAATGTGTGGTATAAGTTAAAGTGTAGCTTTAATCTTCTCCGCCGTGTGCGCGGTCGATCGCGCCCTTGTCGATACAGACGCTGCCAGACGAGATTAGACTCTCAATTTCCGCGCCCGTCATGACCGCGGCCGCGAGCAGCTCGCGCGGGATGCCACACTTCTCGCTGACGGCGTTTGCAAGGAGACCAAACTCGATAACGATGGTCGATTTGATCCCTTGCACGGTGATGACCGCGCCGCCCGGCGCGGACTTGATGCTGATCTCAAACTCTTTCATGTTTCTTCTCCTTTCTCTCGGTTAAAGTCTCGCTTTAACCTTGTACGCCTATCTTAAATCCGTAATTACGGAATGTCAATAGTAAAAATGCGTAATTCTGTAATTTGTCCGTAATAACCAATTGCCTTTAAGGAGTTTCTCGTGTGGATAAAGAACGCTTTGTGCAAAATGTAAAAAAACTATGTTTAATGAAAAACATTAAGCCGACCAACGCTTGCAAAGAAAGCGGCGTAGGCAGCAGTTTTTTAAGTGACATTCAACGAGGGCAAACTCCGTCCGTCGCAAAGGTGCAGCTGCTCGCGCAGTATCTCGGCGTCACCACCTCCGACCTGCTCGGCGAGGCGCAGAAAAGCAGCCCGCCCTCGGAGGAGGACAGGCTGCTGGCCGGGTATGACGCGCTCAGCGCGCGGAATCGGGAAAAGCTGGAGGAATATCTGGACCTGCTGCTATCGTCTCAAGATAGGCCATGAGACGCCCACGGTTTTCCGGCGTAAGCCGCCGGTATTTCTCGATGAGGCGTTGGTGTAACTCGGTCAAGTCCTGCGGCGCGCTGTGCTGATCTGACATGTCTATGTACCTCTCTTTACTCGTATTTTAGACCGGCCAGATATTCCATTGTAAAGCGGCCCCGCCGCCCCTGCAACTGACGACGGGGCCTGCGCAGGCGAGCTGACACCTCCGGAGCACCTGCGTGTATGTTTACCATAGCACCTTTTTCGGCAAGATGCTGTCGAAAAAGGGAGAGAAACTGTTAAATTCCAGCCAACCTGCGGGAAAATATAAAAAATTGTGCCCGAATCGGGCACGGAAAGAAAGCAATGCTATGAAGCGGTCTCTTGCAATGCTCCTCGCGCTTGCCCTTGCGTTTACCCTGACCGCCTGCGGCGAGCCGGCGGAGACGGAGTCCCAGATCGCCGCTAAGGAGTTAGACTCTCAAGTGTGGGCGGTCGTCACAACCGCAAGCGATCAGCTGCAGGCCCTCGACGATGTTGTCGCAGATGCCGCCGACAGAGGTGACACAGACGTCCTTGGTGTTATGATTGCAGTGCTTCAATCCAGCCAAGATTCGCTCGACAGCTTTGACGCCAACACTCAGCCGGCTATCCTCTATGTCGGCGCTGCGCGCGCATACACGGCAAACGCGCGCGTTGTGTGCGAGGCCATAAAGGACTATATTGACGGCGGCGAAGCATCCGATTATGACAAATTTCAGGAATACCTCGGCAAAGTCAATGATCTGACCGACAATGCCGTAGAAAAGCGCAAATTGTTTTTGGCTGACGCGGGGTTTTCGGACAACGAAATCGCAGAATTTCCCGCTGAAATCCGAGACGATACAGTAGAAACATGACGCAAAAGGCCGCCGCCCGGCATGGCGGCGGTCGTTGCATTTGCGCGAAGGGAGGCGGCGCGATGAACTGCAAGGCCTGCGGCAGAGAGATCCCCGAAAACTCGATCTATTGCAACTGGTGCGGCGTCAAGCAGCTGCGCGAGCGCCGCAGCAGGGAAGAGGTCAAGGTGCCGACGCCCAAGCAGCTGCCCTCCGGCAGCTGGACGGTCTACCTCCGCGCGGAGGGCCAGAGCGTCACTGAGCCGACGCGCGAGCTGTGCCTCGCCCGCGCCCGCGCCGTCCGCGCGGGGTTCCTCGAGGCGCGGAAAGCAGCCGAGGCCGCAGGCCTGACGCTGGAGCAGGCGATCGACCATTTTGTTGACGTCAACAAAATCGCGCTCTCACCCTCCACCATCCGCGGCTATGAGGCGGTCAAGCTCCACCGATTTCCGCACAAAATGCGGCAGCCGATCACCGATCTGACCGGATGGCAGGCGGCGGTCGACGCCGAGGCTCGGACGCTCGCGCCAAAGACCGTGCGCAATGCGTGGGGCCTTGTGGCGGAGGTTATGCGCGAGAACGACGTCACGCCGCCGCGCGTGCGCCTTCCGCAGAAAAACGCACATACCGAGCTGCCGTGGCTGACCTACGACCAGATATTAGAGTTCGTCGATGCCGTCAAGGGCTCCCAATTTGAGACAGGCGCATTGCTCGCGCTGCACAGCCTGCGCCGGTCAGAAATATTCGGCTTGACGTGGGATCGCATCGACCTCAAGCAGAAGACGATCACCATCTCCGGCTCGCGCGTGATGAACAGCTCAAATCAGTACGTTTACAAGAAAACCAATAAAAATGTGAGCTCACAGCGCACGATCCGCATTATGATCCCGGCGCTGTATGACCGGCTGAAAGAGCTGCACGACGAGGGCAAGCCGATTTTGGCCTGCACCGAAAACTCGCTGCGGGGCGGCATCAATACGATCTGCCGGAAAGCCGGACTGCCGGAATGCGGTGTGCATGGGCTGCGCCGCTCGTTCGCCTCGCTCGGGTTCCATGTGGGATTGACTGAGCTGGAGGTGCAGGAGATCGGCGGCTGGAATGACCACAACACGATCCACAAGTTCTACCTGCGCCTCGCGCAGGCGGACCGCCTGCATGCCGAAAATAAGATGAGCGAGTTCTATCGCACCGGAAAACAGGGCAGGAAAGAGGAAAAATAGGAGTAATTTTACAGACGGATTTGCAGATGCATTAAAAATACCCTTATAAATCAGGCGTTTTAACATCTTTGCCGTGGGTTCAAATCCCGCCACTCGGACCAAATAAAGGAAATCCCGCAAACCGTTGAGTTTGCGGGATTTCATTTGTTTTCAAGGGCTTTACGCGTTTTTGGTCGTGTTCAAATCTGTGCATTATGCGCGTTTCTGTGCGCTGTGCGTCAGATTTAAGACGCCATTTTGCAGACGGGTTTACAGACGCAATCAGTCCTTGCCCTTGACGATGCCGCAGTAGTAGGCGGACATCTTGGGCTTGGGACCGGGGCCGTCCTCGTCGAGGAGAAAGGCGCGGGCGAGCTCCGCGAAGAACTCCGGCGTGGCGACGCCGAAGTGGGAGGCGACGCCGAAGTAGTCGGAGTACATCATGTTCACGGCGATCCACCAGCACCAGGGCGAAACCTCGTCGCGGCTCACGCCGAGGCTCTCGGCGAGCGAGGTGGTCTGCTCCATGCTCCAGTGCGCGCCGGTGCTGCCGTCCGTGTTGCGCATGTGCTGCGCCCACTGCTCGGCCTGCTCGCGGGTGAACTCGCCGCAGGTGCCCGCCTCCGCCGCCTTGAGCATGGTCAGGCACTCCCACATCGCCATGATGCCCTGCGCGGAATTGGGCGAGGGCGGCGTCTGCGTCATGTAGGACTGGATGCTGCGCTCGAGCTTGGGAATATACGCCTTGAGCTGCTCATGCAGATTTTCCATCGTCAGCCTCCTCTCCGGCCGCGGACGCCTGCACGGCGTCCTTGACCTTTTTAAGCGCCGCGTCGCCGATCTGATTGCCGATGCTGCGGCCCGTTGGCGTGGAGACCATCGCGCCGAGCAGCATACCGATCAAGAGCTGCATCATAGCGCACCTCTCAGATCCGCTGGACGCGCAGCGCCACATTGTCGACCGACGCGGCGGCGCCGGTGAGCACCAGCGTCAGAGCGGAGCCCGCAGCGCAGCAGACCTGCCGCACGAGAGCCGTGATGTTGAGGTCAAGCGCATCGTCCGCAGCGGCGGCGGTCGCCGAGGCGGTCGCGCCGGGGACGGCCACGCCGTCCTTAAAGAGCGTGACGGTGACGGTGCCGACTGCGGCGGGCGCGACGGTGAGCGAGGCGTCGACGTCGTAGTAGCCCGCGCCGGTGATGTTGACGGCGTTGCCGTTGAGGCTGACGTCGCAGCCGTAGCGGCGGATGAGGCTGCCGAGCGGGATGACGCCGCCGACCGCGACCGCGGAGGGCGTCTGCATGGCAGCATAGAGAGCGGATTTACAGGACATTTTGGTGTCTCCTTTCAAAATAAGATAGGCGGGGCATTTGCCCCGCCTGCTTCCCGGCCTGCAGGGCCTACCATATTCCCCGTGCGGGGAGCATGGTCTTAAAGGTTGGTGCTGCCGTTGCAGCCGCAGGACGCGGGGATGATCTGCCCCGCGCCGGTGGCGGCCACGCCGTAGAGGGTCGGCTTCGTCAGCATACGGCACTCGATCGCGTCGAGGCGGCGGTTAAAGCCGCAGCAGCAATCGGAGATCTTCGCGGCCAGAGCGTCGGTCTGCTCCTTCGTGAAGATGCCGTTCTTGAGGCTCTGGTTCTCCATCTTGAGGTCAAAGATGGTCTCCTGCAGGCGCTGCTCGTAGATGCGGCTCGCCTGCGAGGTGATCGCCTCCGTGCTCGCGTTGATGGCCGCGCGGGTGTTGTTGCTCTGCTGCTCAATGAGATACTGCGTGCGCGCCGCGTCGACGATCCCCTGCTTCTCGACCTGGCAATTGCTCACGCGGTTGCAGCCTCCCTCCTGCGCGGGATAGGGGTTTCCGCTGCGATTCCAGCCCCAGCCGCCGCCGAGGTTGCCGCCGAAGATGGCGACGACCACGATGATGACAAACAGGACTGCGATCCAGCTCATACCGGTGCTGCGCTCTTCCATGTGTTCGTGCTCCTTTCGTGATTTTATTTATTCCGACGGCTACTTGAGCCGGGGGAATTTTGAGGACTGCCCCGCTTTGCCCTTTTGCGGGGCCTGTGAGGTGTTTTGTGCGCCGCCGAGTATTTTATTGGCGTCGGAGCGCAAAGCCTCCGGTGTCGTGCCGAGGAGGCCGCACAGGGCCTTTGCCTGCATCGTGCGCCCGTAGCGCGCGTAAAGGCTGTTGGCGATGTTGGGGTCGATGCCAAGGCGGCGCGCCGTGCTTTGAACGCCCTCGAGCGTGTCAGCCGTCCCGCTGATCGCCTGCTCCGCTCTCGCCGCCGCGCCTTGCAGGTCGGCGCTGGGGAACATTCTCGCCGCTGCCGCTAAGAGTTGCTTGAGGTCCATTTTCCTTCAGCTCCTTTACCTGATCGGTCAGATTTTTGATGACTGCAGCCATGTCGCTCATGGCTGACTGCATCTCGCCCATCAGCTCTTCCTGCGTCTTGGGCGGAGTGATGACGCCCAGCTCGACGAGCTTGTCGTAATACTCCTGTGTGGTGGCCTCCAGCTCGGCATAGGCCGAGGCGGTCTTGCCGATAAGCTGCTGCCGGTTTCCGAAATAGTCCACCTGATAGATCTCGCTGCCGTCGATAGCGACCATCACGCAGCCGCTGCCGGAATAGCCGGCGATCGCAAATTGCTCCATGCGCTGCACCTCCTTTTGTTCTGCCTCTATCGTACAGCGGTTTTCGCCTTGAGAACTGCCCGCAAACTGCCCGCGTTCTGCCCTGCTCATAAAAAAAGAGCGCCGACGATTAGTCGGTGCTCTCGTTTTGTCCGTCTGCAATTTTGCGGTAGGCGCGGCGGCGCAGCTTGGCGAGACCGTCCACGCTGAGGTGGAGCAGCTCCGCCGCTTGCACGCAGGACCGCCCGCGCACGTCGCACTCGATGAGGCTCGCGGCCTCGTCGGGCGGCAGATCAAAGGAACGAATGTAGGAAATGGCCCTGCGCGGAGCCATCGCGGAAAGTTGAGCGCGGATCTCTCTGTGCTGTGTGTCCATAGAGGCACCACGGCTTGCAGGCGCCCACGCGAGGGGAAGTGTTGCAGACTTCCCACCGGTTTTCCTTTCCGTGCCCGATTCGGGCACAATTATTTTACGGTCTTGAGGATGTACGCGGCGAGGTACTCTCCCCACGCCCTTTGCGTCGCGGGGCCGAATGAACCGTCCACGTCCAGCTCGTACCCACAGGCATTGAGAAATTCCTGCATCTTTTTGACTTCCTCGCCCTTGTCGCCACGCACGAGCACGGTCTTGTCCGCAGGGTATTTCGGCACGCCGAAGCCCCGGATATAGCGCCCGTTGACAGGAATGACGCGGTACGCGCACTCGTGGGTTTTGCCCTTGTTGCCCTCGAACACCGTGATTTTCTGCCCGTCGCAGGCAGTCACGATGCCCGTGTGGTTCGGAGCGCCGGTGCAGTCCGTCGCGGCGTAGTCCGCACCGTCAGCCCAGCAGTAGAAAACTTGCTCGCCGATTTGGGGGATGTGCGCGTCGTCCTCGATCCATTGGCCGCGCGATTGATACCAGCGCATCTGCTCGCCGCAGCTGCACTCGATAGGGAGCACATCCGTCAGACCGCAGAGGATCGCCGCCGCAGACACCATTGCTGCGCAGTAGTCGTCCGAATAGGTGAGCTTGTGGCCGCGCGGGTGCGGGAGATAGCTGTTGTAGGCGTCTACGATCTGCTTATGCACCGCATCGCCGCGCACCGCGCC
>ERZ1034992.827-NODE-827-length-15664-cov-20.386572_pt1 | contig 15664 bp, 16 predicted proteins | sample MGYA00520695_ERZ1034992 | MGnify/ENA primary metagenome ERZ1034992 (study PRJEB33766, sample SAMN09781778) | gut metagenome | biome: gut microbiome | host: Homo sapiens | place: Madagascar | study: EMG produced TPA metagenomics assembly of the PRJNA485056 data...
AATATATGTATATAAAAAAGAAGAGAGTCAAAAGACTCTCTTCTTTATATTAAGATAATTACTTCTCACTCACACGCAACCAGGAGGGGACCCCATTTTTATTTTTCAAAATCGTACGCTCAAGAGTCTTGCTCATCTTAGACTTCTCTTCCTCATTCTTAGCAAAACGATTCTGATTAATACGCTCCGGAGCAGTATCACAATAGAACTCCATGCGGCATTCCTTCTCATCAGTAATCGGGAAGCTGAACTTACGACCAGCCTTGATATAGTCATGAATAACCTGAGTGGCCAGGCCCATCATGGCACTTGCATGCTCCTTAGTGAACTGGATATCAGAAATCTTCTCAGCATCATTCTTATCCAGACCCAGAGTACGGAGCATAGGCTTAAGGGACTCACGATAACGCTTCGAAGGAAGCTTATCAATGGTAACGGGAGTACCATCAACTTCAGAGACCTTCATCTGATACTCAGAGACAGTGTGCTCAGGAGAGTTCATAAGACCGAGGGTCAGACTCTCAAGGTCAGACTTAGAATAGCTACGAGAAGCCTTACCATTCTTACTAGCGCTCTTGATCTTAGAAGACAGTTCATCGAGCATAATCTGATAATTAGACTTAGACATAATTCTTACTCCTTCTTATAATAAATATTATTCATATGAATACGAATTGAGTACATGTGTTAAGTACTAATGAATTACATATTGGTTAATCCAATAATATTTTTACACACATATTTTATCGTATTTACACATATCAATAATATATGATTGAAAATCATAACTTGATTTATTTATCAATAATTATCGTATTCTAATACCTCAAGAAAATATGATAAAATCAGTTTTAAGTACAACTATATAATATTTATTTATAACGATAAATCTAACCCCAAGGAGGTTATTTAACATGGCTGAATACGCAAAAGCTCTTGAGAATGAAATTGCGATTGAAATGACTGTTCAGGATATTGCTAATGGTGCTAGAAAGGTCTTTAAGATTATCGGTGATCTGATTAGAAGAGCAATTGAATTTCTTGCTGATCTGATTAAGAAGCTTGGTAAGATTAAAAAGACTGATAAGGATCCAACTCCTACCAATATGGATGGTGCTGGTGCCGAAGTAATGAAGAAAGAAGCTCCTAAAATTGTTACTGTAAATGATGTTTATGATTGTGGTAATGAGCTGAATGGAATTGTTGAAGATATTGATCTTTGCGTTAAACTTCTTGCAAAACGTCCTACTCCTAACTCTAAGGCTAATAAGCATTATGATGAGCGTTGGGCCGGTGATAATGAAATTATTGCTGAGCGCATGACTAGATGTAATGATAATCTTACTAAGCTTGAGGAAATTGAATATAAGTCTCTTACAGTAGAAACTGCAGAAGATCTTAAAAAGCGTCTTGAAGCTCTTAAAATTGTTTATGAGAAGTATGGTCGTATCTATGATATGTTTATCAAGAAGAATCCCCATATGGATCAGTATATGATTGCTACTCAGACTAGCTTTAATAGTATTGCAACTGTTTCTTCTAAAACTATGAAAATGATTCTGCAGCTTTATAGTCCTGCTGAATAATGACTAAGAAAGAAATTCAAAGCAGAAACGATTACTTACAATCTCTCAGAGCTAAGTTGTCTCTTGAAGACAATGCTGCAGTTGCCATAGAGATGACAGCTCGTGCTAAACAAATTGAGGGATTGATTAAAGCTTTAAATTCTGCTAATGTTAATTGTGATAATATTCCTGGTATGGAGATTTATCCTAAGATTGAAAAGAGCTTAGTTGTAAAGAAGTATCTCAAAGATCTTTTCTTCTTTGATACTTTAAAGTTAAAGAAGGATGCAACTGATCAAATTCTAGTGGCTAAAGCTGACCTTGGTAAATTTGCTAAAGGTGAGGATATGGATGCTAGATCAAATGAAACTTATCAGTCTTGGACTAATGAATTCTCTAAAATAATTGACCAAGTCAATGCTTGCTTGAACTATTATCAGATTGAGAATATTAATGTAGTAGAGGAATATGATAAGCCAGTTAGTAAATTATGGATCCAATTGGTTCCTTCGGAGTATTATCTTGAATACTTGAAGAGAATTAAATTTATTTCTTTCGGTAAATTCTTCTCTACTAAAAAATAAAGATAAAAAAGAGGATAGCAAATGCTATCCTCTTTTCTTTTACTGTGTAAGCTCTCCCTCAAGCTTACCAGTAGACTCAATCTTCTCAGGTGCTTCAGTCCCCTTGGCAGGTTCTGCCAGCTGAGCAGCATTCGAAGAATTGAATTCGTTAATAATTTCCTCAGAAGTCATTTCTTTATAACTCTTAGGCTTTTCAGGTTCAGACTCCTCAGGCTTCTTTTCTTCCTCTTTTGGAAGAGTTACAAAAGATGCAGTGGATTCCATATCGAACTTCATAGTGCTCTCATTATAAGGATGAATAATACCATTCTTATCCTTATACCAGATCTTCCAATAGTTATTGGAACCCTGCTTAAAGACTGTATCATTATCCAGCTTATTAACTTCATCGTTATCATTCATAACGATGATATCACATACATTACGGCAAACCCCATCATTATCAACGATATAAGGTTCATCACACTTATCATCAGTAGATACAGGATCTGTATTAAACTTATAATGACGAGTCGTTGCAACACACTGGAAGTTTACAGTAGCATCCATTACAACCTTACCAGTATTAGAATTGAAAGGATGGTAAAGTCCCTTCTCATCTTTGTAGAAAGGTTCTTGACGTTCATCGAATCTGCACTTGAAAATCAGATTCGGTTCAGCATTGGCAATTTCATCATAGGTAGAAAGCCAAGGAAGCTCATCAACATAAACCAAATTACCAGATAAATCATAAACATGAGGAGCAGTAGCAGATGGATCAGGCTCTGCATTGGTCTTAAGATGCTTTAGATTCTCATAATTCATCTTAGCAGCATCTTCAGGATCTACAGGAGTCCAATTAGGCTCAAGACCTCCACTCACATCACTGGCATTGAATTTGCTCATGTCATCAGTTTCAAGTTTATTCAGAAGTTTTTCAAAGATGCTCATAGCATACTTCTGGAACTCTTTCTGAGGCATTACATCTTCATCAGAGTCTTCATCCTCATCATCTTCAGAATCGTCGTATAATGAAATATTATCCTCATCACCATCGAGAATCATCGTGGATTTCTTATGGGTCTTACGAGGATTTTCACCAATAACAAATTTCGGAGGAAGATCACTCAAATCAAAATCTCCACTAGGATCAAACTGATCATCATCTTCTTCATCATCCTCATATAAATCTCCAAAGTCTTCATCATTATCATCAAGATAATCAAGATTATAATATGGAGTTTTATGAGAAACTTTACCACCAAGAGAACGATCGAGCTCAGAATATTTATGTTTATATTCTTTCTTACCAATATCTTCAACCTTATACTTCTTACGCAGAGCTTTAATACCCTGTGCATAAAGTTTGGTCAGATAACGATAAGCTTTGATATCTTTAGAAGTTACATTCTTCTTAGGCTTATTATAGATCTGCATAGAGTCATATGCAACTCTAACCAGATCATAAAGTGTTTTAACATCTTCATCCTTAAGAAGCATCTGAATGAAGGGCTTACTATCGGGGTCATTCATCATCTTCTTAAGACACTTAAACTGGTTCGTACTCATAAGGAATGTCGTAATGGCATCTTCAAGGCCAAAGAGATCTTTGAGTACTTTATCAAAATATCGACGATATGATGCATGACCAGTTTCATCTTCAACGATCTCAAAGATCGACTGATATGCAATATTAACGATCTGCTGGTCATTTGATTTCTTATTCTTCTTACTCATGATACTTCACTCCTATATATAATTAGTTTACAAGATCTTCCTCATCATTATCGAAGTCCTGATCATCCTCATCTTCATCAAGTTCATCGAGAAGGGAATTATCATCTTCATCCTCATCCTCATCTTCTTCATACCCACTACCGAAGATCTCAGTATTCATAAGATAATCAAGATCAAGATTCAGATCATCACAGGTGACTTCACGATCATAAAGAGACTTAATCGTCTTCTGGGCAACCTGAAGCATGACATTAGGCTTAATTGCATTATAATGCTCAAGTGCCTGATCAACTGTGTCTTCACGATCATCCCAAGTAAGGGCTTCAGTATCTGCATCAGCAAGTTTATCGACCTGCTCACTCATGATACGCCGATCCCACATAGTGGTCGGATCATAACCCAGAAATTCAACAAAATCTTTACCCATAGCTTCCTGAGTTTCATATGCCATCACACCATCAGTCAACTTATCAACATTGGCTGTACTATGTTCAGCATAATCTTTAATCTTATCATTCATATTATATTCCTCCTATAAGTAATTTTAAAATATGTACATTTAGATTACTCTATATGTACTTTCTCCTATATAATAATATACGGTTGAAATTAAAGTTATGATTGTATTTATCGATCAACAGGCCTATAAAATTACGAAAATCTAATGAATCTTATAAAGAAAGGAAAGGTGAATATATATGATCTTTGAAGGTTACCAAAATATGAGAGTATATAGTGCTCAGTCTAAAGTAACTTTACCCAAAGCATCTAAAAGTGGTTTGACTGGTAAAGGAAATTTAGTATTTTTGGTAACACCGAGTATTGAGAAAACAATTGGTCTTTTGAGTGATCCTTCGATTGCTTATAGAAATTCCATGTATAAGTATTTCTCTACTGATGCTTATTTCAAGAAGAAGATTGGTGCCAAAATGGTCATTTCTAATGATCGAAATAAGTTCAGAAAGGTGTTTGCTGACAATAAAGATCTGAAACTTACCTACAAGCCAAGTACTACTTTGAAATCAATTATTGATGAGAATAAAAACTTGGTATATGATATGTCAAGATGGAATGAGCTTTTCTTTACTTATCGTAAGACAAATAATGTGAAGCTTATGTGTAAAGCATATCTTGATTTGTTATTTGCAAATATTCAAGATCATCGCTTTGATAATTATCAGAAACTTCTTCTGATTGATTTAAATAGTTGGTGTTCTTCGACTGCTTGTGTCTTAATGAATCGTAGATTGCTTAATAATCCTCTTGCTATTCTTTTCTATACTGCTTACTATTATCCTGATATCTATGCGGAGTATCCTGATATCAGAATTATGGTTTTGAATCGTAATGCTGACCAGGTATTCTTATTTAATTCGAAAGAAGTTAATAAGAAGACTTATCAACAGATTAAGGGTAAGATGAAGATGCTCAAAAATCTTGTAATCAGTGTCGAAGATGAATCTTCTCCTGAAGAAATGTCTGATGAAGAAGTTCAAGCTGAGCTGGTTGAAGATTTTAAGAATAATATGAGGGTAGAATTTAAAAAGAATCTCTTAGGTAAGAATGATTACCCAAAAGATCCCTTTGGAAATATGCCTGAAGATTCTGAGCCATTTGATATTACTGCTGAATTGGAAGATGAAGATGCTGAGATTACTGATTCTGATGATGAATTAGATGAAGAGCTTGCTGATCCTGTCGATGAAGTTATTAATAAGGAAGTAGAGAAAGTTCTTAAAGATAATCCAAAAGATGTTATCTTTGATGATGCTAAAAAGATCGCTGAAGATAAGTCTGAGGATCTTAAGAAGACTATCTATGTCCAGAGTTTTGTACCTCAGAGAACTAAGGAGCAGCTTGCTAAGATTGAGCGTCTTACCAATGAGCAGAATCTTGTAATTCCTCCCTCTATTGAAGAGACTGAAAAGAATACTATTGAGACTTCTCAGATTGGTACTAAGATTGTTAATAGTAACCCTAATATTATGGAATCAAAGTTCATGAACTTTGATAAGGATTATGTAAAGAAGTGCATGGAAAGTGATATTGACAATGCAGTCAAAATGCTTTCTGAGGCTTCTACTAAGATCTTTGTTACTAGTAAGAAAGTTGAAGATAGTTCTGACCCTATGAATCTAAAGAAGACGTATACTTATACTCTTCAGGATGAAAAGGGTAATCCGATGACTGTTAAGTTTGATATTCCTATTATCATTGATGGCACTTATATCTTTATCAATGGTTCTAAGAAGATCATTGGTCATCAGTTCGTTCTTAAGCCTCTGGTAAAGACTGGCCCTGATGTAGTACAGATTGTCACTGCATACAATAAGGTCTTTATCTATCGTAAGGGTGTTATTGATAAGAATACTTCCATTCTGGAAGATTATCTTAATAAAAACGTTACGAAATACAAAGTAGTTACTGGTAACTACTCTATGATGAATACTGAATATGAGTGTCCTCTGGACTTTATCATGCTTAGTAAATCATTCTCTGAATTTACTGTTGGTAAAATCAGATTTATGATGAATATTGATAATCTCTTGAAGTTTGCTCATCAGAAGAATCCATCTTATAAGAAACCTGATCTGGTAAATGAACTTCCTATTGGATTTGATGAATCTACCAATGAGCTAGTTTGTATGCCTTTGACGGAATCTTATACTGAGTTTGTATTTAGTAAATTTGATGAATCTGAACTCAAAGTAATGAGAAAGATTAAGAGAAAACCCAAACTAATTGTAGCAAGTGCAAAGATTATGAAGAGATTCATTCCAATCATCGTATTTGCTCTCTTCTGTGAAGGATTTTCTTCAGTTATGCATAAAGCAAATATCAATTACAAGTTCATTACTAAAGAACAGTTAAAGGATCTTGATCCTCTCAAGTGGGATTATGTTGAACTTGCTGATTGTTTCTTAGCATGGGAGCAGAAAGATACTCCTACTGCTATGCTAATGAATGGCTTGAAACTTTGTGCTATGGAAGATATTCCTAAAGAAGGTCTTGAGAGTAAAGATACTATGATTGCCTTAGCAGATTCTTTCTATAATGGTGATCAAAAGGTAACTTATGCTCTTGAGAACTATAAGGACTTCTTACTTGATGAGAAGGCAAAAGAAATGCTCTCTCATTTTGGATATCCTACTGACTTAGTTTCACTTCTTGTCACTGCAGTTCGTATGCTTGGTGATAATAAATTTAAGCCTGAAAATAATATGGAAAACATGCGTATCAGATCTACTGAAGTTATTTCTGATATCGTATATAAACTTCTTACTGATGCCTATACTGATTATAGAAGAACTTCTTACAAGAAGAAACCTACTAAGATTAGTATCCCTCAGTCTAAAGTTATTGATTCATTGCTTGCCAGTTCTACTACAGTAAAGAACGGCAGGCAATCTATTGCTACCAACTTAGTAGCCGAATTTTCAACTCTTAATCCTGTTCTGGAATTAGAGAAAGCTCGAGCAGTTACCTTTAAAGGTATCCGTGGCATTCAGATGAATCGAGCTCTTACTCTTAGCAGACGAGCATATGATGAAAGTATGCTTGGTGTCGTCGGAATCTCCACAAGCCCTGAAAGCGTTGGGGCTTTATGCAGTGATGCATAAAACAAACCTCGTGAACTGCTGGAATACCTATATAGGGGAATCAGCAGCCAAATTGACTTTAAATAGTCATAATGGTTCAACGACTATCGAAAAAGTATCTATATAGTAATAAATACCATATAGATACAATTGAGTAGAGTACAGTTATTATACTGGAAGTGCGAGGATCTTATTAATAAGAATAAGATATAGTCTACGTCATTTAAGTACTTATGAGAATACAATAATCTTCGTATTCTCAAAATATCTTAAACATGGACGCAAACGTGGGGGTTGTCCGTGAATTAACCCTTGAACCGAATATTACTTCGACTCGTGGTTATATGGAAGTAAAGAATAAAGCTGGTGTTGAAGATCTCAACTCTGCTAATCTTTTTACTGCCGCAGAACTTTTAACTCCTATTGGAGTTACACACGATGATCCAGACAGAACGTCGATAAATGCTTGTATTGATGTCGACACAAAACATTGTGAACTGCTGGAAAGCCTAAATAATATATATTACTATATTGTATAGGTCAATCAGCATCTAAGCTATCTTAGATAGAAAGTTCAACGACTATCGAAAGACTACTATTGTAGAATCGAGTAGAGTACATCTATTTATGGTGGAAGCGCAATGATAGATAAGTACATATAAAGAATGTACTACTATAAGATATAGTCTGATCCTCATAGTAATATGAGCAAAAAATAATTGGTCTTACAAGCAGACTAAATATATGATCTCTGTTGCTGATAGTGATCCTGTTCTTATTGGTAATAGAGTTGAAGCTGTTGTTCCTTATCTCTTGAGCGATGAGTTCGTTGTAGATGCTAAGGAAGATGGCGAAGTTGTAGAAGTTACTCCCGATTGGGTTGTAGTTAAATATAAGAGTGGAAAGAACTATGCAATTGAAGTAGCTCCTAGAGTTAAGAAGAATGCCAGTGCTGGTTTCTATGTTGATAATACATTAAAGTGTGATCTTAAGGTTGGTGACAAGTTTAAGAAGGGTGATGTATTAGCATATAACGATAAGCAGTTTACAAAGCATTCTGATGATAATGGTGCTAGTATGAATCTTGGTGTTTTAACTAAAATTGCTATTGCTAGTTCTTGGGATATCTATGAAGATAGTACTCCGATTACAGCTAAACTCTCTGAGAGATTGGCTACGGAGATGATTGATGAAAAACCGATTGTATTGGATCCGAATACTTCGGTTGATTATATTGTAAAGATTGGTCAGAAAGTTAAGTCTGGTGATACTTTAATTAAGTTTAGTGAAACTTCAGATTATATTAAAGATATGATCAAGAGTATGGGTGATAATGACATGATTACTCAGATTGCAGAAGATGCAAAGACTGTCATTAAAGCTAAACATACTGGTGAAGTTGTTGATATGAAGATTTATACTACCGTACCAGTAGAAGAACTTGATCCTTCTCTTGCTAAAATCGTTACTGATTATCAGAAAAAGATTAAGGCTCGTAATAGAGTTCTTGATAAGTATGAGAATGCAGGTGATGTGAAATACTATAAGGCTGGTCAGATTATTTCTGAAGTTGCAGAAGTAATGGAGCCTAGTAAGAATGGTAAGATTAAGGGTGAATATATTGATAAAGGTGTCTTAATTTTCTTCTATGTGAAGTATAAAGATGTCGCAGCGAAGGGTAATATCTGCCCCGTCTATTCAGTAATGAGTGGATGTTACAGTGGTAATTGCAGGTAATGACTAAAGCCTCACACCACAACGTAATCTGAAAAGATAAGCGTGAAGGTACGAAAGTAGAAAAAACGTGAGGATGAGCTATGGTGAAATAAAAGTACTCTATGAGTATCCTAAGGCTCGTAGCAATGTCTGTTCTTGCAGCGAACTACCTGAAATGGTAGACGTTCAACGACTATCTCCTTATGGGAGAGTAGAGTTCAAGCGAACTCGAAAAGTACTGCTCCAGTATAACTGGATGAAGAAATAGTCTAAGCACGCTAGGAAACTAGGTGACATGGAATTGGCCATGAATTGCATGTAGCGAATGCAATTAAATATTCTGTGATAAGATCGTTGCAAACTTCGCCCTTAAGGGTGTTACTTCACATGTCATTGATGAAGGTTTTGAGCCTTATTCTGAATATAGACCTGATGAAGAAATCTCTACGATTATTGCTCCTCTTGCAGTTGCAGCTCGTAAGACTCCTTCAATCTTCATTGCTATGTTTGGTAATAAACTTCTTATTGAGGCTAAGAGACAGTTGAAAGATTATTATCTTGATAATAAGCCTCTGCCTCCTAAGATGAAAAAGTAAAAAAAAATAAGGGAAGATGAAATTAATCATCTTCCCTTATTTATTATGCTGCTGCAGTTTGCAATCCCATGCATGTAAGCTTAAATATACTGGGATACTTTGCAGCCAATGCTCCTGCTTTGTGAATTAGAGTTTTCAGAGATATGATATCAAGAATCATATTTCCGATAGTAAAGATACTCTTGAATCTTCTAGCCCACTTAGCAGCTTTAGGATGAGACTCAGCATAGTAGTCGATATCCTTATCGGATTTGAAAGGCATTACTATGAAGGTACCAACATTCTTGAAGAAAGTTTTAAACATTTTTAATTTACTCCTTTTAAATATGATATAAGAGATAATTTTATTTACTCTTATTCATATTAATAATATATGGTTGAAAATAAAGTAAATACACAAAAAAGAGACGAGAAATTAATCTCGTCTCTTTATATTTATTATTTTCTTCGTAAAATCATAAAATCAACTTCAACTGTCTCATCAAGTTCTTTAATAGTATCAGTGGTTCCAAACTTCTGAATTACTTCAAAATTAGGACTGATTGGATCATCTTTAGTCTTATCATATATCTCAAAAGGAGCAAATGATTTACTATAATAATCAAAGTTATAATCTTGATTTATTTTAGCATAATAATTATCCATCGGTTCATGCACTACAGTAAGATATACTTTATCAATAAATGGAGCTAACTGCTGATAAATAGAAGCTCCACCGATTACAAAGATATCTGATGTATTTACATATCTAGGAAGCATGATTGCTTCATCTAAAGATCCCACAATTACATTTCTATCTGTATATTTAGCAAATTCAGATTTATTCAAACTATGAGATACAATAAAAGTTGTACGATTAGGAAGTGGAGCTTTCTTAGGGAAAGTCTCTAAAGTCTTTCTACCACAAATGACAACTTTATTCGTTGTATATTCTTTAAATCTAGTTAAATCTTTCTTAAGATGAATTACTTGATCACCTTTAATACCAATACAACCATATTCATCACACATTATAATAGCATTCATATTATTACTCCTTATCAAATAGCTACTGGAATTTTAGGACTAAAATCGTCATGCTCATATCCAATCAGCTTAAAATCATCTGGAGTAAAATCATAGAAATCTTTTACTTCTGGATTAATCCAAAGACCAGGATTCTTATGAGGAAGATCTACAAGCTCTTTATGCATAAATGTATGACGCATAAATGCATAAGAAGCAATCCCATAATATCTACCAAGATCATAATTCATCTTAAGATTAGTATAAGCTTCATCAATATATCTCTTAGCAGCAGGATCTTCGATATGCTCATAAATGCATTCACAATAATTCTTAATCATATCAAGAATAATTGGAATATGACGATCATAAATATGAGCATCAGCAATAACATGTGTAAATATGCCAGGTTTCATATTATTTACCTTAGCAAGCATCTGAATAAGTGCTGCATACTGAATTGTATTCCAATTATTAGCTGTAAGCATATCCTGACTACGCTGATTCAACATACCATTTAGAATCATATTACCTTCAGAATCTTTTGTGACATTATAAGTCATAGAATAAGCACAAGGGCGAAGGCCCATCTCATGAAGATCTTCAAAATTATACATATTAGTCATAATAGATCTAGAACCAGGATTATTTTTCAGATCCCAAAGAACTTGATCCATCTGATCTCTAGCAACATAAGTACCATCAGGATCTTTATACATGGCTTTCTTACCAATCTGATAGCCATAAGCCTTACCAATAGTGCCATCACCCATATCCCAAGAATCCCAAATATGAGAATGTAAATCTTCAAGCTTAGAGCTCTTCTTCTGATAGATCCAAAGGATCTCATCAATAGCATTCTTAATGCCACCCTTACGAAGAGTTACCATAGGAATTGGATCTTTGGAAAGATTATATTTATCAACTACATAAAGATTTTTAACCGTATGAGCAGGGGTTCCATCTTCCCACTTAGGACGGACATTAAAGTCTTCATCTGAAATTCCTTTGCCCAAAATATTAATACAATTACAAATAAATACGGAATCTGCATAACTCATAAATTCATTCCTCCAAATCTAAATATATTTAGGGTATGTGATCTATTATAATAATATCCTAGAGTAATAAAAAAGAAATATTATTATAAAAAGGAAAGTGGTTGGAGATCCCACTTTCCTTTTAATCTGACCTTGATTCTATAACGGCCAGGTTATGTTAATTTGGATAACTTAATAATACAATATCTTTCCCTGTGAGGATGACTAATATCTCTATAAGTCAAATATAATTCCTGTCGGCGATTATTATATCATTATCCAAAAACATTACTTGATTGTAATTATGAGATCGGACCCCAGTGATGTGACAGGCTCACTGGGGTCCATTAAAGGAGGAAGATTGCCTAAGAGAAAGGACTAACCAAAGGCAATCTAAACAGTGATCATATGTGTAATATCGATGATGCAGAGAGACATACCAATCCAAATATGTCAGATACTATATGATCACTTTCTTCATTAATTATCTCGGGTAGTCGGTAATTAATGAAGCCTGATAAATCGTCATATTTACCAGGATTTTAAGGTCTGCATGTGGAGCGGCAGGATGAATAATAAGGGGGAACGATCCTTATTATTCACTATAATAATATACGGTTGAAATTTAAGACGCTTGCATTCAAGGTACATAGTAAATTTGAAAGGACATATATGTAATTCTTGATACTGTATTTATATAAATTTTAGGAGGTAATTATATATGGAACTTACTCCTGTAAGTGAAGGTTTTCTTAATTTATTTAAAAAGAAAATTAAAGAACCTGCAAAAGTTGAAAAGAGCAATATTGATGAAGTAATGAAACCTGCAAATCCTTTAATTAGTGCTAATACTAAATTAATGGAAATGTATCCTGATGATACTGCAAAAGAATTTAAGAAGAGAAAAGAATTTTTAAAGACTCTTCTTAATATAATTACTGAAGCCAGTAAGAAGTTTAAAGATGCTCCTGGTATTAGATTTGATTTACAAATTGAATATCTAAAAGCATTTATTCAGGAAAAAGATTATAAAAATAAACATAGCTGGGAAGATATGTCATATGAAGAATTTGCATTTATACATGAATTAATTCCCATCAGTATTCCTAAATCAAATAATGATGAGTCATATGGCTACAATACTCAGTGGTATTTACCTTTATTTGATTATGATATTCATGCTTGGGCTGAAAACTCTCAGTATAAAGATGACTTTGCATCTAATAAGAAATTAGTTCGTGATTTTGAAGATACTAAAGAATGGTATGGGATCCTTGAATCTGTAACTAAATTCTTTGAAAGTAAGCTCCAAAGTAATGAATTTGTATTCAATATTACTTGTGGTGGTGACTGGGACGACGGAAATTATTGTGTCGCATTTAAGCCTTCTAAAGAGATTCAGGAACTTGCTGCAAGATGTTCTTCATTTAAGAAATTTTAAAATAAAAAAGAAGAGAGCTAAAAGCTCTCTTCTTTTAATTATACTAAATAAGGATATTTCATATTATTAATATCAGAATTTACAGAATCATGATCCTGAGTTCCATTAAATAGAATCCCCATATTTTTACCTAAATTGTCATCATTAAATAAATCAAATTCTACTACTTCAGGAGTATTATTGATTACATTCTGAAGATAATCAGGATAAATAGAATTAATGAAATTACTAGCTTTCTTTCCATCAATTCTGCTATACTTCCAATAATTCTTCATCTTGAAATTAGGATCATCCGTGACTTCTTTAACAACAAGATTTGGGAAGGGAAATTCAAACTCTTCAGCATCCTTTTCAGATTCAAATTCTACTTCGGCATAATACCAAGTATTATCAACGATGCTCATCTCGATATGATATCCAGCAAAGTCATATACTCGGTAATTCTTTCCAATAGGCTCAAAGAGCATAAACCTTCTCAACTCTTCATATTGATCTTCAGAAATCTCAATTTCTACTTCAGATCTACTAAGAGTTCCATTTGATTTAATAGTTAAGAAGCAACTTGAAGCAATACTTGATCCTTCTCCAATAACTGATCTTCTAATTCTTACCTCAGGATCAATACTAAGATAAGCTTGATCAATCGCGGCACTATGATCAATAACAAAACTTTTATTGGGAAATCCTTTAATAAGCCATTTTCTTTCAATTTCCATTTCATATATCCTCCTTATAAAAATAATAAAGAGTAGATATATGATCTACTCTTTATTTAAATAATGGTGGGAATAGCAGGACTCAAACCTGCAACTTCATCCTTGTAAGGGATGCACTCTATTCTGTTGAGTTATATTCCCATATTTAGGGTAGAGAATATTTCATCTCTACCCTAATGTTGATATGTATTAGAGTTTCATACTCTCAGTTTCATGATGCTTGAAAACATCATAATACTCAAAGTACTCAAAATTGATCATACGCTTCTCAGTAACTGCAACCATATCATCCATATCATTTGCAGCACAAACCACAGAAGCAATGATTTCATTAAGAGCCTTCTTGAATACCTTATTGTAGGCATCATACAGACGGCGACGAGCAATCTGCTTACCACGCTCAACAGAGAACTCATTGGGATCCTGAGGATCATAATGTGCTTCAGACTTCAGTTCATTGGGAAGAAGATACTTCTTACAAACTGTACTATGCATTTCAGTAAACTTAGACTTACGGATATCAGCAGATTCATCAGACTCAATAACCATAAAGCTCTCAGTAGTAATGATGTTCTGACGCCGGAGGGTCTTCAGCATAGTATTAACGGCATCATAAGCAATGCCTTCAACCGATGCCACGACAACCTTAGTCTCTTCATTGACATCATACTTGATCATCGCAGAATTAAACATACTTTCTACACTCCTTTAATAAATATAAAATATTAGGATTTAATCCTAAATGATTATCATTAAGTTATTTGCATATTAATAATATACGAGCAAAATATAATTATAATAATATATTATAATTAAGGTGATGAATATGAAACATGTAACTCAAGCAGATTGCGATATTATAAATGAGAAAATTTATAATAAACTAATATCTACAGATTATCTAATTAAGCCAAATTTTAATAATTTGAGTGGACTAACTATTAATCATTTACATGTAGATCATTATGTTGGAAAATTAAAACACAAAGATATTGTTTATATGTGTACTTGTAAATGTGGAAATAAAATATTACGCTCAAAGAATTATCTTCACGATAAAGAATTTTATCATTCATGTGGATGCCAAAATATAAATAACTCTAATCGAGCAACTCATGGTGATTCTAGAAAAGGACAAATTAGTCATCTATATATGATTTAGTGTAGTATGCAATATAGATGTGGCAATCCAAATAGTCAGGCATATTTTAAATATGGTGCTAAAGGAATTAAAGTTTGTGATGAATGGAATAATAAAGAAAATGGATATGAAAATTTTAAGGATTGGGCATATAATAAAGCCGATCCTCCATATCAAGATGGATTAAGTATTGATAGAATTGATTGCGACATTGGATATTGCCCTGAAAATTGTAGATGGTTGACTCAAGAAGAGCAGCAATTCAATAAACGACATACATTGTATTTAATTATTGGAAAGTATGCTCTACCAATTGCAGTATGGTCAAAAATTTCAGGAATTAATTTGGATGTAATTAGATCAAGAGTTAAGTCAGGATGGAGTTATGAAAGTGCAGTATTTACTCCATGTGAAAATAAGCGAATAAAAACTCCATCTTTGATATATGTGCCTCCAGAATATGAAAAAATTTAATAAATACGATGAATTTGTCCGAAAAGGAAAAATTATTGAATACTCTACAGATTTTTTCAAAGTAAAAATAC
>ERZ1034992.828-NODE-828-length-15656-cov-4.950452_pt1 | contig 15656 bp, 13 predicted proteins | sample MGYA00520695_ERZ1034992 | MGnify/ENA primary metagenome ERZ1034992 (study PRJEB33766, sample SAMN09781778) | gut metagenome | biome: gut microbiome | host: Homo sapiens | place: Madagascar | study: EMG produced TPA metagenomics assembly of the PRJNA485056 data set...
AAAAAAATGCAAGGAGCAAAATTCAGGATTGCCGCATTTTTTGGAGAAATTTTTCCTTCTTCCTTCAAAGACATCCGGACAACGCACTGCCGGAGCTGCAAGATTATACGAAAATTCCCGGTTCCCTGTATTTATTTTTTATCAAAACGGAGTATATTACCATAATCAATAATATCCAACAACCCGTGAGGACACTCTATTATGAATGGCAAGCGCAACTGGCAGGCTCAACGTGAAAAAAAAGCATTCCTGGCTCTCGAAGACGGCACCGTTTTCCGCGGTTATTCCGCAGGCGCGGCAGTCGACCGCGTCGGTGAAGTCGTGTTCAATACAGGCATGTGCGGTTATGAGGAAATCATCAGCGATCCTTCCTACGCCGGACAGTTTGTCACGATGACCTATCCGGAAATCGGCAATTACGGAGTCAACGCCGCCGATATGGAATCCCGTACGCTTTTCCTGAACGGATTCATTATTCATAACGACAATGAACCGTCCAATTTCCGTTCCGAAGGCTCTTTGCAGGATCTGCTCCGGGAAAACGGCGTTCCCTGCATTGCCGGCATCGACACCCGCGCACTCACGGTCAAACTGCGTTCCACCGGTACCCTGAAAGGATATATGCATTGTGCAGACGAAGAAATGTCCGAAGCCGACGGCATCGCCAAAGCCAAAGCATGGTGCGGTCTGGACGGTCAGGACTACGCATCCAAAGTTTCCTGCACGGAACCGTATGACTGGGACGCCTTCCCGGAGCGCACCGTCTCCTGGGGAATTGCGGATAAACTTCCGCCGGTGGAATTCAAGGTTGCAGCCTATGACTTCGGCATCAAATGGAATATTCTCCGCTCCATGCGGCTCTGCGGAATGGAAGTGCGTGTGTTTCCCGCAAAAACGCCGGCGGAAGAACTGCTGAAATGGAAACCGGACGGTATCTTTTTCTCCAACGGACCCGCCGACCCTGCCGCACTGCCTTACGCTGCGGAAGCGGCAAAATTTCTGATCGGCAAAGTGCCGATCATGGGCATCTGCCTGGGTCATCAGATTCTCGGAATTGCCTGCGGCGGAAAAACATACCGTCTGAAATTCGGTCATCACGGCTGCAATCATCCGGTCAAGAATCTGGCGACCGGTGCAGTGGAAATCACTTCTCAGAACCACAACTTCGCCATCGATGAAAAATCCCTGCCGGGAAATGTGGAAGTAACCCATCTCAACCTGAACGACGGCACGGTGGAGGGTCTGCGTCATAAAACGGAACCCATGTTCTGTGTGCAGTATCACCCGGAAGCCGCACCCGGACCGCATGACCCGTTCTATCTGTTCAAACAGTTCCGCGAACTGATGAAGCGCTGACATGAGAACACTTCCGATACTGCCGCTGCTTCTGCTGACCATGCTCTGCGCCTGTGTCCGCGAAACGGCGGCTGTGCCGGAAACGGATCCGCTGTACCGGGAACGGGTTGCCGCCCCCCGGCTGAAAAATCAGCTGACGAAACGGGAACTCGTTCTGGCGCAAGTGGATTCGGATGCCGCCGATGAGGAAGTGAAACAGCTCCGCGCAGTTCTGGAAAAAGAAAATCTGCGCCTGAAAGTATTCCGGATCAGCCGCCGGGAAAAACTGCCGGCGCTTCTGCGCGGCGGTCATGCTGATGTCATTGCTGGCAAATTCACCCCCGCGGAAATACGGCGTTTCCAGCTTTCCCCGGTTCTGCCGTATGCTGAAAGCCGCTGCTGTTTTGCCGTGCGGAACAGCGATGATCTGCTGAAAAACATACTGGGCGGCGTCATTCCGAAAGAGTCTGCCCGGAAAGGAACGGAAAATGAACGAAACCTCCCCGTCTCTGCTTCGGAATAAAACTTTCCTGATCCTCGGACTGTTTTTCCTGATCCTTATATATGTGTGCTGTCAGAACATCCTGACCCGGTCGCTGGAATATGATGAAATCTGGACTCTCCGGAATTATGTCTCCCTGCCCGCCGGCAGAATTCTGTCCGATGTGGCAACACCCAACAATCATGTCCTGAACACGCTGGGCATCAAATGGTTCGGAAACACATTCGGGCTGGGACCGTTCACTCTCCGGCTGCCCGCACTGCTGGGATTCATTGGATTGTTTCTGCTTCTGCTGTCCGCATCGGAACGTTTTCTGAAAAATCCCGCCTTGAAAATTCTGCTGACCGCCGGAGTGCTGCTGGACGGCATGATTCTGCATTATGCGGAGACGGCGCGCGGGTATTCTCTTCAGGTATTCTTTGTTTCCGGCATGATGCTTGCCCTGCTGTGCTATGCGGAATGCCGCGCGGGAAACCGGAAATGGAATGCCGCGGCATGGCTGCTCTGCGCTCTGGGCAGCTGCCTTTCCGTGTCCAGCGGAGTTCTGTTCGCCGCATTTCTGACCGGACTGTGGATTCTGCTGTTCATTCCGTTCCGGAACGGACTCCGGGCGGTTCTCCGGGAAAACCGCAGTCTGCTGATTGCTGGTTGTCTGTGTGGATTGTTCATTCTGTTCTGGTATGTCGGCAACTTCCGGCAGTTTGCGGCGGGACGCGCTCAGTTCGGCGAAGTCTTCACCTCCGTGCCGCAGTATCTGCATTATGCCTGGAACATGCTGTGGTCAACCGGCTTGCTCTGGCCGCTGGCGGTCTGCGCCGCGGGAGCCAGGAAATACCGGAAAACTTTCGCCGGGAAAACGGGCATGACTGCCGCCGGAACCGTTTTGCTGATGCTGATTTCCGCACTGGTGACGAAAGGCGGTCCGGCGCGGGTGTACCTGCCGCTGCTGCCGCTGGTCTGGATCGGTGCAGTTCTGACGGCTGAAAAATGGATTTCGGAACATCCGGAGTACCGGCGTTTCACTCTGATCGGCACGCTGGTGATTCTGGCGGTCTGCGCCGGTTTTTCGAATCCGCGCAGAATCCGGTACAGCGATCCGGATATGGGAGTGGTTTTCAACAATCTCCGGCAGAATGTTTCATCGGATATTCTGATTGCCTACCGTCCGACCGATGCGTATGTAGTCGCCAGTCTGTTTCAGGTGGAACCGCGCGCGGATTTGATGGAGCGGCTGCGTGCGCCGCGTTTTCTGATGCTGCTGCATGACAATGTTCTGGGTGCCATGCGGTTTCCTGATTTTGCCACGGTCGCCTTCGAACCGGGGTGTCCGGCAATCCAGCAGGCGGACGCCGGCGAAAATGTTCCCTGCTGGCTCTACCCTCTGCGGAAAATCCGGAACGGTGAAAATCTGAAAGGACGTCCGGTGCTGTGCATCATGTACGAAGCCGGACCGGAACTGCAGGAAAGCAGCAGCTGGCTGAAAAAAGATTTTGCTTCCGTCAACGGATTTCTGAGCATGGGTCTGGCGGCACTGAATCTGCCGCAGCGGTATCTTTTTGCGGCGGACGGCGCGCAGGTCAATGCAGATGAACTGATCCGGCGTGAAACATCTTCCGGCGGACGGCTGCAATTCTTTACTTTGGGCGAATAATCCGCAGAAACATTCAGAATCTGACGGTAATGATGCTCCTGGAATCCCGGCGTTCATAATCCACGGAACGGGAAAACTTGCGGACCAGATAAATCCCGATGCCACCCTCGGAACGCTGTTCCAGCGGAACAGCAAGATCCGGATCAGGGGATTGCCAGGGGTTGAAATCCATGCCGTCGTGCGTGATGGCCAAAGTCAGCACGTCATCGCGGTTTTCCAGCGAAACGGCTATCTGATGCCGTGCGGAATCGTCATACGAATATTTCACCAGATTGGTCATCAGCTCTTCAAAAACCAGATCCAGCTGGTATGATTTGCGCGGAGATAAAGCGGTTTCTTCCGCAAAACGGCTGACCGTCCGTGCTGCCGCGGCAACCGAATCCAAGGTATTTTCGACAGAAAGTTCCAATCTATCAGACATGACGGTCTTCCGTTTCCGTGCCGGCACGGCAGGAATTACTGCTGAACCAGGGCAAGAGCCTTGGCGAGGTCATTCTCGATGGGCATAACCGCGGAGAATCCGGCAGTTTCCAGAGCTTCCTGAACCACCGGCTGCGGATTGTACAGCACAATTTTCCGGTCATGCGCCCGCAGGCTTTTCGCCGTACTGAGGAGCATACGCATACCGAGAGACGCAATGAAACTGACTTCCGTCATATCCACAATGGCGGATTTGTTCTGTCCGCCGATCAGAGAAGCAAATTCCAGTTCAATGGATTTCACACCATCGATATCCAGACGACCCGACAAAGCGACATGCGTATACTGATCGTTGGTCTGTATGATTTTAAGTTCCATTTTCTATATTCCTCCCGGATTATTGTTTTTGAACTCAAAGCAAGTAATATACAACAGATTATGACTTTTTCAAGTTAACAATTCTTCTTTCCTCTTTTTTTGCCGTCCCCGGAACTGTTTTCCCGGTAGGCGGCAGGCGGAATGTCATAAAAACGTCTGAACACTTTGGAAAAATGAAAACGGTCCGCATATCCGGTCTGTGCCGCAATTTCCTCAATGGAATCCGTGCTGTGTATCAGCAGACGCCGGGCATGTTCCATGCGCTGATTCAGCAGATACTTTTTCGGGGACATTCCCAGTTCCCGCTGAAATTCCCGGTAGAACAGGTTCAGCGGAATTCCGGCTTTCCGGCAGAGTTCCCGGTTGGGCAGCGGCCGGACCAGATGACTGTTCATCAGTTCCGTGGCACGGCGGATCCGCGGGTCCAGCGTGCTTTCCCCTGGATTCAGAAACTGTTCCGCCGGAATCCGGTACAGATACGGATACAGCAGCAGACGCAGCAGCAGTGGATACGTATGAACGGGCGGATTCTGATCAATCTGCTGAAAGAATTGCCGGGCATAATCCGCCGGAAAGGAAAGAATGCCGCGCTTCACCCGGTCAAACGGAGAAGGCAGCTCAAAATGCAGATAAAGATGCCGGAACGGTTTCGTGCTGCCGGAGGAATAATTGGTGTACGGGGGAATCAGAAAAACCCGGTCCGGCGGCATTTCCACAGTATTGCCTTCATATTCAAGACACGCACCCAGATCCGGATTCCAGTAGAAAGCCCAGCAGGAATGTGTTACCCCGCGGTAATTCCATTTCATGATCCGGGAAAAACTGCATACCCGGATGACCGCATCAAAAGCGGCTCCGCAATTGGCTGAAATGCCGGATATAGTAGTATTTGACATAAAAAACACAAATTATGACATTTTATTTTCGTTTCTTTGCTGTATAATATATTCACGAAATGACATTCTACAAGTGAGGACATCAAAAAATTCAGCAAAAGGAGACGAATCATGAGCATGACAGACGAACAGCGGAAACGCCTCGAACTCGCAGTGGAACGCCTGGCGTACAAAGCGGTCCAGGTTCGCAAAGAACACCCGGAAATCAAACTGGGCGAAACCGCCGCCCCCACCCCGTCCGGCAAAGTTGACGACGATCCGCTGCGCGGTCCCGTCAACATGGAATGGCCGAAACTGATCGAACCGGAAAAGAAAGCAGTCGCCGCGATTGTCGATGAAATTCTCGCGGAAATGCCGAAAGCAGACACCTCCCGATATACCAAACTCGGCGAAGACAATCTCTGGGTCTGGGGCGGCCCGACTCCTTACTGGGGCGGCAGCATGGCGGATGTCACCCTGATCCGCGGCGCTCAGTATTATAACGCAAAGAATGTGGTCTATGTCTACGGCCCGACTACCGAAAAAATGCTCGGTCTGCATTCCGGTTTCAAGCGTGTGCTCTGTCAGGTGAACGCCAACTGCCGCACTCCCGGAGCGCAGGAAGGCAAAAACGACGAGGAAAACGCGGAGCATCTCAGCAAGCTCTCCCTGCAGTTCCCGAATATTGTCGGCGCCATGTGCGACGACGTTACCACCAATTTCCAGAAAGTGGTTCTGCCGGAACCCTTCGAAGCCCGCTACAAAGCTCTCAAAAAATACAATGACAAACTGAAAATGTACGGCGTGGTTTATGTCCACGAACTTTACCACAAAGATTTCTCTTATATTCAGCCGTACATGGACACCGTCAATCTCTGGTTCTGGCATCTGGATGAAATTCTGGATTACGACCAGCATCTGCTCCAATGCCAGAAGATGTTCCCCGGCAAGCCGATCATTCAGGGAATCTTCCTGCATGAATACGGCCGCAGCGACTCCGGCAACCTGCCGCAGCTGCTCATTCATCAGCTGGACAAAGCACGGGAATACATCACCAAGGGCGTTGTCGAAGGAGTCATCATCCTCGGCGACCGCGAAATCAGGAAATGGCCGGAATCCGCGGAAGCAGTCCGCAATTATCTGCTGAACCAGTAAACGCTGTTCCGCTTTTCTCTGCCCGTTTCCCGCAAAGGAAACGGGCTTTTCTGTTTTTTGAATGGAGCAATTCAGCGTTTCCGGATATAAACCATGGAAGTGATTCCGTCAAATTCCTCCGCCGAGGGGAAAACCGCCTGCAAGGTATTTTTTCCGGCGCGCAGTTTTCCAGAAAGATCGACCGCCATATTCCAGGAATCATACACTCTGCACCGTTCGGCAGCAGAAAGTTTTTCGCCGTTGAGGAACAATTCCGCTTTTCCCTGAAAAGTGTCATGTTCAAACAGCAGCTGCCATAATCCGGAAACCTCCGGCAAGTTGAAACTGCTCTCATAAACGACCCGGACCGGATAAAAAGTTCTGCGTTCCGGCGCACAGTCGAAAATGGGCTTTGAACCGATGCGTTTCGGGTGCGGACGCTCCGAACCGGCAATTTCCCGGATCAGATTGTAATGCACGTTCGGGTAATATTCATTTCCAGCGGAAACGTCCCAGTCGCCGACGGCAGCGGCAATGCCGGGGATATCCGGCACATAATCCCAGACCGGATGAACCAGAAAATCCAGATCGGGATCAGGAAGAATCTGCTCCGGATAATCTTTTTCATTCAAAGGAGAATCCGGGAGTTCAAAAAGCGCGGCGCCGTAAGCCGGCAGTTCAAAACTGCGATCCGGCGAAAAACGGAAAAGACTTTCCATATCTTCCCCGTAACGGTAAAGACCGCCGGACAAATGCCGGATATTCAAGCGGAAACGGGCGCGGTCCGGGCTGTTGTGAAAAATGTAAAGCAATCTGCCGTTTTCATGAATACGATATTGAATCATGACCGTACCGGCTTTTTTACCGGTCGAATCCTCCAGAACCGCAAAATCATTTTCCATGTGTACAGCCGCATCCAGCCCGGTGAAAAACGGCTGATACCGGTTCAGCCATTCCCGTTCAACCGGAAACGGCAGCAGCAGTTTCTGATAAATCTTTCTGCCGCAGCGGAAACCGTCTTCCCGGATTTCCGCCAGCCGCAGAGTTTCCTCATCCGCCAACTCAAAGGGAATCTGGTTCCGGAGCAGAATCTGAACCGTACGGTATAACTGTTCCATGTATTCCACAGCGCGCGGCTGCTCTGCCGGAACCAGCCGGCGGAAAGTGTTTTCCGGATAAAGCAGACAAAGCTGAACGCAGCTGCGCGATTCCCCCAGCTTCCAGCCGAGACGTCCGGCGTATGCCGCAAATTCATGAAAACGGTCATAATCCGGCGACTGGAAGAAGAAACTTTTCCCGGCATCATCCTTCCGGAATCCATCGTATGAATAATGAAAACCGTGGGGTACCGGCATGTTGACGCCTAACGCGTAAAGCCAGCGCATATTGCGCTTCATGCCGTCCTGATTGAAATTATAGGGATTACAGCCGAAACATTCGCACATGACCCGGTTCATGCCGTTCTGCTCGGCGGCGGAAGCCACCAGTTTGCCGCCCAGATTCAGACTGGTGAAATCGCTCCAGTTGGGAATGTTGGGCGTGATATGATCGAATCCGGGAATTCCGGTATACTTCTGCAAGCCGAAAATATTCATTCCATTGGTGGTGGCGAGCGGCATTTCTTCCCCGATGCCGTGTCCGCACAGCAGCAGATGATTTTCCCTGCACCATTCGTTGACGGGCATGAAAAAGGCTTCTGTAAATAATTCGTAAACTGTCTGCCAATAGGCTTCCCGAAATTTTTCTGCTTCTGCTGTATTGCCGCGGAAAATCAGATGACAGTGTCCCTGGAACTCCATACCGCGGCGTTTCCGGAATTCCTCGGCAAAACGCGGTGTCCACGCATACGTTCCCCCGCAAGCCGTTTCGTCGGTGAAAATTCCGGGAATGACACTGCCGAACAGATCACCGAGTTTTGCCTTGTACTGTTCATGCGTCCAATGCATGAATTCCCGTACACATTCCGGATTCAGATTGTCCGGTATGCCGCCGTATTTGTTGGCGGTAACCGTTTCAGCCGTAACGGCATAAATTTTCCAGCCGTCCGCCAGCGGAATCCGGATCTGGTAATGCGGATAAAATGTTTCGGCGCGGTAATGATGATAGGTTTTTCTGCCGAACAGATGGTAATAATACGGGCTGGGCCACAGGGTGCGGAAAAAATCATCCCGCAGCATACCGGCATCCCCGGAAACATCCCGCGATTCCAGCACATTGCCGTCGGCATCGGTACGGACCGCCAGCAGTTCCAGGAGTTTCCCCTCCCCTAAATCGGCGGAAGCCTGACCGTTTTCCGGCAGGATTTCCCGGAAGACAAGTTCGCGCGCCCGGTATTCCGGATGCTCCAGAAAAATCCGCCCGCCCGCCGGACCGGAAGGAAACGGGTCTTCATCATACAGCCATGGTTTCATCCCCAGCTTTGCGGCTTCTTCGGCAATGTACCGGATCAGCTCGAACCATTCGTTCGAACCGTACGGAATCCGGAGTCCGGCTCTGGGGTGCATGAAAAAGGCGTTTATCCCCTGCTCCTTCATCAGCCGCAGCTGACGGAGCAGTTCATCTTTTTCCAGCTGATGATTCAGGAACCAGAAAGGCGCGGGCGTATAATCTTCAACCGTAAGCATAATATTCATCCGTCCAGTCAGTGCTGCAGTCTTACCGGACGAAATCCGAGGAACGCGCCGGAATGCCGAAGTATTCACAGTAACGGTCATACAGCCCGTGCGCCGACTGATACATGCTGTTCGGGCTCATGAAATGCGAAAACTCGAACGTGATGCCGTCCTTGATTCCGGCTGCCTCGGCGGATTCCAGTTTCCATTGGAATTTTTCCCATTTGATCGGCAGGAAAAGAATCGGCATATCCCGGTCAAAACTCTCGATGTTGCTCCATGTCTCAATTCCGTATTTGTCCGCCAGCAGACGGGTCGCCTTATGATACGCCGCCAGTTCCTGATAGTTGACATGTCCGTCCTGAAACGCCACATAGTCCAGCAGACCGCGCAACTGCGAGAAAATCTGCGTCCACTGCTCCGTATGTTCTTCCACCGTAAGCGGACGGTACCCGTTGGCAGTGGTTCCGTCGTTGGCTTTGACTCCGGCAAAGTACGGCGAAATCAGAGTCGGTTTCCCGCCGGATATTTTCTTGGCATGTTCCGCCTGACGCGCCAGCAGTTCCACGGTTCCGGTGTTGTTGGCGCAGACTTCATGAGTCAGATACCAGCCGCGAAACGCCTTTCGGTCGCCGTAAAGGTCCTGCACTTCAGAAATGATGTCGAGATTGAAAGCGGCTTCCTCACGGAAAATTTTCGGGTCATGCCAGTTGCGGCAGCTGTCCGGATGACAATGCATCGTGCCGAAATAGTATTCCATGTCATACTTTTCCGCCAGGGTCAGGAACATGTCCACCAGATCGATCGGCGGCTTGTGCATCACATATGATCCGTTGACCCGCGGGATCACTTTGGAATTGTAGGTCATGAAGTTCTTATGGGCGCAGCGAATCATGATGACCCGGTGAATTCCCATGGCTTTCATCGCCTGAAAATCCCGATCCCATTCTTTCACGCCCCAGTTATGGTGCGGAATATCAAAACTGATTTCATCCAAAAAAGTTCCGGTTACACGCATGGTCTGTCTTCCTTATTTTATCATTCTGTGATTGAAAAAATTCTGGTTTCACCTTCCTTCATCGGCAGTACCAGTTCAGTCTGACGGCGAAGTACGGTTTCTCCGGTTGCTTCATCCCGGAGTGTTGTTTCTTTCGGGAAACGGATCGTTTTATTTCCGCCGAATCCCGTGTGGATTCCAAAGAGCCCGCAGCCGCGGTAAATCATGGCATCCGGGTCGTCTGAATAAATATGCACGCCTGCCGTCCGGGCAAGCTCCCGCCAGATTGCAGGGGTCAGGACCGGAATTCCGGAATAAAAACTCCGCCACTCCGGAAATTTTTTGAATGCCATGGCTTTTTCCGAACCATCCGGCAATGACCCGAACATCCGGGCCGCCGGATCTGACGGCAGCATCACCGGAGAAACTTTTCCGGCGGAAGCATATTGAGGGACGGCAATCCTGCTGAATTCTTCGGGACGCTCCTTGCCGTCCAGACGAAGATTCAGCGTTTTCGTTCCGCAGTTCTTCACTTGAATGCCAGTAAAGCGTTGAACGTTTTCCGCCCCGGAAACCCCGTCCGCAATCATGCCGGCATTGCAAAGAAACACCAGCAGATGATTTTTGTTTTTCAGTTTATCCACGGCAAGTTTCAATTCCGGCGAAACTGCCCAGGTATTGGCGAAAACATACATCTTATAATCCGGCAGTCGGTTTTCGATCAGATCATCGGCAAACCAGACATCAAACGGCGCACCGATGCGTCCCCAGACACCGTTCTGCATGTGAAGCAGAAAACGTCCGCTCAGCTGTTTCATGGCGGCTGTCGTGTAAAGCAAACTTTCTTCATCGACAATAAATGCAATCTCGGCATTTTTCTTCGGAGTTTCCAGAAAACGTTTCTGAATATTGCCGACCGTGGAAATGCCGTCGAAAATCGCCTTGTTTTCAAAAATGCCGCCGAACAGATCATACCAGTGAATGCCGTGTCCGTGGACAGCGGACAGCAGAAACATTTTCCGGATCATGGAAACCGTTTCGAACCCGGTTCCGGCATAAGCCCAGTTTTTTGCGCCGCTCAGAAAAGTGCGGAGGTCCGCCTCGTCTATGAAAATTTTGTTGTGCTGTGCATAGGATTCCGGAACTGCGGTCAGCGAATGCGGATTGCCGGTGCTGCGCTGATTGTATTCAACGGCAATGAGCATATCCAGTGCCGGAGAGCGCAGAATTCGCCGGATGGAAAATTCCCCGTATTCCAGATATCCGGCTATCGTGAAGAATTTGCCGTAGTAGGCGGATACAGTTTTCTGCCCGTCTGTTTCCTTTTTGATGGTTTCGGCGCACATCAGCACGAAATCCGCAACGGCACCCGAATATGCCCGGTGATATTCAGCGACATCGGCATCCTGAACGGGATCCAGAAAAATCTTTTCGGCAGACCCCAACCGGCGTTCTGCCGCGGGCAGCGGGATCTCATCAAATGACCGGAACGTTTTTTTCCAGCTTCTGTTCAGATTTTCGACCGTCCCGTATTTCTGCTGCAGTTTCCGGTGAAAATATTTCTGCATCGGAACACTGTAATCACCCAGAAATGTCCGGTTGCGCCCGGTCCACTGCATGAACTGTCCGTCTTCTCCGCCGTCAATGCCGAACCCTGCGATGCGGTTGTACTGCGGCAGACTTCTGCAGTACCGGAGCAGTTTCTTCAGGAAGTCCAGTGCATCGCGGCGGTATTCTTCCGAAGCGTAGGAAATATGCCAGTTCGGACCGCCTTCCCCGACCGTCCATTCACTGCGATGGCTGTCGATATACCAGCGGGGCGCATCGGTGTTTATGGAAATGATGAAACTGCTGTGCGGCGCATAAAAAAGCGGTGAAACCAGGTCGCGGTCTGCCGCAGCCTTGTTCAGCGAACCGTCCGGCAGCCAGAGATCCGCAAAAGACACATTGATTTCCGTAACCCGGACACCGATGCGGTCAAAACTGGACATATAAACATTGCCCAGCGTATTGTTCCGGAAATTGATCGGATTCCGGTAGAACATCACCGGCGCAGGTTTGCCGTTCATCAGAAAAACCGGTCTGCCCGAAACGGAACGGACTTCCGTAACCATTGGCGGATCACCGGTTCCCGCTTTCAGCTCCAGAGTCCCGATTCTGCCGTTGTCCGGAAATTCTGCTCCGCGGCATTGCAGAGCAAGTTCATACTGCCCGGCAGGCACGGCTTTGGGAATCGCCAGCCGGGTTGAAATGATCCATTTCTTGCCGACAATACGGGCTGAGCACGGTTTCCGGTAGACTTCTCCGCCGGGAAGCGAAAGTGTCAGCATGACCGGGGATGCAACCGGAGTGCGGGGCGCGGGATAACGTCTTTCCACAACTGCGGTTTCTCCGGAAACAGTTTTGAGATTCAACGGAGGCACGGTCGTTTTCAGACGGGGAATATCGGCAAAATTCCGGTACGGAGGATTGCCGTACGGCAGCTGCGGAGGACGCATAATCACGGATGCGGCAGCCCACCGGCTGTCATTGAAATCCGGCTGGTTCCAGTTGTTTTCCTCCTGTCCGGAATAGAGCCAGGTTTCATCCGTACCGATTTTGGTCAGTTTCCCGTTTTTATCTTTCAGGGAAAGTTCCCCGAAAAATCCGGCATTGTTCCCTTCGTTGTAACACTTTGCAGCGATCAGGTTTTTTCCGGGACGCAGCAGTTTCAGCAGATCGGTCCGGACACGGGGAACCGCCCAGCTGGAAACACTGCCGATGGAAACGCCGTTGACATAAATTTCCGCCCGGTTGTCGCAGCACCATTGAAACGCGGCAAGCTGCAATGCCGCGGGATCCGCTTCAAAACTGCGCCGGTAATAGCGCGTCTTTCTGGATATGTACAGCGGTTTTCCACAGATCCAGCTGGCATACCAGCTGTCCGGCTGATGAGGCGGCAGCCAGTCGGCATACTCAATCCGGGTAAATCTCCAGACAGGAGACGTCCCGTCCGGTTTCAGCAGAGTGAACCGGGTTTCAACCGCATCGTCCGGGATGACGGCCTCGGCGGAAAAAAGGCCGTCTTTCAGACAAAAGGGAGCTGCTTTGCGGTCTCCTTTCCCGATTCTGTCACAAATACGGCTTCCAGAGTTTTTGCGCCGGGAGCGGTTTCTCCGTAAACCCGGTTGACACTGCCGGGAATGAATTTCCGCGAAACGGCACTCATTCTGCCATCAATAAATTTTTGGGCGGCAAGACCGGCAACCTCATCGGCGGAAAGTGCGCGTTTATAGAATTCAATCCGTCCGAGTGTGCTTTTGAATTTACTGAACGGACGATACACCGGGACATCGCCGAGAGTCCATGCCGTCGGGAATGCTTCCCCCATGGTAAAGGGAATCCGGCGGGCGGAAATCATTTTGCCGTCCACATACAGTTTCAGTACACAGCCTTTGGCGTCGTTCTGCCAGGAAAACGCCAGATGATGCCATTCCCCGCTTCTGAACGGAATTTCGGTGAACATATCGGTTACTTCTTTGTTCTGGATGCTCTTGCTCCACACCAGCCGAATTTTTCCGGCGGGCAGACGGAACAGATGAATGTAAGCCGTTTCATTGGACTGTTTTCCCGCAGTCAGGAAGAAATGCCACGCGGGATCGGTGTTGTCCCAGCCGTCGGGCCGGAGCCAGAAAGCACAGGTGCCGGCGGCGGCATATTCCGTCTCCAGCACGATTTTTTCCGCCGGAGATCCGGCAGGACTTTTGGATCCCGGCAGAACATCTCCCCGGCGCTGCAGGTCAGGTGCGGCGTACAACAGCAGACCGGCGGCAAAACACAACGTGGTCAAAAAAATTTTATTCATTTTCGTTTTCTCCTGTATTAAGTGAAGTTATTCCCGGCAGAAGTTGGTATGACCGGGAGAATTTTTGTGATCGGGGGTCGCGGGGTGCAGTTTGTAACGCGCCAGCCGGACATTTTCCGCATGACCGTCCAGCCGCAGCACGTTGGACGAATGGGAATGAACATCGCTCACGACACCAAAGTTGAATCCGGTCGCGGTTTTGTTGATGTCGACAGACCAATACCCGCGTTCAAAAGCGCTGTAACGGGCGGAATCGGCAAAATGCACTTTGGCAGACGGTTTTTTCATGGAGCCGGGACGCAGCGGAGCGATCTGGGCGGCTGTTGTCGCGCTGTCGTTGCGGGAACAGAAATCATCACCGACGCCGGTCGTATTATATCCGTAATCCACGTACCACCACAGATAATTGGCGACGGTCGGAGTCAACTGATACAGCTGACGGAAATGTTCCTTGCCGTATTTGCCGTTGGCTGTCGGACAGATCAGCGTTTTGAGGGGAAATTTGAGTTCATTCACGAAAATGTACAGAGGGGTCCGCCAGATTTCGGAAGCGTTGTTGCCGCCGAATTTAGTGGAAATCGGCACATACATTCCATAATCGCCGGCATAGATTTCCGCAGTAATCCCTATCTGTTTCAGATTGGAAAGACAACTGGCGGTTCGGGCTTTTTCCCGTGCCGCATTCAAGGCAGGCAGCAGCATTCCTGCCAGAATGGCAATAATAGCAATCACTACGAGGAGTTCAATAATAGTGAATCTCTTCACTCCTGCCTGTTTTCTGATTCCGGATTTTTGCTCGGTCATCTCATATTCCTTTCTCATTTTTGGATTGAAATCTGTATGGTGCAGCAACGGTATCCCGGATAACCGGTTCCGGTGCCAGTACAATATGCTCAACCGGGGAAATTCTGCCGCTTAATGCCTGCCGGACAGCAAGGCGGACGGCTTCCTCTCCCAGACGGCTTCGCTGTTGAGCGATTGTGGTGAGCCGGAATTCCGGCAGTTCGCAGATGGGCAGATCATCAAACCCGATCACGGAAACATCCTCCGGCACACGCACATTCTGCGAACGCAAACCATGCAGCAGCTTGATTGCCTCTTCATCGGCATAGGAAGCAATCGCCGTAATGGACGAATCCTGCAGCACCATCCGGATCGCTTCATCCGGAAACGCATATGGGATCACTTCAATTCCTGCTTCTTCGGCGGCAGTGCAGTTTCCCTGATAACGCGCTTCCCATTGCGTCGAGGCAAGAATTTTTCGATGTCCATTCCGTGCAAGTACTTCCACGGCAAGACGTCCGCCCAGAACATCATCATTGCAGACAGATGAGCAATTTGCCGCAGCTTCTCCTGTGCAGTAGACAACCGGTTTATGCCGTTCAAAAAACGGAGCCAGCAAAGTTTCCGCAGAGTCCAGTTTATCCGCAACAATCAAGGCATCCACATTCTTTTCCAGCATCAGACGGATCTGGGAAGCCGGATCGCTTTCCGGCGAAACCCAGCCCAGCAGCAGACCATATCCTTCGGCGGCGGCAATTTCTCCGGCGCCCTGCAGCACTTCATTATAGAAACTGTGAATAGCTCCGCGGAACAGGAAACCGATAAGATTTGTCCTGCGCAACTTCAAAGCTGCCCCGGCGTTATTCCGGATATACCCCCGCTGTGCGGCAAGACGATTGATTCGATCACGCGTTTGCCGTGCAATCAAGGGAGATTGGCGTAATGCCATACTCACTGTTGCCGAAGAAAGTTTCAGCTCTGCCGCAAGTTCTTTTATTGTTGTCTGCATATATTTTAATCGTTTCAATTTGTTTTCCAATAAATATTATAATCTATTTTTATTAAAATGCAATACAGAAAAACAAAAAAAAAGACAATATTTTTGCGATCCGGTGAATTGAGACG
>ERZ1034992.832-NODE-832-length-15601-cov-11.245787_pt1 | contig 15601 bp, 14 predicted proteins | sample MGYA00520695_ERZ1034992 | MGnify/ENA primary metagenome ERZ1034992 (study PRJEB33766, sample SAMN09781778) | gut metagenome | biome: gut microbiome | host: Homo sapiens | place: Madagascar | study: EMG produced TPA metagenomics assembly of the PRJNA485056 data...
CTTTCGTTCAACTCATCGATAACCTTGGAAAGTTCTTCCAGTTTCGTTACGCTTTGTTGGGTTTCCTGAGCCTGCGAGCTCGTAACTTCGGCAATGCCCGTAATCGTCTGGGCAACTTCTTCCGTTGCCTTGCCCGTCTGCTTGGAGAGTTCAAGCAATGAAGCGGATTTTTCCGCAACGTTTGCCGACTGTTTCTTGACGTTTCCAATCAATTCACCGACGGCATCAATCATTTTATTGTAACCGAATGCGATTCTGTTAAATTCGCTGCCCTTCTGGTCCGGAGCAACAAGTCTTGCGGCAATCCTGTCCTTGAACGAATTTCCACCTTTGTCAACCCTGATTTCATCCAGGTTGCCGCTTTCCGCCTTCTTGAAGTACCAGAGCAGCGTTTCGGAAATCGCCTTGAATGCGCCTGAAATGAACAGGGCGACAATGATGACGACAATGGCAACGACAACGGCAACTACTCCCGCCGTAATCATCATCGTATGACGTTCATTGTTCAGGTCACTTGACATCACATATGCATAGGCCCAGTACTCGCTGCCAGCTTCGCCCTTGTTGAAGTAAATATCGGCAACCTTCGACTCACCGTCGATGTGCACGAAGCCCTTGCGCTTGTTCGAAGCCTTGATTGCCTTGTACATTTTGTCGTTGCTGAGATTGTTTCCGCGACTGTAATGACTGTCATCAACCGCACCCTTTGATGCAAGTGCAATGCCGTCATCGGAAACGAGCGTCACGCGACCGGTGTGCCCGATTCTGAGATTGTCCAGCGGACGTTCAATCGCATTGAACGACACATCAGACGTCACCACGCGCGTCTTGCCGTCCTGGGCCTTGTAGGCATACGCAGCCGTGATGACGTACGCTCCGCTTTCGGCATCCTTGTACGGCAGCGTCCAGATGACATTGCCCATGTCCGCCACAGCCTTCCTGTACCAGTCGCGGCTCGTCGGCTTGAATCCCGCCGGAAGCTTGTCAGAGCTTGCACAGTTGTCGTCCTGGTCGGCAACGGTCGTCGTCAACAGAGCATCATTGGCGTTGCACGTCTTCTTCACTTCGCGTACAAGCTGCTGTCTGTCAAATTTCTTCGCTGTAAATTCAGGGTAGGTAGCCATTTTCTTCAGCATGGCTTCAGATGTCTTCTGCAGATGTTCCCGCTCTTCCTGAATGAGGTCAACGGCGCTTTCCTTCGAGAGATTGTTGCGTTCAATCAAAACGCCAGTCGTCGTGCTGATTGAACTGATCAGCATGACGACGATAGGCACGATACCTACGGCAACAAGGATACCGGCTATCCACTTGCCGATTGACCGGTATTTTGCATATGATGTGTTGTTGTTCATAAATAATACGCCCTTTCAATATTATTTCAGTTATATTAATCATCACAAATTTTATCGGGCAAATAATCATGAAATTAAACACAACTATTATGAAAAAACATCGAATTTAAGATGAATTTCACTTTTTATATTCATAAATAATAGTTTTTTTGATATGTATCAAAAAAGCAACGGACACAATTTGCATCCGTTGCCCCCAGCAGCTGCTTGCTTCTGCCTAATTTCTCTTTTTGTTCCAACTCGCCGAATACCTGATCCACAAAGTTTGCTTAAACTTCTTAAAGTGCGTATCCAGCTTCAACTCAAATGCTTTCATCAAAATCCCTCCAGTCGTCAAAAAACAGCAACAAAAGATTTTGACTCGTCAAAAGCAACGTCGTCCTGGCTCCCCCAAAAGCCAGGCAATCAATGCTTTACATCTGAATCATTGTAGGCCTACAAATATAATAACGAAGCGGGGAGGGTAATTTGAACGGGTGAGGTTGATATTTTTGGTGCTTAATTCCTGTTTCTATCCACGCCTAAATTGTCCTAACATCTTTCCCATCATAAAACTTCTCATACACGTTGCTTATTTCTTCCAAAACGTCATTTCCGGTGTAACTAAGCGTTCTCCCGTGGTTTATTGCCCGCAAAAAATTAACGAGTTCATACTTGAATCCTTCTCCTTCAAGCTCATAGAAGAAACGCTTATTTCTGTTTTGATCTTCATATCTTATTTCAAAGTAGTCGGTTTTCCACCAAGGAGAAGGAACGTAGGCATATCCTTTGGTTCCAGAAACAATCATTTCACCTTCTGATTTGACACCTTTACCTATTTTGGCAGTTGCAACGGCATTTTTATAAACAAAGTCCATTTTCGTAAAAAGATCAAAATAACCGTCAATTTTTTTAGAAACGATCATACTGTCAACGTAGTCCGTGCCTAAAATTTGAAAAATCGGCATTAATGCGGTTGCTCCCCATGCATCCATCGCGCTCCAAATATCGTTTTTTTGATAATTTTTTATCTTTGAAACCTCATCAAGACTTGTACAAGTAGTTTCGATAGAAGCAACATCACCGATTTCACCACTTTTGATCATCAGCAACAGGCGATAATATGCGGTTGAATAAGCCGTCTTAATCCCAGACATCAAAACACAATCATTTTTCTTGGCTATTTCCAATAATTCGTGCTGTTGACTTCTTCCGATTGCCATCGGCAAATAACACAATACGTGTTTTCCTCGTTCTAACGAATATTTGATCTGTTCGTACCTGTTCTTTATATCAGATTCGATAAAAACGGCATCGACTTTTTCAATCAACTCTTCAAAAGAATAATCATCTAATTTTTTCAATCGTCTATCGTACCCTGCACCGCTCGTCCCGACTATATCAAGTCCATTTATTGAGATGGCTTCGTTTGCAATCTTCCACAAACGTTTAGCTTTGCCGACAAGGCCTAACTTAAGGTGATTATTTTTTGATCGTATTTGGGTGCTGGATATTCCCTTGGTCCTTTCCAAGTAGACGACTTTGCAAAATTCAGACAAATAATCGAATTTTCCTTGCCAGTCAGAACCGATTGCAAAAATATCAACGCCGAAACGATTGATGTCGTCAATCTTTTGACCCTCATATTCTTCAATAATGATCTGATCCGCCAAGCCCGTTTCTTTTACCCCTTCTACCCGTTCCATCATTGATTGCTGAACATTGATTTTGCCTCTGCGAGAATCAAAATCATCGCTTGTGATGCCAACTATCAAATAATCTCCAAGTGCTTTGGCTCTTTTCAAGATGTTTAAATGACCTTGATGAAGCATGTCAAACGTTCCATAAGTTATTACTTTTTTCAAAAAAACACCCCCTCGTCAATTATCAATCAAATATATTTCCAAAAGATATTTCATCGGCATCGTTATGAGGATATCGTTCTTCTTCAGGCGGTGGCTGCACATAGTCTTTGCCGTATGAAATGATCAACTGTTCTTTAAAATATTTTGTAGCCAAAAATTTATGTCCCTCAAATTCCAGTTCATATAAATCATCATCCCACGGGATAAAACCGCCGTTCCTTACAGCTCCTAAAAGAGTTCCGTACATAATTGAATAATTGATATTATTTTCAGCAAATTCGATCAACATCAATTAACATCTTCAATTTAACTTTTCCAATATGTTTTTTGTGATTTCAAAACTTTTTGCCATCAGGTTTCATCCTCTTGGCACAGTTTTTCCAGCATGTAGTTGTTTATTTTGGATCCGCTATTCTCTAACTCAAGATGTTTTCCATATTTTAATTCATCATTGCCAGCGATAATGTCAACAATATTCTCAAGGGAACAATCAGGTTCACTGACGACATTGTTTTCTTTTAAATTGCTTAAAATATCTTCTGCACCTTGTTCAGAAACAAACTTTGTCAATTTAGGAGCATCTTCCAAAACAATCTTTCCGGTATACTTATAAAGTTCAGTCATGCTTGAAGTTTTGTAACCATAGTACATATCGGACCAAAACATCGCATAGTGCATGCTTGGATTAGCATCAAGCACCCCATAGTCGCCACTTATGAATTCGTTCATTATCTCATCATACTCATCAGTCAGATTGGGCAACATGGATGTCAAAGTCTGCTTCATCAAAGGATGCGGTCTCCAAATAACAAAAGCTTTCTCGCTGTTCTTTTTAAAAAAGTTCAATGTTTCTTTAACTTTATCAAAGGTTCTGGATTCAAAAATCTCATCTAACGTCGTATTGTATACAACGTTCACTCGTGATTTGATTACTTTCCCTTTCCAATCATCCGGCATCGGCACATTGTCCTTGCTTAATGAAAGAACTTTGTCTACTTCAGGACTTCCCAAATTAATCAGTTTCTTTTCCATAGCTTTTCTGACCACGATGTTTTCCATTCCTAAGACGCCTGCATATTCAGGCGATGCTTCCACACACCGCTTAACTGCATCATCTGAACTCTGTACGGTATAGTCCGCATAATACATTGCTGATTTAAACGATGTCGAAGATGCTCCGTCAACCCACTTGTAATAAGGAACATAGACCAATTTTTCACAATATTTCTTTAAATTCCAGGAATAATATCTGCTGTCGACTCTCGTTACCAAATTGGTATTATCATATGGATTGTGAATATAAATTATATCCGGAAGATCATTTTCCAAATCATATTCTTCATCATTGATCGTATTAACGTATTCCGGAAAACGGTCTCTTTCGTTTACTTTTTTCACCGGATTTTGATTGCTGTCCAATTCATAATATGTAATTGGAACAACCAATGCCTCACAACGTTCAGCTTTATCCGCAGCCATCCAAATGCTTTCCAATGAATCCCACATCGATGCTTTATAAGGCATAAAGATAACTTTATAAACAACGCTCTCAGAAATCAATTCTTTCAATCTCTTCGAAATTTCCGCAGCATCTCCAACACTAATCTGACTCACCGACTCTTTAAACTTGTCCAATAATTCAAGATATTCTTTGTTCTTAATACTATCTGAATTTTTTTCCAAAGCAGCCATGTTGTCGCTACACAGATTGTTGATTTTTGCTGAAATATAACTGTTTCCTTTGAAATTTCGAAACATCTCCAAACTGGATAAAATATCGTCCACGCATTTTAGCAATTTTTCCGATGTTTTCTTTCTCATATATAAAAGCCTCCCTGGTCTGCGATTAGATCAAATCGCGTCTTTGCATGTCTTCAAATGCCCCAAGCTGCTCATTACTGGTCCGACCGTAAAATTAAGCATACAAAATTCCTCCTAAAACTATTGAATAATCTCATCTTCATCTTGAAATTTTATTTTGCAAAACGGTGCGTGCGGTTGGCGCTCATCTTCAGGAGGAAGCTGCATATAATCTTCGTATATGTACCTCAACACATCATCATATTTTTTCGGAACATAGAAATCATGTCCCTCAAAAGTCATCAAAGTTCGATCCAAGAACCATTCCTTAGGCATGCCATACCTTTCTTTCAATGGCAATTTGCGCTTTCTTTTATACAATTTCCCCATTGCGGGAAACAGCAAGCATCTGACTTTGTTATTCGTTTTATTATTGCTTTTGTTGGTATATTTGGTGATTCGCTTATACACGTATGACATCGGTATTTTTGACAGCAACTCATAAATTACTTTTGCAAAGCCCTTTGAATTGTATTTTCCTACTTCTGAATACAATGTCTTTCTCATGACAAAACAATCAAAATCTTGCATCATCTGACCGACAACATTCTCGGGGACATCATCCATCGGAAAAATATCGACAAATATTCCGGTTTTGCACTTTATTCGTTCCTGACCTTCCCTTACAAATACGGTATTGCTTCTGCGTAATTTACCGTACTCCCAACGATATTCCGGATCAGTTTCATGATTTTGGAAATAGCATATCTCAGGATTGAGTTCACTAGAAACCTTTTTAAATTTTTCATAATCTTCACGCAATATTCCTATGTCCGCATCATCATCCCAAGGAATAAAGCCCTTATGCCGAACCGCTCCCAAAAGCGTTCCCGTAAAAATAACGTAATTTATATCATGTTTCCGACACACTCTGTCAAAATCAATCAACATGTCAAGTTGAGCCAACTGCATCTTTCTAAATTGTTTTGGAGTTAATTCTTTTGCTGACATCTTAATTCACCCTTATCAGATAATTTCTCCATTAATGCATACCCTTCGAAAAGCTTGATATCCTCTTTCGTAGTAATTTTGATATTCGTTTGATCTCCGTAAGCATAATTAACGTTATCTCCCAACGCATACATCAGACTTGTAGTATGAGGTTCAGTCTTATCAACGATTCCCTTATCTTCCGCTCTTTGATAGATATCCAAAAGATATTCGAATCTGAAGCCTTGCGGACACGCAATTTGAATGTACTTATCGCGATCGACAAATCTTTGTGACGTATCATCTGAGTCACGACTTCCAAGCAATTGGTAGCATGGAGTGGCAGTTACCGCACTCCCTTTTTCCTTGGTCATTTCAATTACGGCAGAAACTATCTTTTGGCTCGTAAATGGCGCACCGCCATATTGAATATATATGTTATCGTTTAATGAAATTTCTCCACCGTTAACCATCATTTCAAGATGTTTGATCCCGTTCATAACGGAATATTGGAAAGTTTCTCCGCCTTCAACTATCCACTTGACCTTGCTGATGTTGTTTTCTTTTACCATATTTTTGCAATAGTCAATCCAATCACGATGGCAAACTATCTCAATTGCATCAATCTCTTGATTTTTTTGAAAAATATCACAAGTATACGCTAAAATAGGTCTTCCCAAAACTTCAACAAATTGTTTCGGCCGATCCAATCCTGTTCTCGACCCAACTCCGCCAGCAAGTACAATTACAATGTTTTTATCCATAATACCACCTTATGCTATTCATAGTTTTCAAGCGCAACGTCTATAAATCTTACCAAATTTCTATACGATGGAAGGAAGAAGAAACTGTCATCTTCCCCGACGCTGCCCTTGTACAATCCCCAACAGAACCAATAGTAAGCACTGATCGGTATGTATGCATAATAGAATCTTCTTTCTTTTTCCGTTAGGTCATGGCCAACATATGCCTTGATATACCGTTCAATCTGTTCATCGTTAAAATCATAGCGACAGATAATGCTGCCTATGTCATTAGCAGCATAATTCAATCCAGCATATTCCCAATCTACCAGGTAAACCTTGCCATCACTGTCATAAATGAAATTCGGCTCATATACATCGTTATGACACAACACAAGTTTATAATCCATCTTAACGGCATCATCTTTGATATGCTTATAGAGACGTTCGACTTTTTCAATCAAGTCAGAAAACTCTCTTTTTAAATTTCCTTTTGTCAACGATGCTATTTCAAGCAACTTATTGCCTTCGACAACGTTATCAAAAATCTTGACATCATCTTTAACGTCAACATCAATGTTGTGAATTCTGTGAAGATAACCCATAATTGTTTCAAGCTGCTCATCAGAACTTTCCAGGTCGCAATTTTGGGCATCAGTAATATAATGCGAAATTTTCCAGCCTGACAGATCCATCTTGATTACCGAATTATCAATTCCTAGTTCTTTTGCTTTGTTTTGTGCAAACAATTCCGTTTTTCGATTTATCAGATTGCCGGATGTTCCGCCAGGATGGCGATAAACGTACTTTTTTTGACAGCATTCAAATGAAAAAGAAACGTTGGTCAACCCTGCATTGATCACGTTTATATCTGTAATATCATTTGGCGAACATTGCAATGTTTGACAAATGTTTGAGATTATATCTGAATCAATGTTCATTAAGAATTCAGAATCAAACTTCCTTAATGCATCGATATCTTCAAATTCATATATATCATCAGGAGCGTACTCTTTCATGAAAAAAGTCAGATTGTGTAAATGTTTCGCATAAAATTCTTCCCAGAAAAGGTCGGATACGCCAAAATCGTTTATCTCGTTTTCAATAAATTTTCTGAATAAGGCAGAAAAGCCTTCATTCATATAGGCGTGTCCCACCATTGCCATTTTGTCGCTTCCGCCGACATCGACTCCTGTTATAACCTTGGCATCCGAATAATCAATTGCAAATTCTCTAAATTTTCCAGGAATATACATGCATGCTCGATACGATAGATTGCCCGGATTATCATCAAGATAAGGATTCTTTGAGAAATAATGATCAGCACAGCATACGTAAGTATTGCCTAAATGTTTTCTGGCAACATACAAGCTGTAAAGATTTCCTTTCTTTCCAAATTGATTGTTAATCAGAAGCTTAACCCCATATTTTTGTTCAAGATAGAAGAACTTTTCCTTCATGTATCCGACAACTACATATATTTCATTGATTCCTGCTTCATGCAGCTGTTCAATTTGTCGTTCAATTAAAACATCACCTTTGACACAAAATAGGCCTTTAGGCTTTTCATAGGTGAATGGTGCAAATCTATCCGATTTACCGGCCGCTAATATAATCGCATTCTTCATCAATCCCAACACCTCCTAATTTCTATTAAATGACATCTAGTTTTAACAGTGTTTTCAAAAACATCTTCATATATTTTTTTTCACCAGTTGTAACTCTGAGACATTTTCCGAATTTTCCGATACCGTCATATGACTTAATCAATATACCCTCTTGCTTCATGTTTTCCACCAAAACATCAGCGTCCGTTTTAGGCTTGATAAAAATAAAGTTTCCCGCATCTCCCTCATATTCATATCCCAAGTCAGACAAATTTTTTTTCAAATATTCTCGTCCGCTATTGTGCTTCTCAATCAATTCATCAATCATACCAGGAGTTTCGATGATCTTTTGCGCAAAAAGCTCCGCAAAAGCGTTCACGTTATGAGGCGTACATAATTTTTGAACTAATTCAATCTCTTCCGGACAACCAACAACATATCCTAATCTTGCACCAGCCATTGAAAATAATTTTGAAAACGTTCTGGTAACTAAAACATGTCTATTGTTTATGGCATATTGAATGAACGTATTCGGATAAAAATAATGATATGCTTCATCCACCAAAATTGTAATTTCCAATTCTCTTGCTTTGGCAAAAATTTCTTGAAATTCCTCTTCAGTATAAGTATTTCCAACAGGATTGTTTGGATTTACCAAAATCAACAATTGAACATCTTTATCAAGTTTGCTGATTATTCTTTCTGTCGACATTTTCATCTCACTCGTATAAGTTACAGGGATATAATTTCTGCCATACATTTCGGAATAAACTTCAAACATGGCATACGTAGGCGTTACGCCTACTATCTTCCCCCCCGGTTCAGTGAATGCTTCGATAATATACCGTATTCCCTCCGCTGAACCGTTAACCAAACATATATGCTCTTTATCAGTATTGAGATAATCCGCAAGCTTTTCCGAAAATTCTAACGTTTCAGGATATTCTGCCAAAAATTTGGGCGAAACCTCTGCCAAGACCTTGTCAATGAATTCTTGAGAAATACCACCAGGATTTTCATTTAAGTCAAGCCTTAAATATTCTTTTCGACTATTTTGATCAAAAACCCTTTTTAAGTTTTTGACGTTTTGATTAACATAATACATGAATTAATTCCTCCGTATAGTTGGTAAATATGTCTGATATCCATTATTTTTTGTATACACTTGTAAACTTCTCAACACTAACGCCTAATTCAAAAAAGCTGGAATCATTATTTTCAGTGATCTCGCAATACCATTGCCACAACATATCTATTGTTGGAGTAGGGACGTCAAATAAATCAGAAATATCCTTGATAATAATTGAAATCTGCAACGAAGTATCTCGCATGCCAATCGGGAATCCAACCTTTTTCAATCTCTACCATTGGCGACTTCAATCCCTTGGAAGCCTCGATGCTTCTGATTTTATTTGTCATTTCTCTAGGAGAATGGCTTTCATAATAATCTTGCAATGATTCTACAGATGATAAATCAATCGGTATTTTTGCATAATGACTGTAATTCATTATCTCATTCAATCATTATTTCGGATACTTCATCATTCCACTCCTCGTGAAACATAATATTCCTTGGATATGTTATTCCTTCATGCCAGTTTTTAAAGAGGGAATACAACCTTGATGTATGAAAAATAGAATTTGAAGGTGTAAGAGTCACGGAAAGATAGTTAGGTAGTGATTTACATGGCATATCAAATATGGAAATCATATCCCTGCATATCTCTTCCGAATCTCCCCAATGGAATAACACCCCAACTTCAGGGCATTTCTTCCCAATTGATAAACAGATTTGCCACATTCCTTCGGTCTCACGATACTATGTACTCTTTTCATTCAAAAAAAGTACATTCCTTTTTAAGTTCGGATCCAAAAGAAAATCCACCCCCACCAAATTCTGGAATAATACCTATCTTCTGACCCTTTTTTAACACAAGGATCCATTGCACTCCAAATATTAATTGCAGAATAAATCGAAATTTTTGATACTTCGCTAAGAATTGTACAAGTTGTTTCAACTGACAAAACATCACCAATTTCTCCACTTTTAACCATTAACAATAAACGATAATATGCCTTTGAGTAAGCTGTCTTAATTCCAGCCATTAAAACGCATCCTTTTTTAGCTATTTAAAAAAGATTTTGCTGTTTTTTTATTTCCAATTTCCATTGGCAAATCTCACAAAACGTGTTTCCCCATGTTCAAGAGAATATTTAACTTTCCCAAATCTGTCACATATACCATTGCCACTAATCCCAACTATATCAATTCCATTTATGGCGAGTGTTTTATTGGTAAACTTCCATATTCTTCCTACATTAAGATTGCTAATTCATTTTCATCTTAGCAGCCTTAATCGCAAAATCATATATCTTCTCGCCATCCGTCTGACCTATCTCATCTTTCGCTTCATCCCTCTGATATTTCATGGAAAAATCAATCAAATTACCCAATCCGTAGTCTTTTTCTTTGATTACCTGACAATCAAAAACTTTTGTTTTCAGACCTTCTTCGTCATATTTTCCGTCAGACTCAAAATTAGTCTTCTCACCGATTTCAAGCATGATGGTCGGCTTTTTTGTAACTCGATACAGTTCAATCATGCTGCCATATTTTCCCATAAAAGCATCAGACCATGCCATTGCCGTATGCATGTCGTTTGTATCATCAAAGATGCAATTGTCAAGATTTTTGCAACGATTAACCAATCCGTTATACGTTGTTAATAGTTCTGGACAACTGTTAACAAGCGTTGGCTTTATCAGAGGATGCGGACGCCAAATTAAGGAAAGGTCATTATGCTTTTCAACAAAATCAATAATATCTCCAATTTTGTCTAACAAAACTTTTCTTTTTTTGAGCAATATTTCAATAGTTGTATCCAACATCATCGTAAACTTTCTGTTACCCGATTCATCAAATAATTTTTCTTTCCAATCATCCCTCAACGGATATTCATATTTGTTCAAGCTTCTTATTTTGTCATACTTAGGATTTCCCAATACAATAAACTTGTTTCCATTGTCATAAGAAACAATCAAATCATTAAGCTCATCATCTTTTTTCTTATAATCATCCATTAATTGTTCAAAGCGTTTCTTATACTGTTCAGACTGAGTAATAACATAATCTGCATAAAACTCAGCTCCACCCATGGTGACCATAACTTCCTTGTCTTCCGTATAAGATACGTAATAAGGCACGTAAATAACGACTCGATCTTTGCACACCAATTTGTTTGTATAATATTTTGGATGAATACTCGTTAATCGATTATTCCAATCGTAAGGATTATGGATAAAAATAACATCCGGATCTATTTCATCAACCTGATGGTCTTGCCATGAAATGATTCCGACATCATCCGGATACAATCCCGATTCATCATGCATTTCAGTTAAATTGCCCTCTTGATCTTTATCATAGTACGGAATAGGCATCACATAGGCTTCACAATTTTCGTCTTCTTTGGCTGCTTCAAAGATACTTTCAAAAGAATCCCACATGGAATACTTATATGGCAAAAACAAAAGGCGATAAGTTTCTTTTTCCTTTTGAATTTGCTGAAAAAACACGTCAAGCGCTTTTTTGATTAAGTCCGCATTATACTCCGGTGAATTAATCAATTTTTTGTATTCTTCCAATACCTCATGTTGTTCAGACGAACAATCGGATATGTCAATCTCATCAACCAATTTGTTGCATTCACGCAAAATTTTATCAAACAAATACTTGCTTGAGCTGCTGAATTTTTTCAGAGTTTCATTGTATTCTCTTAGTTTATCAACTGTTTTGAGTATTTTCTGCTTATCTTTAGCTCTCATAGATTCCCATCACTTTATTTATATAAAATCTGCCAATCTCCAATAACTTTTCTTGGCTCATAATCGCTGAGCGGCATTTCTTCAGCAGTATGAATTGCCATTGCCCCGCCATCTTTTAAACGCTCAAGCAGCTTGAGCAACAACATTAAATCAAGCAACTTATCGTTGGTCTTTTCCATCACGATATAATCAAACCGAGCGTTCGGGAAACATTTGTCAAAGTCTTTATCCCAATCAGAGATGAATCGACCCTTTTTGGCAATTGCCTCAAGATCGCGTTCATAAGCTTCTACTTCGTTAAGGCTGTAGATATTTGTCCGAAGATTTTTTGATTCTTCTCTGACACGATCCTGAATCGCTAACAGATTGATTCCGAAGCTACTGTTGATTCCTAAAATATCGACTCTTTTTTCCTTGTTCTTAAAATCAAGTCCGGACAGCAAATCTTGATCAACACCTTGGTCAAGCATCGGGTTGATCCCCATGATTCGCTCAAATTGCTTGATTCCTTCCAAAACGATGTCTTCGTCCTTTTCTTTATGAACTCTGTATGCCAAAGCATCCCCAGCCTCATACAGAAGTTTCCCGTTTCTTCGACCAATCAAAGACATTGCCTTGCTTGAAAATTCCGTATATCGTTTTGCCATAAACGGGAAATATGCTCCAAGCATCGTCGGCATCAAGATTTCGTTTGATTGGGCTAAGACAACGTCCGTATTCAATTCTGATTTTTGATGCCACAGATACTCATTGCTTTCAGCATCATCAAGTTTGCCTTCTTCAACGAATGCAGGACAGACGGCACCGATTTTTTTATCCGACGTCAAGCATTTCATCATGTTGGAAACTGCCGTTTTCGACAAAATATTTTCTGTCGTCAAAAACAAGACGTCTTTGCCTTCAACCAGCTGATATATTACGCTCGGGGCGTTTGTTTGATGCTTATAGTTAATGACCTTGACATTCTTATCCGCAAGATTATCGAAATAATTTGCAACTTTTTCCCCTGCGCCGTCATTGAACAAAATGTATTCGCATCTCAATTCTTCAGGGACTGCGTCATTTAAGGATTTTAGGCATTTTTCAACTTGTTCGACATCGGTATTTGCCATCACTGCAACGGACAAATCATAACGATAGCGACCCTTATCCGTTTCTGGTGCAGGATAAAACTCTTTCATCTGATTGTTGTAATATTCAAACATTGCATCCGGATCAGGAAAGCATCCGCCCCAAAACAACAAATCAACGTATGCTTCACCGATTTCAGGAATCAGTTCATTTTTGATTATTCCGAGTTTTCTCTTTTTTTCGCTGATTTCACCGAGTTTTTCCAACGTGTCCAAAGCGTTGTCAACTAACAGATTACACTTTAGTGCTGGTTCTTCGACAACCAAACCGGTGACGTTCCCCTTGATTCCGATCAACAGTGCTTGCATCGTTTTAACGAAATCATCCAACCTTTCGTTATCATTTAAAACCATCGAATAAAGCTCGTAAGCTGCTTCATTCAATGTCTCGATGCTTTCTAACAGTTTTTTACCCATCTCTTTGTCTTTGATCATTTGATTTCCTCCGTACCGTCAATTGCGTTAACTATATTGTCTGATAAAATTGTTAATTTTCTAATTCCTGTTTATGTAAAACTCTTAACAATTTTATGTAAATTAAATCATTAAGAATTCAAACATAATCTAAACAAAAGACGGAAGAAAAAATCTTCCGCCCCTTTCTTATTTAGTAATCTGCTTCCAAGCATCGAGCAGCTCATTCAACATCGTCAACGCAATTTCAAGATGATTTTTGTCTTTATGAATATTTGCCTGAATCAATTCCTGTTCAACAACATCATATGTTGAAATCAACTGTTGCGGAATGTCACCTTCAATTTCTTTATTAACGCTGAACTTTAATTCATCCACAATGTCTTGCGCATGAACGATTTCATTGTTTGCTGCTTCGATCTTTTTATCCTCGATTGCCATCTCAGCTTTCTTGATGCTTTTGATCGCACCCTCAATCAGCATTTCGATCAGCTTATTAGGGGAAGCGCTCATCACCTGATTTCTCAGATAATCATTTTTATGACTAGCGTAAGGATTTGCCATCTCTTCCTCCTTGTTTAATAGTAAAGTTCGATTCTTGAAGAAAGCTCTTTATCGTCAACGTAACCTTTTGCCAACTTTTCTGCTTGAGTTAATCTTCCGATTTCACGCGATACGCCAACTTTTTGATCTTCAGTCCAAATCATCAATTCCTGATATTTGGCATTAATTTTGTCAACTAATTGAGCTTCATCGGGACTTAATGCAGAAAAATCAAGCGCTTCTCTTCCTTCAATAAGCTTTGCGTTTTTTTGAATAACGTCTTCAATTGAAGAAAGCTTTTTGTCACATTCTTCAAGATTGTCAAGAACTGCTTGAAGAAAAGCCATCGTTTCTTTTTTATCCGCCATAAATCAACACCCTCTGACTGACTAACTATTGCTTGTTGCTTGATGAGTTTTGAGACTGGAAGTAAGAAAATTGTGATTGCAAGTTTCCGATTGCCGTATCCAGATTGGTAAACATCGTGACGTAACGTGCACGCTTTGTTGCAATCTGTTCCGTGATTCGTTCAATCTGCTTGTTGTAGTCTTTGATTTCGCTTTGATACGAGGACTTGCGCAACGAAATGACGCCTTCGCTGCCTGATTTGGTTGAAGTATAACGATCAAGCACCGCTTTGAAATCAGCCGTATAACCTGTCCCGGTTTTTTCAGTCGAATACTTGGTTGAAGTATCAACAAAGAAGAAATCTTTGACGGCGTTAGGATTCTTGGCAAGTTGTGCTTTAAATTTCGTTTCGTCAAGCGAAAGCGTTCCGTTTCGATCAACGCTAAGCCCAAGCGTCGATGCACTGACGCCATTGACCGACTTGCCGCCTAAAACCGTGCTTTGCAGCTTCGATTGAAGCGAAATCAAAGTTGAATCCCCAGCCAAAGCACCAGTCGTATTGTCAGATTTGGAAGGATCGCCAACGTCCATCTTCTCGCTAAGAAAACTCATAACGCTGTTATACTGGCTGACGAAATCCTTGACCGCAGATAATTCCTTGTCCGTATCATTCGTTAATCCCAACGTGATTGTCTTAGTCGGATCGGCCTTCTTGAGCGTGAACGTAACACCGTCAACAACATCCGTCGGAGTATTGGTATTTCGTTCCATCTCAATGCCATCAAGAGTAAATTTAGCATTTTGACCAACAGTCTTTTTAATTTCTGAATCCCCGAATCCAAGACTGTCTTTCAAATCGCCACCAATAGACAATGACCTGTCGCCCATTTCTTCTGATGTAACGACAAGCTGATTGTTGACGATCGTTGCTTTAAGGCCTGCGCCCTTTGTTCCTGTGGAATCTGAAGGATCTTTGGCATTATTGATGGCGTTTGCGATGTCTTT
>ERZ1034992.840-NODE-840-length-15511-cov-5.848085_pt1 | contig 15511 bp, 14 predicted proteins | sample MGYA00520695_ERZ1034992 | MGnify/ENA primary metagenome ERZ1034992 (study PRJEB33766, sample SAMN09781778) | gut metagenome | biome: gut microbiome | host: Homo sapiens | place: Madagascar | study: EMG produced TPA metagenomics assembly of the PRJNA485056 data set...
ACGCGAATATGATATAAAGTTTCTTTATTATATAAACTGCGCACGCAAAAGTCAAGCAATCGTGACAGGCAATTTTTATTAATGGGATTTTAATGTTTAATATCTCTAAACTATTGCTTGAAGCAACGAGTTTCTTATTTCTTCCAACGCTTTGTCGGTAAGTTTGCGCTCGCTCTTTTTTGAGTTTATTTTTCCTTGCAAAACTATTTTGACGGGGGCGTCGTCAAACACGAAATAATCGTCTGCCAAAAGCAAACACTCGTCGATTGCGTGCGTGACGAAAACAACGGTCTTATTTTTCTTTTCTTGCAATGCCGCAAATTGCTTTATAAGCCTTGTTTTCAGCGCGGTGTCGAGTGCCTTGAACGGTTCGTCCAATAGCATGACGTCGGACGGATACAAAAACGCTCGTGCCATACTCACCCTTTGCGCCTGCCCTCCGCTTATCTCGCTCGGAAGGCTTTTCAGAACGTCGGAAATTTCAAGGTCGACGGCGGTTTGTTCAATCATTCTTTTGCGTTCCGCTTTATCCTTTACTACTCCTTTTAATATCAAATCAAGGTTTTTATACACCGAAATCGATGGGATTAACCTGTCTTTTTGGAAAATATAACTCACTCCGCCCTCGCAACCTTCGATTTGTCCTTCATATGATTTTATGCCTGCGATAGCGTTTAAAAGTGTAGTTTTACCAACGCCGCTTCCGCCCAAAATCACATTGATTTTGCCTTGCTCGAAAGTGACGTCGAAGTTGTCGAATATGGTCTTTTGTTCATATGAACACGTGAAATTTTTGACACGAATATCGCTCATCTTGACGCCTCCCACACCTTTTTGAAAATCGCGACGACGCCTTCGAGTACAAAACCGAACACGATTGCAACGAGCGTCCACGCAAGCAGATATTCAATCTCGAAAGTCGAATTTGCAGTTTGAATTTTGCCGCCTATGCTCTTTGACACGCATGCCAGAATCTCTGCCGCCACAACCACTTTGAGCGTAAGCGAAAGCGTTGATTTGCTCGTGTCGAAAAGACAGGGCGCAATCGAGGGCAAATATATGCTCCGCACCACGTTCCACGGCTTGACTTTGTACACCTTTGCCATTTCCAAAAGGTCTTTGTCAACGCCGACTATCGCCGAATAGAACGAGGAATACATAATGGGAAACGCAATCAAAAATCCAACTGCTATCGCCATTTGATTGCTTGACATAAACGCATAGAAAACGAGGATCACAGCCACCGTCGGAGCGGAGCGCAACAATAACACAATCGGTGAAATCACCCTGTGCAAAGGCGTGAAAATTCCCCCTAGCACCGCAAGCAACATTGCGATTGCAAACGAGTTTACAAAGCAGATGAGCGTGCGCAAAAGCGTTGAGCCGACGCTTGCCCAAAATCCCTTTTCGCCGCCGAGGGCAAAAAATCTTGCAAGCACCGCCGACGGCATGGGCAGCACCAAAGGATTGTCCTTTGCTTTTGCCCAAATTGCCCACACGGCAAGCACGATACCCAGCGCGATAAGCGGATATACGACGTTTTCTATGAGTCGCTTTGCGACTTTTTTGTCAACGTTTATTTTTTTCACTTTCAAAACAACAGCTCTTTTGCCGCTTGCCAATCTATTTGATTGCCTTTTGAATCTTTCGGCATAACTTTTTCAAGGAAAGTTATCACTTGCGCCTTTTGAGTTTCGTCGAGTTTTGTTGCGTTCACTTTGCATCTTGCGATACTGTCCGCAGGGAAAGACGCGCTTTCGTAGAGATGCTCTTTCGCAAAAGCGTCCACTTCCGACGCATTGCCGTTCACCCACGTTTTGCTTGCCGAAAGTGCTATGAACAATTTTGACATAAACTCCTCGTCGTTTGCAAGCGCACCGCTTACGAAAAGTCCCGCTTGCGGATATGTTGCCTCACCGCTGACCTTTGCGTATTCCGCTTGCATATCCATTTCGATGTTGAGCTTCAACGCGCCTTTAAACGCAGTTGCCGCAGGTTCGCCCACAACCGCAAAATCTACGTTTCCGCCTGCAAGCAACACTCTTGCCGCAGAACCGTCCGCAACGTATTGCACGCTGATTTGGTTTTCGTTGGGGGTTACGTCTTCGCCGACGATTTCAACGTCGTTTGCGCTCATAACGTATCTAAACACAAGTCCCGGAACACCCGTTTGACCTATGCACGCAATCTTTTTGCCCTTTATATCGTCAATGGAAATCGCGCCGCCCTTTTCCGTCTTTCCGACCATATAAAGGCTGCCGTCCACCGCTATGCTCGCAAGTTTATAATTTGCGCCTTGACGGATGAGATTTGCGCCTGCATTGACGGGCATAATCACGATATCGCTGCTCTTCGACGCCATTTCCGCCGCTATATTTGCAGGCTTTACAACCTTGTATGATACGTTGTAGTTTCCTATTGCCGCATTGTCCGTCACAAGACGAAGCATCGCAAGTGCGGGCGTACCTTCTGGCGCGCTGAAAGTTATGTTTTGCATAACGTCGTTGTCTGTATCGTCGCCATTATCGTTGCACGCAACGAGAGATACGCAAGCCAAGCACACAAGTGCCAAAACTAGAATTATCGCAATGATTTTGTTTGATTTTTTCATGTTATACCTCTAAAATTTTTATTTTGTTTTATTCGCCGACCTCAAACGAAGTGATTGCCGACTTCACCGACAAACTTTCAAATCGTCCGAGTTTGCCCGTAAGCGCGGATATACGCTCCTGCGTACCCTCGACGATAAGTGCGATTGCGTTGGCTTCCTCTCGCGGCACGCCCATACGTCCGATGATAATATCCGCAAAATCGCTCAAAACTTTTTGCATTTCGACAGCAACGCTCTTGTCGCCTTTGAGGACTATGCCCACAACGCCTATCTTTTTCATATTTGACACTCCTTTCAAAAAAAATGCGCCACCTCAAACGGTAGCGCAAAAATGTTGCGATTCTGCTCGTCATCTTACACTCCGTTCTCTTGTCGGTTGTTGCCATCGTTTCGGGCGCACCCTACACTCCGTTTTGCCGACGCACATCGTTTTTGATTCGATATTTTTTTATCTATTTTGATATTATCCTATTTTTCTTACACTGTCAAGCGTTTCACCACACAAACAAAATCGCCGCACCGAGAATTTTGCTTTCGGACAAAACGGGCATATATACGTTTTGCACGTCGTTGCTGTCAACGTCGCTTGTGAAGATTTGCCAATTTGCAATTTGTTTTATTGCGGCTCTGCTTGTAGAGTTTTCCGCAAAATAATCGGCGATAAACGCTTTCAAATCGTTTTTGACCGCAGGAATGCAAGACGCAATCTTTGCGCCTGCATCCTCGATTTTGCCGATATACCAGTTGTACCAGCTCTTGATATACGGCAAAGTTTCGTCTGTAGCTTCCGCCGGGCGCTTGTTTGGATTGCTCTCGCCAATTATGCTTTCAAAGCCGCAAAGGGACGCCGTCGTGTACAGCGCGGACAAATTCTTTTGAGTAGGATTCATTTCAAAATCGTAATAGCACTGTTTGAGCTTGTCGATATTTGCGTTGAAAAACAGCGAACCGAGCATAATCAAAAGCGTATCTTGATCGATTATATCGGGATGTGCGGGCTTCAAAGTATCGCCCTCGATTTCTTTGGCGAGATCGGACACGTTGAGAAGAAGGTCGAGAATTATCACCGGCATAGCCTTTTGATAGCCTTCCGCTCCTTGCTCGCAAACTCTGTCGATAAGTCCGTTTATGCCGTTTTGGTCAAACTTGCCGCTTTCCATAACTCCGTCGATAAGCCTTGCCGCCAAAACGAGTTTGTTGAGCGAACTTGTGGACTCGTTGAGTTTTTTCTCTTCGTCTAGTTTTACGACGCTCAAAAAGTCGGTGATGAAATCCTTGTTCGACATCACGTCCTTGCTTGCAAGCGCAACGTCGCAAAGAGAAGGTATCACGTCAACCGCCATATACGCGTATTTTGCGTATTTGATGATTTGCGAATACACCGCCGAAGATATGCTCTTGTTGTCGAAATTGCTTATAAACAAATCGAGCGCGACGTCGAGTTTTTCGATTTCGCTTTGCGTAAGAGCGTTTTTGAGCCTCGAAACGTTGCTCAAAAGCGCGCTCACAAGCGTTGCCAATTCGCTCTCGGACACGTTGGACAGTGCGCCGTCGTCACCGAAAAGTTTTGAATAAAGCTCGTCCGTCAGCGTGTTGACCGAGGTGTCGTATGCAAACGCAATCAACTCGCTCATTGCGCTTTGCGCGTTTGAAAGCGCACTCTGCATCTCGCTCTTTTGCGCGTCGGTTGCGTTGAGCGATTGCTTTGCAAGGTTCAACACCGCTCTGTTGGCGGACACGTTTTCGAGTGCCGCCGCACTTGCAGAGTTTCGAATCATAATGTCTTTCACGTTGTCCAAACGGTCGACTATATTCGAAACGGTGGTTCTACCGTCGCTTATAAGTTTTGAAATCAAATCGTAGGCAAGCGTAGAAACGTCGCTTGCGGTAAGCCCGATTTGTTTGAGCATAGGCACGAGAAGCTCTGCGTTGTTCGAAAACTCTTTGAGAAGTTTCTTCCCTTCCTCGCTTTCAAGCGAATCGGCAAGCGACTTTATCTTTGCGGTTTGCAAACTCGAAGCGTTTACTACGTCACAAACAAGGCTCGTCCAACCTTTCGTGACGACGTAATCTCCCGCATTTTCAAGCGTCGCAATCTCCGCATCCGAAAGATTTGCGCTCCATTTTTCGTTTATGCCCGAAAGAAATGTTTGCTCAACTCTGCTCGTCTGGTTTGCACGCTCTTTTTGCGCGGCATTTCCTCGATTGTTGCACGCAACAAGACTCGCGCTCATCAAAAGCACGAGGGCAAGCAACAATATAAGGACGTTTTTCGACTTTTTCATATCTATACCTTTTTGATATTATAACCTTTTTTGAAGCAAAGCGCAAGGGGTACGAGAGTATAACCTGCGCTCATTGCGCCGCCCACGCAAGCCACCACCCACGCTTCGTACATAAACTCGAAGTAAAGTCCGAACAGACGGAGCGCATGGATAAGGCTCGAAGTGATAAGCACCGAAAACGCAAACGATACGGCAAACGATACCACTGCAACGAGAGCGTGCTCAAACACTTCCGCACCCAGCAACGAATTTTTGGACATACCTGCGTTGAGCAACGCGACTCTGCCCTTTTGCGACGTCGCTCTGCCGATGAGCGTAGACACGACCGTAACCGCAAAAATGAAAATCGTCACGACGACGGCAAGCGTGCCGATGAGGTCGAACACGGATTGCATGCTTTCCATTTCCCACTTGAACGCTTCAAGCGTTTCGATGACGTAATAGTTGTTGCCTGCAAACTTTTCGCGCAACAATCCGATGGTCGAATCCATATCTCCGTCAATGATTGCGAGCACGGTGTCAACCTTTTTGCCGAACAGGTTTTCAATGCTTTCCTGCGACAAAACCACGTAGTTGCCGCTAAACAGCGTGTGCTTCAATATGCCGCCCACGACGACAGATTTCTTTGCGCCGTCAAGCGTCATCTCAAGCGTATCGCCCTCTTGAACCCCGTACAGTTCGCATAGAGCATAATCTACAAAAACATACGGTTTATCGCTCGAAATGCGCTCGTAAACAGTTGTTTTTGGCGTAATATACTCAAAATCCACCATTTCAAGAACGTCTTTCGAACCGAGTACGTTCATTGTTTTTTCCTTGCCGTCCACAATCAAATCGGCATTGCTCCACACCATTTTTGTGGCAGACTTCACCCCGTCGATTTGCTCGAACCGAGAAACGTCTACGTCGGCTTGAATGTTGGTGACAAACACCATGTCTTTGAACTCGTCAACGTAGGACGTAAATATGCTCGTCGTAAGCGAATACGCCATAAACAGCATCATCGCAATGGTCATGCCGACGGTGAGCATGGTCACCGAACGCGCAAAACGCTTGTCGCGTACAATGCTTTTCGCACCTATTTTTATTGCGGGAAAGTGAGTTTTTTCTATAACTTTTCCGCTGATTTTAAGAACTTTCGAGCAAGCGACGGCAAGCAACGCAATGGCAAAAATCATTGAAAATACCGCTGTAATCGCCCTTGCGGTCGGAACACAAAATTCGACAACGACGCTCGCAATCGTGAGCAATGTAAACAAAACTACGAGCGCAACGCCCACCTTCGACGGCTTGCTTACGTCAAGTTGATTTTCCCTTATACTGCCTTTGAAAGAACGCAAAATAGGCAGGAGCGAACTCAAAATCGAGCAGACAAGTCCGATTCCGCCGGCGAGGAATAAATATCCTACCGATATGCCGAAAGTTACGCTTTGCGACAAGGTGAGTTTCAAAAGTCCTACGAAAATTCCCACCGCAAGCGCAGAACCTACAAGAGTGCCGATACATGCTTGAATCGCACTTTCCGTGACGAACAACGCAACTATTTGTTTTTTTGTTGCGCCCACGACTTTGAGCTTTGATATGAGATTGACTTTTTCGCCCTCGCTCATCATAAACAACAGCACGATAAACGCAATGCCCAGCGCAAGCACCGCTCCGCCCGCAAGCACGATAGGAGCTGTCAAACTTTGAGTTTGTTCTTCGATATACTTTGCGTCCTTTGACGGCGAAACGAGCATATCTTTGTAGGCGTCCATTGCCAAAATCGCATTTACGGTTGCATCCACTTTCGTTTTGTCGCTCAGAACGACGTGAATCTCGTTGCAAAGATTTTCGCTTGAAAGTATGAGTTTTGAAAAGTTCTCGGTGAGCCCGAGCATCAAATAAGGTGCGTCGTCAAGAAAATATCCGCTTTGCTTTGCAATTGCGCCGATATAGCAAACCACTTTTTTCGTTCCTAGCACAAACTCCGCCCTGTCGCCCACGCTCCATCCGAAATGTTTTGCCGCATCTTGCGATACGATTATATCGTCGCTCCGCTCTCCGCTTTGCAACTTGGCTATGTTGCCTTCGATAATCTCTATTTTTGCAAGCGTTTCGAGCTGTCCTTTTTTGAAACCGCGCACGCCGACGTATTCCTCTCCGTACATTGCGTAAAGTTTGAGTGACGGTACGATTTGCTCTATACCCTCGACGCTTTGCAGCGGATCGTCTTTCATGATGCGATCGCTTGTGCTGTTGGTGGAAATCGTGATGTCGCTCACGCCTGCCGAAGCCGTTTCGGTGGCATAAATATAGTCGAAAACCGCACCCTTGAAAGAAATCATGCAAAAAATCATCGCGACTACAACCGCGACTGCCAAAGTCGTGGCGACAAACCGCATCGGTTTCGACGTGATGTTTTTCAGAGCCAGTTTAAACATTTGTTATCCTATTTTTGCTTTTCTTATCTTTTATCCGCAACCGCGCGCAGTACATCATTGTTGCGCCGAGCACACTCCGTCTTCCATCTTAACGATGCGAGATGCATACTCCGCGTGAGAGGGAGAGTGAGTGACCATGACAAGCGCGACGCCGCGACTTAAATTTATGTCTTTCAAAAGTTCCATAACCTGACGGCCGCGCTCCTTGTCAAGACTGCCCGTCGGCTCGTCAAGGAAGATGATTTTCGGATTTGTCGCAAGGGCTCTTGCAATGGCAACGCGCTGTTGCTCGCCTCCCGAAAGCTGACGAGGATAAGCGTCCTTGCGTTTTTCGATGCCGAGATATTGCAAAATTTCGTCCACACGAGCCTTGTATTCGCTCTCCTTTTTCTTGTCGAGCATCAAGGGCAACGTCACGTTCTCGTACACGGTGAGGTTGGGCACGAGATTGTCGAACTGATAGACAAAAGAAAAATCTCTTCTTCTCATCCGCGCGATTTCCTCGTCGGGAGCGTTGCAAAGGTCTTGTCCCAAAAGCTCGACGCTACCCTCGCTCGGTTTGTCAATGCCGGCAAGAATATACAAAAGCGTGGATTTACCGCTTCCCGATTCGCCTACGATTGCAACAAACTCGCCCTCGTCAAGCGTGAAATCAACACCCTTCAACACAGGCGTTTCAACCTCGCCGGTGACGAAAGTCTTTTTTATATTCAGGGCTTTCAATACGCACTCTGCCATACAGCCTCCGTTGCGACGAGCAAAATCTCGTATATGCTCGCGCGTAAATACACTTTGAATTATAACACAGCATATTTGATAAAACAATAACAAAATAGTTGGCGTTTTCTCGCATTGTTATGATATACTGAAAATATGAAAAACAAAACTCCCCAAGTAGGCACAATCGAATATGAAATGCAACTTGCCGAAGCGTCCGCGCAAAAGCCACGACTTCTTTTGCATGCGTGTTGCGGACCTTGCGCAAGCAGCGTACTTGAATATCTCACCCCGCACTTTGACGTGACGGTGTTTTATTACAATCCCAATATTTTGCCAAAAGAAGAGTTTATCAAGCGTGAAAACGCACTTAAAGACGTGATTTCGCATTTTAAAGGCGTACAGCTTATCGTTCCCGACCAATACGAAAGCGAATATATTTCCTACGTCAAGGGGCACAAAAACGACCTCGAAGGCGGCGCGAGATGCGAGCTCTGTTTCACATTACGTCTTGAAAAAACCGCCGAATATCTGAAAGCTCACTCCGACGATTTCGACTATTTTGCAACCACCCTCACGGTAAGTCCGCACAAAAACGCTCCTCTCATCAATCGAATCGGCAACGACGCTGCAAATAAAATCGGCGTAAAATATCTTTCGTCAGACTTCAAAAAGCGCGACGGCTATCTCCGCTCCACCGTTTTATGCCGTGAGTGGGGCATTTATCGGCAAGTATACTGCGGTTGCATAAGCGATTTGCTTTTTGACTGACGTTCAAAATCATGTTCGGAACACTCAAAACAATATGTCGGATTAAAACGATATGCGAGCAATGATAACAATCGAAAAACCATCGGTCTATCCGATGGTTTTTTGACACAATAAAAACACGCCGTCGCGTGTTTTTTTGTTATCTTTTTACTTTTCGTTGCAAGCAAGTTTGGGCGATGTCGCACATTAAACGGAACTTATGTTTACGTCCACAACCTTGCCTGTTTTTGCGTTTACCTTCACCTCGACTTCATTGACGTAGCCGATGTAAATTTTCACTTCGTAAACGTATACCGAATGTTTGAGATCGCTTGAATAGTCGATCTCCTCATCGCTTTTTGCAAGCACCGGTTTTGTGCTTTCTCCAAAGTTTTTTACAACGTAAGTGAGTGCGATTTGCTCCGCCTCCGTTTGCGAGTAATGGCGGTTTTTGTTTGCAGAACCGAACGCTGTGCCGAACACTGCGCTCAGGACGACGGCGGCAGCAAGTGCCAGAACGATTATCGATATCGTCAAAATCTTCAGAGTGTTTTTCTTTGCATACTTCTTTTGCGCTTTTTTGATTTTCGCCTCGTCGACATCATCGCTGATTGCCTTTTTATACTCGTATGCATCGATGATTTCCGTCATTTTGCGAGCTTTTTCGAGTTCCTGCTCGACAAATACGATTTCCTCTTCGTTTGCCACTCCGTCCTTATACTTTTCGTATGCTTTTTCAAAATCCATATCACTTCTCCAAAATCTTTTTTATTTGTTCCCTTGCGCGATACAACATAACCTTGACATTGCTCTCGCTCTTGCCTACAATCGAGGATATGGTTTCGATTTTCATATCCTCAAAATAAAACAGCAATATGATTTCTTTAAGATTGTTGGGCAAAAGACTGATTGCATTATACAGTGCGCGATAGTTTTCGTCCTCGATTATTTTGTACAGCACCTCGTCGCGCTCGCTCGAAATCTCGTCGGGAAGCTGTGTCAGTTTTGATCTCCACCGCCTCTTGTTCAAAAACAGATTTCGACAGACAGTCAATATCCACGCCTTGAAATTTTTGACTTCATCTGCGGTTGCGAGTGCTTTGAAAAATGCTTCCGAAGCCAAGTCTTCGGCTTCGGAAGCGTTCTTTGCAAGCGACATTGCATACAGCAGAACGTCATTATGATATTTTTTGAACAGCTGTTCTACAAGGTCGTGATCCATAGATTTTAGTCGTCGATTTCCTTTTCGTAGTCAAGAATTTTGCCTGTTTTTGCGTCGATTTCGTATTCGTATTCATATCCGCCGGACTTGAATTCGATTTCCCATACGACAACGCCGTGTTCAACTTCGAGCTTGGCTTTGAGCTGTGTCATCGTATCGACTCCCGCTTGAGCGGTCGCAATGCGGACTGCCTCGTCCTGAGATATTGTGTCGGTGGCGTTAACCTCGCCTTCTACCTCCACTTTGATGATTGCGCCTGTCACGGCATTAAGTTCATATTCATACTCAACGGTTCCGAGCGTGAACTCGATTTCGTACACATAAGAACCTTTATCATAGTCGAGTTTCGCTTTTTTGACAACCGCGTCGGCAGCCGTGAGCGTTGTGTCCTTCAGACCCGTAAGCGCATTTTCCACTGCAATCGACGTTGCGGCTTCCACTCCCTTGAACTCTACGCCTTCGGGTGCTTTTTCATAAACGGTCTTATCGTCGATTTCTTCTTTGTGCTTTTCGCCCGTCAACGCGTCGATGTCATATTCGTACTTCGTTGCGCCGACTTTGAATTCGACCTCATAGAGATATTTGCCGTCGTCAAAGTCGAAATCTATTTCGAGTTTTGTCACGTCTTTGAGTTGCACTCCCGCATATTCGAGAGCTTTGTCTCTTGCCGCTTCCTTGCCGATGTACTTGTCGTTTTCAAACGGAGCGTCGGGGATTTGTTCTTTCGAAACTTGGTGGTCATTGATCTTGACCGATTGCACGCTCTTGTCTTGGCCGATCGTCACGTCATATTTGATGCCGTTGATTTCGATTTCGACAACAAAACTTCCCGTTCCTTTTTGAGTGACGGTTGCATAGTCGATCTTTTGATCTTGTGCGCCGACCGTAAGCAATGCGATTTGCTTAAATTCTTCGTTTCTTGCTTGCTCTTGTTGATTTTTGTTGTCGCATGCGGCAAATATAACCGTGCAACACACTGCGATCACTATTGCAAAAATGAGTATTGCTTTTTTCTTCATAGGGGTTGCCTCCTTGGTTTTTTTCACAAATAAGACACCCTCGCAAGAAAAAGGTTACAAACTTTTTTCAAAAAACAAAAATCGGGCAAAGCGATTTGAAAAATCACATTGTCCGCTTTTATGCGATTATTTGTCGGTCACGATGATTTTGCCTTTGAACTCGTCTCCCTCGCAAATGATTTCGTCAACCGACGGAAGTTTGACAAAACCGTCTTTGACGTTCTTTACGCTTATCACGGGCGTAGTTACGGTTGCTTCGACGTCGCTTCTTTCAAACGCAAAATCACAGTCTATCATCTCGCAATCGATGAGTTTGAGATTCTTGCAATAGCAAAGCGGTTGCGTGCCTATGATTTTGCAATGGTCGAAAGTTACGCCGTCGCAATACCACGCAAGATATTCTCCCTTTACGACGCAATTTTTGACAAGCACGTTTTCGGCGTGCCAGAAAGCGTCCTTGGTGTCGAAATTGCAATCCTCGAACACTGCGTCCTTGATGTATTGGAAGCTGTATTTGCCCTTGAAGTCCACGTTTTTGAAACGAATTGCCGTTGCGCGCATCATAAAATACTCGCTTTCCGCATGCGAATTTGCCATATTTATTCCGTGCGTCGACCAGCCGAATTCGGGAGATACGATATCGCATGAATCGATTGTGACGTTTTTGCATTCCCGCAAGGCTTTGATGCCGTGCATTTTTACGTTTTTGATACGTATGTTTTCGCTGTACCAAAGCGCGGCTCTGCAAAGCTCGGTCATCTCGCAGTTCTCGATTGCAAGATTATGGTCGTGCCAAAACGGATAACGCAAATTAAAAAAGCAATCCTTGCACTCGACATCTCGGCACTCTTTGAACGCGCTCTCGCCGTCGGCCGGGCCGTCGATGGACACGTTTTTAACTTTGACGTTACGCGCGCCGTAAAATGCACGTTCCTCGTCGAAGGTTTTATTTTCCACAACACAATTTTCGTATGCCATTTTATCCTCAAAATACAATCCGCCTGCACTTGGCAAGCGGAATGGTAATTCAAAATTTTATTCTTGTTCCTGTCTTTCTTCGAGCATCGATTTGACCTTCATAAGCCTCGTCGTCGCACCTCTTTCGTTTTCGTCGAGCTTCATGACGATGTACTTTATGGTTTCTTCCAGCTGCGGAATCATAACGTATTCGAGCGCGTTGACTCTGCGCCTGTTCTTTTCGATCTCGTCGGCAAGCATATTGCACGTCTTTTCAACTTCCGCAAGTTTCAAAAGTTTGGGCAACAGCTCGGTGAGCGAAGATATGGAGCTGTCAAGCTCGCTCGTGACGCTTGCAAACGAATACGGATACAAGTCTTTGCTTTCCCCTTCCGTGACAGTGAAAACGGGCACGTTGACGCTCATGACGTTTTTCGAGGACGTTTCGAGCGTGACTTTTGCCGAGGGCATTGCGATTGCCTCTTCTATCACAGCGTCGCTGGACACCGCACGCGCGAGCATAAAGGATTTGAGCGAATCGCCAAGTTCCTCTTCCACTTCCTCTCTCAAACGCTTATTTTCACGCACATAAAGCATAAACTGACGTATCATTTCGTCAGATTTATCCTTCAAGAGTTTGTGGCCTCTCGTTGCGGTTTTAAGACGGTTTTTGAGCCGTCTCAATTCCATTCTGGTTGGGTTTACGTTGAGTTTGCTCATGATTATTTTTCTTTCTCGTCTTTTTCGAGGTATTTTTCGATATACTCGTCGCGAATACGTTTAAGCTCGCTCTTGGGCAATATTTTGAGGAGTTTCCAGCCCAAATCAAGCGTTTCTTCTATATCGCGATTGACGTCGAAGCCTTGCGATACGTATTGTTTTTCAAACTCATCGGCAAATTTTGCGTACTTCTTGTCCGTTTCGGTAAGAGCGGCGTCGCCGAGAATGGAGCTCAATTCCTTTGCTTCTTTTCCTTGCGCGTACGCACTGAAAAGTTGGTTCATGGTGTCGGCGTGATCTTCTCTCGTCTTGCCCTTGCCTATGCCCTTGTCTTTCAGACGCGACAAGGACGGCAAAACATCGATGGGCGGCACGATGCCTTTCTTGTAAAGTTCACGCGAAATGATGATTTGCCCCTCCGTGATGTAACCGGTAAGGTCGGGAATGGGGTGCGTCTTGTCGTCCTCGGGCATCGTAAGGATAGGAATTTGAGTGATAGAGCCTTTCTTTCCCACGATTCTGCCGGCACGCTCGTACATGCTTGCAAGGTCGGTGTACATATAGCCGGGATATCCGCGTCTGCCGGGAACTTCCTTTCTTGCCGCCGAAACCTCGCGCAACGCTTCTGCGTAGTTGGTGATGTCGGTGGTGATGACCAAAACGTGCATATCCTTTTCAAACGCAAGGTATTCCGCCGCCGTCAACGCCATACGAGGCGTGGAAATACGCTCGACTGCGGGATCGTTTGCAAGGTTGATGAACATAACCGCTCTTTCGATTGCGCCCGTCTTTCTGAAATCGCTGATAAAAAAGTCCGCTTCTTCAAAAGTGATACCGACTGCCGCAAACACGACTGCGAATTTTGCGTCGCTGCCCAAAACTTTTGCCTGTCTTGCGATTTGCGCCGCAAGTTCGGCATGCGGCATACCCGACATCGAAAACACGGGAAGTTTTTGACCTCTGACAAGCGTGTTCAAACCGTCGATTGCGCTTATACCCGTTTGAATAAACTCGTTGGGATAGTCGCGCGCAACGGGGTTTATCGGTTGACCGTTGATGTCGAGTTTCATCTCGGGGATAATGGGTGCGCCGCCGTCGCGCGGTCTGCCCATGCCGTCGAAAACTCTGCCCAGCATATCTTCGCTCACTCCGAGCTCAATGCCGTGGCCGAGGAATCTCGCCTTCGAGGTTGCCATCTTTATGCCTTGCGACGCCTCGAAAAGCTGCACGAGAGCTTTGTCTCGGTTGATTTCAAGCACCTTGCCGCTTCTGACTTCGCCGTTTTCCTGTCTTATCTCGACAAGTTCGTTATATTTGACGCCCTCAACGCCCTCAACGAGCATAAGCGGGCCGACAATTTCTCTAATGGTGTTGTATTCTTTTAACATCACATGCCTCCTTCGTCGGTGAGAGCGCGCATTTCGCTCTTGATTTCGGCAAGAATTTCGTCAAATTTGTTCATTTCGCTTTCGGGGATATACTTTGCTCTGCCGATTTGTTCTCTTACGCCGAGTTCGAGCACGTCCTCGATGTCCACGTTCTTTGTAAGCGCGTCTTTTGCAAGCTCGTCGAACGTGAGGATAAGACGGAGCATATACTCTTGCTTGCGCAGGGACGAGAACGTGTCGACTTCGTGGAAAGCGTTCTGGTGCAAATAGTCCTCTCTTATGGACTTTGCCGTTTCCATAGTAAGACGATTTTCGGGAGAAAGTGCGTCCATACCGACGAGTCTTACGATTTCGTCGAGTTGCGCCTCTTCTTGCAATATACGCATGCACTTTGCGCGCAATTTCATCCACTCTTCGTCAACGTTGTCGGTGTACCAATCTCCCAGGCGTTCGGCGTAAAGCGAATAGCTTGTGAGCCAATCGACTGCCGGGAAGTGACGTTTGTAGGCAAGCGACGCACTAAGTCCCCAGAACACTTTGACTATACGCAAAGTCGCTTGCGATACGGGCTCGGACAAGTCGCCGCCGGGAGGCGAAACCGCGCCGATTGCCGTAATCGAACCGACGGTGTTTTCTTGTCCCAAAACTTTGACGATGCCCGCTCTTTCGTAAAATTCCGCAAGGCGAGAGCTGAGGTAGGCGGGATAGCCCTCTTCACCGGGCATTTCTTCAAGACGTCCGCTCATCTCACGCAGAGCCTCTGCCCAACGGGAAGTGGAGTCTGCCATGATTGCCACCGAATAGCCCATATCTCTGAAATATTCCGCAATGGTGATGCCGGTGTATATCGACGCTTCACGCGCGGCAACGGGCATATCCGAAGTGTTTGCGATAAGCACGGTGCGTTTCATAAGCGGTTGACCGCTCTTGGGGTCGATAAGCGTCGGGAACTCGTTGAGAACGTCCGTCATTTCGTTTCCGCGCTCGCCGCAACCGACATACACGATGATGTCTGCGTCCGCCCACTTTGCAAGTTGGTGTTGCACAACGGTTTTGCCGCTTCCGAACGGACCGGGGACTGCCGCAACGCCGCCCTTTGCAATCGGGAACAACGTGTCGATGACTCTTTGTCCCGTGACGAGCGGAGCTTTCGGCGAAAGTTTTTCACGGTAAGGTCTGCCCTTTCTGACGGGCCACTTTTGAAGCATGGCGACGTTGACGTCGCCCTTTTCCGTTTCGACGATGCAAATTGTTTCGTCAACGGTAAAGTCGCCTTGCTTGATTTCCTTGACGACGCCTTTTACGCCGTAAGGAGTCATGATTTTGTGCAAAACAAGGACGTTTTCTTGCACGACGCCGAGCACGCTGCCGCTCTCGACGCTGTCGCCCACGGTAACTTTCGGCTCGAAAGTCCACTTC
>ERZ1034992.842-NODE-842-length-15475-cov-3.605383_pt1 | contig 15475 bp, 38 predicted proteins | sample MGYA00520695_ERZ1034992 | MGnify/ENA primary metagenome ERZ1034992 (study PRJEB33766, sample SAMN09781778) | gut metagenome | biome: gut microbiome | host: Homo sapiens | place: Madagascar | study: EMG produced TPA metagenomics assembly of the PRJNA485056 data set...
CAATCAACTCTGTGTATGGTCTAACCGCCGCGAACTTCGATAATCCGTTCCACGATCCTCGTAATAAGGATAACATCGTGGCGAAGCGCGGTGCTCTGTTCATGATCAATCTCGAGCATGAGGTAGAGAAGCGTGGTTATACGGTTGCTCATATCAAGACCGATTCGATTAAGATTCCGGATGCGGATCTGCATATTATCGAGTTCGTTCAGCGATATGGCAAGATGTATGGCTATGACTTCGAGCACGAGGCAACTTATGAGCGTATGTGTCTCGTCAACAATGCTGTTTATATTGCTCGCTATGCGACAGTGGAACAGTGCTGCGACCTTTATGGCGAAGATTACGTCATGAGCAAGAAAGATATTTGCAAGGACAATAAGAAGCATCCTGGTCAGTGGACTGCTACTGGTACTCAGTTTGCTGTTCCGTACGTCTTCAAAACCCTCTTCACACACGAGGACATTGTATTTGAGGATATGTGCGAGACAAAGTCCGTGCAAACAGCACTCTATCTGGACTTCAATGAGAATCTGCCGGATGTGAGTCAGTATGAGTTGATTCGGTCTCTTCGATTTAAGGATCCGGAGAAGTTGACAAGATCGGAGCAGCGTCTACTGGACGAGTTCGCATCTCTTACGGACGAAATGCTTCGTGAGAAGATTGCGGAAGGCCACAATTATCAGTTTGTTGGTCGTGTTGGTCAATTCACACCGATTAAGGATGGTGCTGGTGGTGCTATCCTGCTTCGTGAGGATGCCAATAAGATGAAGAAGACTGGCGAACAGGAATTTGCATCTGCTACCGGTGCTGATGGCTATCGATGGATGGAATCCGAGATGGTCAAGGTGAATCACAAAGAGGCAGACATTGATCGAACCTACTATGATTATCTGGTAAGCAATGCTCGCTATGAGATTGCACAGTATGGTGACGTCGAATGGTTTGTCTCGGATGATCCTTATACACCGGAGCGCATTCATCCTTGGGAGACTGCTGAGGACGATGCTAAGATATTTGCCGTAAGGTAGTTCACGCGAAATAAACAACTCCTGTAATGGAGGTGATATGAATGAAATCAATTGTTCTATATGGATTGAAATCAGAGAAGGAAGCCTATCAGTGTACTCGTTACGAGATTCTCGGATGCGAGCGCATGAGCGTGACGGATTTACTGTTCACGGCAGGAGACTTTGCTGACCATTATGGTGTCAACATGGTTTATGCAGTGAACGATCATCACGGTCTGCGTGACCATTATCGTGAATCGATTCGAGAGGGTCACACCGAACAGGATTCCATCGACTTCAAGCTGTACCTGGAGCAAGCGGGCGTTCGTGTCTATTAACCAAATAAGAGAGATCTAGATATTCTAGGTCTCTCAACTTTTGAAATTTTGAAAGGAGATTCGTCATGGTTAACCGTGTCGAAAGAATTCTCGAGATCCCCAATGCGCATATCTTCTATCGCAATTTCTCTGGCGTGGAGAAGAAGTACAATCCGGCCGGCAACCGAAACTTCTGTGTCGAAATCCCGGAAGATGCAATGGTTGACAACACTCCTCTTTACCAGGTTCTTCTGGAAGAGGGTTGGAATGTTCGCCTGATGCCTCCTCGTAATGAGGGTGATGCACCGATGCATTATATTCAGGTGAACGTCAGTTACAAGAACGTTCCTCCGAACATCTGGCTGATCGCGGGTCGTCGTAAGACTCGCCTGGATGAAGGCAGCGTCGATTCTCTCGACTATGCTGAGATCAAGACCGTTGATCTGGTGATCAACCCCTACAACTGGGAGCCGGGTCGAGTTAAGGCTTATCTCAAGACGATGTACATCGAGATCGTGCAGGATGCATTCGCAGATAAATGGGCGGCCCTCGAAGGACCGGATATGTGAGGAGGTGCTGACGTGGTTTACTATGAAAACAAGTATACCAATCGCATTTTCGATGACAATGCCCTGAAGTTCGCCAAGGAAGTCTATGGAGATCAAGTCGATCAAGACATTGAGTGCGGATATTTGCGTAAGCTCGATTCCGAGCCGGACTGCGTAACTCTGATTCGCAGAGCGTCCTTCTCTACGGCAGTTCGCCGTTATATGGAACTCAACAACGTCGGCTACAAGGAAGCCCAGGCTGGTGTTCGCAAGATCGTCGATACGATGAGCGGCACCAAGAAGAAGCATAAGCATGCCAAAAAGAATAAGGAGGAAAAGAAGAATGTCTGATCGTAAGTTCGTTCGTAACGCTCTCCGTCTGGAGGCTCGCCACAAGGGGGTCAAGGAAAGCGCTTATGTCCGTAAGAGCTGGAATGAGCTCCAGATCGAGAAGATCGGCGCCACGGCTCGTAAGATCCATCAAGCCATTGGGACGGCACCTCGCCGTCTTTGGAAGTTCCGTATTCAGAGCGTTGTTGAGGGCTAACCCCGCGAAATAAACAGCCTCTATTATGGAAGGAGTTGATATTATGTTGAAATGGTGGATCAACTTCAAGAATGAATGGCTCGATTATATCATACTTGGTATACTCGGGCTGGCACTTGTGTGTTGGTTTAACATGGATGCAATTATGCTCGCAACAGGACGTTGAGACCGAACTAGGTCTCTTCGTTCTTCGCGATTTTTACAACTCCTATAATGGAGGTGAATATATGAAATGGTTAACTAGGTTTTTAGACAGAGTGGCGGAGTTCCTGATAACGGGACTAATCTGTACGATTCTGGCTGGAATGTGGGTTTACGTATTGTTGTATATGTAATCTCGTGGAGGAGAGATCTGGATATTCTGGGTCTCTCCTTTTATGCTCCCTTAGCTCAGCTGGTTAGAGCAGTCGGCTCATAACCGAACGGTCCCGGGTTCGAATCCCCGAGGGAGCACCATCCATATTTTTAAAAAGGAGGAAGCGCATATGGCTGAGAACAAGAAGGAGGTTTACTACAATTACTTTTGTTGTAGTTGTAAGTATGCTCCGAGAAAGGAATCGAAAGATCCCTGCAACGATTGTCTGAACCAGCCCTGGAACACAGACAGTCACAAACCGGTCAATTATGAGGAGGCAAAGTAATGGAAACCGATTATCTGTCTTATCCGCACCGTTGCCGTAACTGTGAGTATGCCGATGAGCTCAAAAACTATAAAGCCGGCATCACAACTTATCGGTGCGAGAGAACGGGACTCATTGTCGAAGGAAGTCGAATCCCGGAATGCTATGCCTGCACATTCTTTAAGGAGCGAGCGGTATGAAAGCAAAAGAATATTACGATAAGTATCAAAACGTCATCGTTGTCGGGCTAAAGGGCAAGAAAGTCGACAAGATTCAGGAACTGGTGGCAGAACTCTATAACGAGACGATCCAGCTGATTGGGAATTCGAAGTCGCATGCTGATTCGGCGGTTATCGGCATTTGCAAGCAGCAGTGCCAGAAATTCGATCGCATTGCAGAGCTTTTCGAACGTGATTACGGACGTCGAATTCTGAAGAAGGGCGGTTTCAACACCACCCTTATGAAGCGAATTCCTGAATTGGAGGGTAGGCTATGATTATCCGAGCAATTAAGATCAACGATGATGGCTTCTGCGAGAAGTGTCCGTATCAGGAAACCCAGGATACACCGAGTCGATCCAAATGCATTTCCTGTCGCATGAAGGAGAAAGACCCTCGAATCATTCTTTCCGAACTCGGAGTTGTAACGCATTTTGACGGTAAGTATCTTGTGTGTTGTGATAATGCCGGTTATATCGACTACGTACTCCCCGAAAATCTTCGAGTGATGACCGTCGAAAAATGATTCGAGGAAATCTAACCGATTATCAGCTCAAGGCAATCGGGAAGATGTTCAATGGATGCATTCTCAATGGCGGTGTCGGTAGTGGCAAATCTCGAACATCCATTGCCTACTATTATATTCGTAACGGTGGGCAATTGGAGAAGGAAAAAGATCCCGGGATGAAAAATCCGAAAGATCTTTACATTATCACGACTGCCAAAAAGCGAGACACATGTGAATGGGAAGCAGAGTTTCCATATTTCTTAATGTCAACTGATCCGGAAGTGAGTCGTTATAAGAATAAGATCGTCATTGATTCATGGAACAACATACATAAGTATGAAACCGTGAGCGATGCTTTTTTTATATTCGATGAACAACGATTGGTCGGAACCGGAGCTTGGACAAAGTCATTTCAAAAGATCGTTAAACGGAATGAGTGGATATTACTCACAGCAACCGCTGGTGATCAATGGACAGACTATGCTCAGGTGTTTATTGCCAATGGATATTTCCGGAATATTACAGAATTTCGGAATAATCATGTGGTCTATAATCACCATGTTGACTTTCCGCAGATCGATCGCTATGTGAACGAAGGTCGACTCATTCGACTTCGGAACCATTTACTCATTCCAATGGATTTTGAACGCGAAACCGTACGCCATAACCAAGATATTCACGTCTCCTATGACGCGGTAGCGTATCATGATATTTGGAAAAACCGTTGGAATTATGAGAAAAATGAGCCGATGAAGTCTGCTTCGGAAGTCTGTTTTGCAGTGCGGAAGCTTGTAAACTCTGATGTATCCCGTCAAATTGCGGTATTGGAGCTCTTTGAGGATCATCCGCGAATGATTATCTTCTACAGCTACGATTATGAGCTTGATATTCTGAAAGGACTATTTGAAAATGTGGAGTCTTGTGATACCGCTGAATGGAACGGGCATAAGCACCAGCCCATACCAGAAAGTAGTTCCTGGGTCTACTTGGTACAATATACTGCTGGATGCGAAGGTTGGAACTGTATCAAGACGGACACAATTGTATTCTACTCTCAAACCTACTCTTATAAAGTTCTCGAACAGGCGAGAGGTCGGATTGACCGACTCAACACACCTTTCCGGGACCTCTATTACTATCACCTTAAATCCAGAGCTGGAATTGATTTAGCAATTTCCCAAGCTCTAGCGAAAAAGAAGACCTTTAACGAAGGTCAGTTCTTTGAAAGGAGAACAAAAAATGCTCTATAACTTCATTCAAATCCTAATTTTTATAGTGGCGCTATGCTGTCTTATGTCCATTATTTTCCGACTGTCGAACGACGATGTTCTGGTATCTTTGGTATTCGGATTTACAGGATTTATTTTATCCATTATAACCTTCGTACTCACGATCGTTTGGGCAGGGGGTTGGGTTGGATGAATCAGGTTATTGTCAATATTGTCGTCGCCATTCTAGGCATGGCAATCGGATTCATTGTCTGCTCTAAGGTGGTTGCACGCGGTCTATTCCAGAAATTCTATTCGGGATTCCTGAATGTGACGATGGACCCCGAGGACGGGCAAGTTTATATGTCACTCGGACTCGACAAGCATCCAAAGGATATTTGCAAATCCAAATTCGCTCTCTTCTGCATTAATCAAATTGACCCTTCCAAAGAGGACACGCAAAATAAACAAACTCCTTAATGGAGGTAACTCTAATATTTGAAAGGAGAGAAATTATGGAAGACAAACGTAATTTGCTGGAGGATCAGATCGAGGCACATCTGAAGAAGATGAAAACCTTGGAGCCCGGAAGCTCAGAGATGGGAAAGGCAACAAATGAGCTTGATACTCTGTACAAGCTGGCTCAGGAGGCGGACTCCGATAGAAGAAAGGCTCTTGCAGAAGATGAAGAGGTCGTTCGGAATGAACGCCGATTCGAATTCGAGCAGGAGAAGTTCGCATATCAGAAGAAGCAGGACCGAGTCAAGTCTGGCATTGAGATCGGCACATTGTTGCTCGGAACCGGAACGAGCATCTGGGCATTCGTGAAGGGCATGAAGTTCGAAATGGATGGTGTCTTCAAGACGACCACAGTTAAGAACGTGTTCAACAAAATTCTGAAGTTCAAGTAACCCAGTTACAACCAAAGGGGATAGACCAAACAAGGTCTATTCCTTTTCTGGTTGGATTGCGGTTGGATATTTGAAAGGAGGTTTTTGAAAAAATGTTTGGATGGTGCTATGGGTTCCCACTCAGCGATGATGTTCTGCCTATCACAAAACCGAATCTCATCACTGGTGAAGGACGAGCTCGTGTTCGCGGACTGGACAAAGTCGAAGCAAATCATAAGAAGCATCTTCGCAAGAAGACGAAAATGGCTAAGGCATCGAAAAGGAGGAATCGAGTATGACTGTAATCTTCCGTCCACATTGTGGGAACTGTGGATATGAATTTGAAGAGATTCATGCTACAGCAGATGAGGAACCGCCATTCGGTGCGGTATTTGAACCTTGTCATTGTCCAAAATGCAAAGAACCACTTAAGGGTATTGTATATTTTACCACTACTTGCGACAAAAAATCCTTCGATTATAGGAAGGAATCTTCCGATAATTATGCAAAAGAGCTCGAAAAACAACTATGAAACATGAAGGAGAATTTGGATGCTGATCATCAAAAATGACAGGGACAAGAAAAAGTGTATGTCCGCCTTTGGCGATAATGAGTTCGTTCTGACCAAGGAAGAAGTTTTGGCACTTCTTGAGGGAAAAGTACTTGGAGATCCGGATTTCGATGAATATGGGACGTTTATCACAATGAAAAAGGAGGATACTGATGAAACACGATAAAATCATTCTTTTAGTCGGTCGTTCAGGGTCGGGCAAGTCCACGGTGGCAGATATTCTCAGTCGCCAGTACGGACGGTCCATACTTTCTTCTTACACAACGCGTCCAAAACGTTTCGAACGGGAAGAAGGTCACATCTTCGTGAACAACATGTTCTACGAGAAGGTCTCTCGATCGAGAGATATTGTGGCATACACCTACTTCGATAAACATCACTACTGGGCAACCGCACAGCAGGTCAATGAGAATGATATTTACATCATTGATCCGGACGGTGTCGCATTCTTCCGCTCTCATTATTGGGGGCCGAAGCAAGTCGTTGTGATCTGGTTGGATTGTGGTTGGATTTCTGCAGCGCAACGTATGACCAAGCAAGGTCGCTCTCAGGATGAGATCGATAGGCGGATCGTGAATGATAGCAGTGCATTCTTTGATCCGGCACTCGTCGCCCCGAATATAATCCTTCACACCGAAAATCATTCTCCGGAAGAGATTGCCAAGGAAATCGAGGGGGTTCTTGAGACATGATCAAACTGGATATTCATGACTATTGCAATGACTGCGATGGGTTTGAGCCGGTCTTCACGCCTAGCGACAAACTCTATCATGACTGCAATACGGAACCGATTCGGACGGACGGAATTGTCCGTTGTCGCTACCACAAACGTTGTGCTTCCATTGAGAAGTACCTGACCAAGAAATTGCCATGTCAGTCTTAACATTTATTCCTTGTGTGACACCATTCGTCGAGTGTCGCAATTGCGATAATTTTGCACCGATTGTTCGTATGTGCATGGTTGATAGTGGATTGGATTGTCCAAATCCCTGTCGATCGCGCTATATGTTCATGGAGTGTCGAAATAAACAGCAATGTCGAACAGCTATGGAGGAAGAAAACCATGAAGATAACTAGAAATGAGCTTGAGATTATTCTGAGAAAGCATAAACTATGGCTCATTGATAATTCGGATGGCCAGAGAGCCGATCTTAGGGATGCAGACCTTCTAGGAGCAGATCTTAGGTGGGCAGATCTTAGGTGGGCGGATCTCCAAGGAGCGGATCTTCGGATGGCAAACCTTTGGGGCGCCGATCTTCGGATGGCGGATCTTCGGATGGCAAACCTTTTGGGGGCAAGGCTTAATGAGGTAGACTTTTTTGGAGCAAATCTTCAGAGAGCAGATCTTCGAGGAATGGATCTTCGGGAAGCAAAAAATGTCAATTACCCGATCGCATGTCCCGAGAAGGGTTCTTTCACAGGGTTTAAGAAAGCAAATGATTATATTGTTGAGCTGATAATTCCCGATGATGCGCTTCGATCTTCTGCGACAGCACGAATGTGCCGTTGTTCCAAAGCAAAAGTAATATCTATAACAGAACTTGATGGATCTTCTTGTGATCTAACAAGCATTCCATCTGACTGGGATGGAAATTTTATCTACACGATCGGACAAACGGTCGAAGTTAAGGACTTCGATACCGATCGATGGCGCGAATATACGCCGGGAATCCATTTCTTTATTACAAGACAGGAAGCAGTAGACTATTGAAATGACTACATTTGTCTTTGAAGTGGGTACGGACAATCCGTGCGAGGTTTATATCTTAATCGATGGTACCAAGCGGGTCTATTACACTCGCTATGAAACTCCGGAGATTGCTAGAGCTGTCGTAAATGGACAGAATCGCACCCCTGGAAGAAATTTATGATCTGTAAAGGAGAAAAGAAATGATGGATAATGCTACTTTTAGAGCAAATATGAACGCCGCAGCTGTAGCTGAGGGCAATATGCTGACCCCGGCCAACCAGGCCCAGGAACCTGGTATTCACGACCTTCTCGCTCATCTGAGTGATCTCGCGAAAGAGAATCAAAGTCTCAGCTCTCAGATTCGAGATAATCTCTTTGGCCTAATTCCGACCGATGGAAATTCTTGCGAGAAGACAATCGGTTGTGCAAAGGACGCTATTGAGGATAGCATTGAGCGATTTGCCGGAGCAAATGACATTCTTCGTTATATCGTTGATCATCTGTAAAGGAGAAAGAACATGATCTTTTGGTTAGTTGTATTATCAATCGTCGTTTTCCTTGGGCTGGCTGTTTATATGGAAAAACGTTTCTATGATTACTCTGGACTGTTTGTCGTGATCGCTTTGATAAGTTTCATTGTGGCCGTTATAATGTTGATTGTCATCATTGTCAACCACACCAACGTCGACGCATATGTTGCAGAGAATCAGATGCGATATGAGATGCTAGTGTATCAGTATGAACATGATATTTACAACAATGACAATGACCTTGGTAAGCGTGATCTGATGGAAGATATTCAAGAGTGGAATGAAGATCTTGCATATCGTCGTAAGGCACAGGATGATTTCTGGGTCGGTATCTTCTACCCAAATGTTCATGACCAATTTGAATTCATCGAATTGAAGTAAAGGAGAAGGACATGACGAAATGGGAGGAACCTTAAATGACCGGGCCCGAACGAGACAAACTCATCGAAGAGAATCTAAATCTTGTTTGGTACACGATGCGGACCTATTATCCGCGTAGTTTTACGCCAGACAATGAAAAAGATTTCTTCCAAATCGGATGCCTTGGTCTCATTCAAGCGGCTTCTACTTACGACGAACATCCTGATCTGTCATTCAGCACCTATGCGGTAAACACCATTCGAAGCCACATCAGTCACGAATTCACCTATCTGAATAGGAAACAACGATCCGGCATGAATTGTGTACCGATTGATTCTCCTTTGAATGAGGAAGGAGATACACGAACCTATTTAGAAACAGTTCCGGATAATCGTAATCGACCGGATCAAGGTTGGTATGATAATATATCCGAATTCGCGAAAACATTAACCCCTCTCCAGCAGAAAACATTTGCAAAGATGCTAGAAGGAAAAGGCAATGTGCAGATTGCAAAAGAAGAGGGTTGCAATACGTCATGTATCACGGAACGAATCGATCGCATTCGACTTCTTTTCTCTCGCTACTATGATATTCCTGAATACTATCGAGGGAAGAAAGAATTTCGGCCCAGAGGACGGCCGAGAAAGGACAAGAAACATGGGGCTCACTAATCTTGATACGGCTCCCTTAGATATGATCCCAAGTGACTGCAAACTTTGTATCGAACGAAGCTTTGGTTATATCTATTTGACTCTTCGTAAAGGGGATCGAACGCAATCGGTTCGGATTCATTCCAATGAGAGACCGACGGATGAAAACTTAAAAGCTGCCATTGCATTTATGGTAGAGGAAATGAAAAAGGAGGAATAACCATGTGCAAAAACTGTGTTCACGAAACCGTATGCCGATACAAGACGGAGTTCGAGAATCTGAAAAATGATATCGCCGAGGCCACTCCAGTCTGGGCTCCGCATCGCTATACTATCACGATCGAGTGCAAAAATTTCCGTAGAGGGACTATCGTGCAGAGACCGGGTGATTACAATCAGCTTGTCGGCAATGACAGATCAAGAAATCCTGTAGAAAAGGAGGAAAATTAATGTCTATTCGTATTGATTATCTTACCAATGGTAAGAAAGCGCTATATTGCGTGAGAAATGCTGGCGTTACGCCAAACACATATGAAACTTATGAGAAACTCGATGATATTCCCGAGTCTATTCGTCACTATGCTCCAAAGGGTGAACCCGAAATGACAACTCCGGATATTGCTCAGTTCCTCGGGTTTGGACCGGATCTATTTCCGGAATATGAGAACAAATGCATGTATAATGGGCTTCGTCCAATGGCCTGTATCGGCCCTGGTTGCAGCAAGAACAATGGAGATGGTAATCCCATGCATTGCCCTTATTGGATTGAAGATAAGGAGGATTGAGGTGGACATTAAATTAATGTTAATCATGCTCGGGATTATTCTCGGTGTCGGTCTCTTAACCATAATCGGTTGCTTCCTTTACTATTATGAGGAGGACAAGAAGCTCGATCGCAAGGCGGCGCATAACCTTGAATACGTTAAAAACCTTCGAGCACAGGGATGGTGTTCCGATGCCATCGGCCGAGCATTAGATGATGCTCTATTTTGGAATAATCTCGCTGAGATTTATCTAAATGCTCATTTAGAATATGAGTGTGCGATGTGCATAAGTATGGCCGAGGATATTTTGGAGGGTATCACTGGCCGGTCTAATAAGCCGATTGTTTATATTCCAAGAGGATCTAAGATGGGTTAAACCCATAACAGATATTTGAAAGGAGTAACTATGGAAACTAGAATTGAAAACTGGAACGGGTATGATATCCGTTTCGTGAATCTCGATGGAGACTGGTATGCGGTTCTCAAGGATATTTGCGATGTACTTGGTCTTCGCACGGATAAAGTCGCTACTCGCATTCCCCCTGAGTGTATGGAGCGAATTGCAGTGATATCTGACCCCCTTTCAAAGGTGGATAGATATGAGCTGGATCATGTAAAGACGATTACTCGTCAAATGATTGGCCAAGATATCGGGCGTCGTCCAGGACAAAACCTTACAAGACATATGCTCGTTATCAACGAATCCGGTATCTATGAAGCGCTCTTCGCTTCTCGCAAGCTGGAGGCTCGTAAATTCAGACAGTGGACAGCCGGAGTTCTGGGGAAGCTTCGGAAGACCGTTGGCCTGGAGGGCTATGAAGTGCTGAGAATGACTGATCCGGACGTGCAATCCCAGATCGATTATATTCTCGATTCTCTTTACTACGATGAAGAGACCGGGAAAGTTATGCGGTCTGTCACGGTTGCCGGCGGTGATGTCGAGCAGGAGGAATTCCTATGACAAGGAAAGAATGGATCAAAAAGAATCTTCCGGCATACATTAATGATCATGCCAATGGTGGCGTGATTGGTTGTCCTACGAGTTATCGTGAGCTCATAAAAATTGATCCAGGTGTCCTTACCAATAAGCCATGCAAAGGATGCCATGAAATGAGTGCGTTTGTGTGTGGATTATGCTGGAATATAGAGCTGAATGTTAAGGAAGAAAGGAGCAAAAATATGACTCGTCGTGAATTTGTAATTAAAAACTACGGCAAAGAGGTTGTGGACGACCTTATCTTCTGTGGAATTCATGGTTGTCCTGGTCACTATCCGAAGCTTGTCGCACTTGATCCTTCGTGTAACACATTATGTGTTAGACAGCCAAGCTGCAAAGACAACGGCCTTACTTGTATGGAATGCTGGAATGCACCGATTCTCCAGCGGCCGAACGATGAAGTCCCCATGCCGGTCATTGGCGGACGGTTTTGGACATTTGTCCGGGTGAATGTTTCTTCCAATGCCAACCTCCTGGTGGTCGGAAGTTTTGTCATCGTCGCGTTGATGAAGGCCAATGCTGAAATCCGAGTGGTCGCAAAGGATGAGACGTTGGATCTGGAATACATTTTCTTCTATGATCCGGAAAAGAAGTGCATTCGAAAACTCCCGAGCGATGGGACTCTCGAAAAGGAATATCCCAATGTCGACTTCACGATTTACTGGGATGAGGAATCTATGAACAATGCAAAACGCGGGATTGTCACCGACCGCGAATATGAAAACCAGTATATTCTGCTGACGAAAGGAGAATCGAAATGACTCGTCGTGAATTTATGGAGAAAAATCATCCGGATGTAGTGGGTGATATCTTTAGAGGAGGTGTTCTTGCTTGCCCGCGTAATTATCGGGATCTTGCGGACATCGATCCATCTGTAGCTGAGTATAGTTCGATCCGCTGCGGTATGGACCCCGAATGCACCGCTTGCTGGAATCAGGAGATTCCGGGGACAAAGAAAACCCATCCCCATGGATTCCGGCTGGAAAAGGTGGAGAAAGCAGTGAAAGAAGCTGGCCTTTCCATCAAAGAAGCCATTGATCGAGCCACTTGCGACTGCGATACCTGCGCTCATCAGGATGTTTGTCGATTCGAATGTCAGTTCCGCGGGATGACGAAAGAGATGTACCTGCACTGTATCGAGGAAACGGCTCGGTACAATATCCCGGAACTCGGAATTCAGATGCGGCCGCTTCATTGTAAGCGGTATGAGCCATCACCGACTATCGAGGACCTAAATACTGCGGTATTCCATCTGCAGGCACAGCACCTGACTGATGAGATGGTTCAAAAGATCTTCGGTGAGGAGTACAAGGTGAACGAGTAATGGATATTATGAGTCGTGTATTCCTCGTCAATGAGGTTAACTTATATCCTCCTTCCGAACGACGGAAACTCATTTACATCCACTCCAAACTGGTCACTTCTATAGAGGCCAGCTTTGCTCACCAGTGCAAAATATTTATCGCTGGACTTGGCGGAGTGGAAGAAGGGTGTCGATTTGCCTGGGACTCAAGTGCCCATCAATATCGGATGGTCGACAAATGGAATCAGTTTAGCATGATACCGGTATTCCAAAGCTATGCAGAAGCTCGCAACTGGGCGGAAGAACGAATGAAGGAAGCCATTGCGGAGGGCTATATCGTGGCATTCCCAGAACGCAAGACAACCAAAAAACAATCAAATCCACCGACGTGGAATCGAAAGGAGTAACGTTATGGACATGATGGAGTACCGCCATAAAGCGATGGCCTATTTAGGCCCTCTCCCGGCCTTCTCAACACTTGCTGGTGAAGAGGAGATCTATGGTGTCAGTTCGGAAGGCACTCCAGTTAAAGTGTGCTCTAAGAGGCTTCTAGAGGCCGTTATGGGGCTTAATGGAGAGGCTGGAGAATGCCAGGAAATCGTCAAAAAGGCTATGTTCCATGGCCACGAACTCGATATCGAGGCTCTTTTGCTGGAGGCGGGCGATGTCCTCTGGTATCTCACCGAGCTCTGCAATGAACTTGGGATCAGTGTGGACACCATCGCTAAGCTCAATTTGCAGAAACTGAAAAATCGGTATCCGGATGGTTTCACTCACGAAGCCAGCCGTGAAAGAAAGGAGTAACATATGATCACGGTATTGTTAGCTATCGCTCTAGGCTTAGTCCTCTTGGCAGAATTCATAGACGGATCCACAAACAAATTCGGTTTTCTCGCCGTTGTTCCTGGCGTTTTGGGTGCCATCTTCGCCGTTGTATTTGGCATCTGGACCCTTTGGAATATCGTCACTGTTGCTTTTGGATTCGGGATTCAAGAGAAAATCGAAATCTACGAAAACCAGAATGCACAAATTGAGCAGTCCATTGACGCGGCGGTCAAGGCCTATTGCGAACATGAGCAAATCACATATGTACAGATGTCAGATGGAGCTGTTGCGCTTGTTGCGGCGGCTTATCCCGAGCTTGCTAGTAGTGAACTTGTCAAAACTCAAATGGAGGTTTGGACATCCAATTCCCATGAATTGAAAAAAATGAAGTCCAAGCTTGTTGATTTCAACAAAGCTCGCTATTTCTTATATTTCGGAGGTGAGTTAAGTTGACTTATTGGCACGTTGAAATTACATTAGAAGGCGATAAGCATTATGTTGCCGATATGCCGAAAACGAGTCCTGATAAGCAGGTGACAGATGTTATTCAGCAGATCTGTGGGGTTCCCTATCCGGTATTTACAGACTCCAAAAATGAATACACGGTCATCAACACAAAGAAAATCATCCATATGAGCATCAAGGAGGTAACTGAATGATCAAATACTTCTTAATTGGCAATCTGATCATCTCCGTTTTGTGCTTCGCATACCATTTTGACCGATTTGCGAACTCTGATGAGGAGACAGAGCTCATCTATTACGAGAAATTACTCCTTGAAATGGGCTTCTTCTTCAATGGTCTCGTCATTTTGGTCGTTTCCCTTCTCTTTGGTTGGATTTAACAACCCATATTTTTGATATTTTGGAGGTTTTATCATGAAAGATTTCATTTGCTTACTGCTTTTTGGCCCCTTCTGGCTGATTTACAAGCTCTGTCGGTGGCTTGGGAGACACTGATATGAACAAATACCAGAGAAGAGAGTCTCGAATGATTAAACGGATGCACAATGACGTTGATTTGATTGGGATGCCATTCGATTTTGATCATTATAAGGCCTTTCGTCGTGGTATTCGAAAAACGGCTCGAATGCTTATTAAAGCGAACAACGAAGCTCATAAAAAGGCGCTGTCAATTGAGGTGAAAAAATGAACAAATTCCAGAGAAAAGAGTCTCGAGACATCCATAGAATGATTACATATTATCCAATTCGATATCAAATGGATGCAAAATACAAAATTGTAAGGCGAAATTTTCGAAAAGCCGCTCGAATTCTTGAAAAGCGGAACAATCAAGGCCATAAAAAAGCGATTCGTGGCATAGATTTGGCGAATGGACCTGATAAAACGGTTTATATTCGTCGTGATTTGTTCAATACTATCTGCTATGCCAGACCAATTGAGGTGAAAAATGAGTAAATTTGGGGATAATTTGGCTCGGCGACGAGAGGAAAGAGGCATGACACAGCGTGAATTGGCTGAGATTTCGGGCGTTCCAAAGGGCTCCATTGGCAATTATGAGGCCGGACATTACCTCCCACGCATCGGAAATATACTAAAACTTGCGAAGGTTTTGGGGAAAGAGATCGTTGTGAAGGAGGATAGTCGTGATTACTAGAGAACAACTTGGCTTAGTGTTTGCAAATAAGCGACTGAAGCTTAATTTAACCCAGGCGGCTGTAGCGAAACGAGTTCATGTGAATGAGCGTACACTTCGAAACTGGGAATCTGGTAAAGCCATCCCTAATCTGTTTGATGGGCTTCGTTGTTGCAAAGTACTTAATATTAATCCGATGGATTTAATTAATCGTTATTAAGTACTGAGAAAAGAGGGGGACGCTGAGAAATCACGTCCTCTTCTTTTTTGAAAAAATACTGTTTTGATATTGAGAAGTTGTGAAATAGAGACTGGATATAGAC